>ERZ808049.546-NODE-546-length-17093-cov-24.308592_pt1 | contig 17093 bp, 9 predicted proteins | sample MGYA00380198_ERZ808049 | MGnify/ENA primary metagenome ERZ808049 (study PRJEB31490, sample SAMN06133414) | mouse gut metagenome | isolation source: Z2_2 | host: mice | place: China: Chengdu | collected 2015-05 ...
GCAGCGGGCTGCGGCGAGGCTTTTTGGCATGCATAATCGGAGAAATAGCCAAGTCAAGATGCGTCAGTTATTTTTCTGCAGTTCCTTAGTTGTAATGATTAAGAATACTATAGTCCAGATTAAAGGGCTATTCTTTTATTTACAGACCTGGGCAGCGGAAATAAAATGATAAAAATGGCATATGGGCGATGAGTAGGGGAAGATAAATTTTCGCTACTCCATTTTTTGTGTTTTTTGCAATAGCATGTTTTAAACTCTTTGCCTGATCTATTAATTATATGAGGATAAATCAAAAACTCATGAGTAAAAGTCATTGTATCTGATGCAGCGGCAAAATATAATGATTGTATCTATTTAAATACATGATTAATATATTTAGATTCCTAAAGGTTTTTATATTTGATGCTATGAGAAGATTTTTTGTCTGATAGGAACAAAATTATAAAGGTAGATTGTTTAATCTTTTATTTAGTTAGTAGAAAGTCTGTCGCTGGAACAAGAGAAATTTAGAGACACTATAAGTACACTATGGAGGAGAATATGCTGGAAGAAAAAAAGATTGTGATAAATCAGGATATTAAAGTGTCTTTTCATAATAATGTGGATTTCTGTATTGGAACAGGACGCATGGGACTTGCCCTGACACAGGAGTACCAAGAGCAATTAAGACTGGTGCAGGATGAGATTGGTTTTCGACATATTAGGGGGCATGGGCTGTTTTGTGACGATATGGCGATATATCATGAATACGAAGAGAATGGTATAAGGAAAGTAGAGTATAATTACACATATTTGGACCGGGTAATGGATTTTTACAGGAGTGTGGGGCTGCGTCCATTTTTGGAGCTGGGTTTTATGCCAGAGAAGCTTGCACGCGGCACACAGACAATCTTTTACTGGAAAGGAAATACGACTCCGCCATGCAATTATAGTACATGGTGTGAGATGGTACAGCGTCTGCTGCGTCATCTGATGGACCGCTACGGTGCAGAGGAGGTTGTGACATGGCCGATCGAGGTGTGGAATGAGCCGAATTTGTGCGGATTTTGGGAGAATGCGGACATGCAGGAATACTTTCGGCTTTTTCATGAAACCTTTGATGCAGTCAAGACGGTGGATAGCAGGTTTTGTGTGGGTGGACCCGCAGTCTGTGGCGGCACGGACGAGGTGTGGATTCGCGCTTTTATGGAATATTGCAAGGAAAATAAAATTGCGGTGGATTTTGTAACTAGGCATCACTATACGATTGAGCAGCCAGAACATGTGGGACATTATGACTATGTGAAGCTGATGAGCCCAGAGAACGGCTTTGCGAATCTGAAAACTTCGCGCGATATCATTGATTCTTTTACAGAGTATAGAGGCTTGCCAATTCACATCACAGAATTTAATACTTCCTATACACCCAAGAGCGTGCTCCATGACACAAACTTGAATGCGGCGTTTATCGCATATCAGCTATCGCGGCTGGGCGACGGGAATTCGTCATATTCTTACTGGACTTTTGGAGATGTGTTTGAGGAACAGGGGGTGCCGTTCACACCGTTTCACGGCGGTTTTGGACTGGTGGCGGACGGCTGTATTCCCAAGCCGACTTTCTGGACCTTTGTTTTTTACAAAAAGCTGCAGGAGAGTAGTGGAACATGTGTTTATAGAGATGACAGTTTGGTGGTGTTGAGAAAACCAGATGGGGGATACTTGGGCGTGAGCTGGAATCCTGTGAAATTAAACACAGAGAAGGAAAAGTGCATTGTGCTCTCTTTGCCGGTAGAAGCGGGGATATACAGTCTTTTGACAGAGACAGTGGATGAGGAGACTTGCAATCCACTGAAAGTGTGGCATGATCTGGGCGAGCCTGCGAATCTCACGGATGGACAGAAAAAACTTCTGCGGCAGGCAGCACAGCCTTTTGTGCAAACGTACAGACTGGAGAGTGCGGGTGCTGTAGTGGAAGTCTCACTTTTGCTGAAGCGGAATGCAGTTGTCTATTTTGATGTCTGGAAATGTGAGATACAATCTGACCGCGGTTATGATTATGAGCGTGCGGTTTTTGGATATGTTGGAGAGTGATATCTCTGTGCAAGAAGAGAATTTGATGGTCTAAAATGAGTTACGAGAGGAAAGGGAAATGGATACAGGGAAAATAACGATTACAAAAGGTTACAAGGGTGTGGATGATACCAATCCGCTGATGACACAGCGGTTTGGCGCTGATCCGTATGCGATGGTATATAGGGATAGGGTGTATATTTACATGACTGCAGACGTATTTGAGTACAACACAGACGGGAATGTCAAGGAAAATACATACAGTAAGATTCACCAGATTAACATGATTTCGACGGACGATATGGTTAATTTTACTGACCACGGTTCCATCAATGCAGCTTCTCAGACAGGAATTGCAAAATGGGCGAAAAATTCGTGGGCACCTGCCGCAGCATGGAAGGAGATTGATGGGAAAGATCAGTTCTTTTTATATTTTGCAGATGGAGGTGGCGGAATTGGTGTTCTTCAGGCAGACAGCCCTATAGGACCGTTCCGCGATCCACTGGGAAAGGGGCTGATCACAAGAAAGACGCCAAATTGCGCGAATGTATTTTGGCTGTTTGATCCGGCAGTATTGATGGATGATGATGGGAGAGCCTATCTGTATTTTGGAGGCGGTGTGCCTGAAGGAAAAGCAGTTGCGCCAGGAACGGCGAGAGTGGTTGAACTTGGCGCAGACATGATCAGCATTGTCGGGAATCCACAAACAATTGAGGTGCCATATTTGTTTGAGGATTCTGGCATTCACAAGGCGGGTGGAAAATATTACTATACTTACTGTACAAATTGGCAGGTTGACGCAATAGGAACAAAACAATATGGTTTTCACAATGGGGAGATTGCCTGTCTGGTTAGCGATGCGCCAATGGGACCATTTGTGTATCAGGAGACAATTTTAAAAAATCCGAGCAGTGTTTTTGGATTGGAAAGCAATAATCATCACTGCATTTTTCATTTTCATAATCAGTGGTATATTGCTTATCACACGAGGGTTTTAGAGAAGGCAATGGGTGTGCAGAAGGGATATCGCTGTACACATATTGATGCGTTTGAGATGCAGGAGGACGGCACAATTGGAGAGATCAAACAAACTTTGTACGGCAGAAGACAGATTCGATATGTGGATGCTTATCAGCAGAATCCAGCGGCCAACTTTGCTGTTATGGCAGGCGTAGTGACTATGGAGGACAAAAGCTGCAGTTATAACAGCGGCGAAATGGTACTGGCAGGCATTGACAGTGGTGATTTTATTAAGGTGGCAGGCGTGGATTTTGCGGAAGAATCGCCAAAGATGTTTGCAGTCATGCTGCGATGTGCAAAAAATAACACAGCGGACGGTGTGATTCAAGTGCGTATTGACAGTTTTGAGGGAGAACTTTTGGCAAGCCTGCTGGTAAAAGGTTTAACAAATGAACAAAGATTTGTAGAATGTGAGACGCCGCTTTTGACATTAGTGCATGGTGTGCATGACTTGTATCTGATATTTGAAGGACAAGGTTATGAGATAAAGATATGGAATTTTAAAAGTTAAAAGAGTTAGGAGGTACACATGATGGAATTGTTTCAGAATAAGGAAAAGACTGCGGAGTACCGCAGGCGCGCGCAGGAGCTGGTCGCGCAGATGACATTGGAGGAGAAAGTGATGCAGACGGTTCATCAGTCGCCGGAGATTAAGCGCCTTGGCATCAAGGCGTACAATTGGTGGAATGAGGCGCTACATGGCGTGGCGCGCGCGGGCACAGCGACGGTGTTTCCACAGGCGGTCGGAATGGCGGCTGTGTTTGATGAGGATTTGATGGAACAGGTGGGCGATGCAGTTTCCACGGAAGCACGTGCAAAGTTTGCAATGCAGCAAGAAGGAGATGACAAGGACATTTATAAAGGACTGACGTTCTGGGCACCTAATGTCAATATCTTTCGTGATCCAAGATGGGGGCGGGGACATGAGACTTTTGGCGAGGACCCATATCTCACGAGCAGGCTGGGCGTGCGCTATATCATGGGACTGCAAGGACATGATGAAAGATATTTAAAGACGGCGGCGTGCGCAAAGCATTTTGCGGTGCACAGCGGACCAGAGGACGTGCGGCACAGTTTTGACGCACATGTGAATGAGCAGGATCTGCGCGAGACGTATCTCCCAGCATTTCAGGCGTGTGTGCAGGAGGCTGGGGTGGAGACTGTGATGGGTGCGTACAATCGCACGAACGGGGAGCCTTGCTGTGGAAGCAGATATCTTTTAAAAGAAATTCTACGGCAGGAGTGGGGATTTGAGGGACATGTGACCTCGGACTGCTGGGCGATCAAGGATTTTCATGAGCAGCATGGTGTGACAGCGACACCTGTGGAATCTGTCGCACTTGCTATGAACAACGGGTGCGATTTAAACTGCGGTTCGCTTTTCTTGTATTTAAAGCAGGCAGTTGAGGAGGGGCTGGTAGAGGAAAAACGGATCGATGAGGCGGTGGTAAACATATTTACTTCACGTATGAAACTGGGCATGTTTGATGAAAAGGGCGAGAATCCGTATGATAAAATTTCGTACACAGTCGTGGATTCACCTGAGATGCGCAAGCTGAATGAACAGGTGGCAGAACGCTGTATCGTCCTACTCAAAAATAACAACCATACACTGCCACTGCAGAAAGACAAAATTCATACCATCGGCGTGATTGGCCCGAATGCAGATAACCGTAGGGCACTGGTCGGTAACTATGAGGGAACGGCATCACGCTATGTGACAGTGCTTGAAGGGATTCAAGATTATGTGGGCAACGAGGCACGTGTCCTCTATTCCGAGGGCTGCCATCTGTACATGGACAGGACGAGCGGGCTTGCGCAAGAGAATGATCGGGCTTCCGAAGTGCGCGGCGTCTGTAAGGCGAGCGATGTCGTTATCGCAGTGATGGGGCTGGACGCTTCGCTAGAAGGCGAAGAGGGAGACACAGGCAATGAATATGGCAGTGGTGACAAACCCAACTTAAATCTGCCAGGGCTACAGCATGATATCTTAAAAATTGCGAAGGAGAGTGGGAAGCCAGTAATCTTGGTGCTCCTGACAGGAAGTGCAATGGCTGTGACATGGGAGGATGAGAACCTTGATGCCATTGTGCAGGGCTGGTATCCAGGCGCACAGGGCGGTACGGCAATCGCGCGTATTTTATTTGGCGATGCAAATCCAGAAGGAAAGCTTCCGGTGACATTTTACCGCACAGCGGAGGAGCTTCCGGCGTTTGAAGATTATTCTATGAAGAACAGAACTTATCGTTATATGAAGCAGAAAGCACTGTATCCGTTTGGATTTGGGTTGTCATACACGGATTATATATATGAGAATGTGATGCTTGTATCAGACGACATCCGTGGGGAGAAAGGCGTTGTCCTGCGGGCAGATGTCACAAATAGTGGGGGGATGGACGGGATTGAGACGATTCAGGTCTATGTCGGTCTCGAGCGTGAAGATGCGCCGAATCCACAATTGAAAAAGATTGCGAAGGTGTCGTTAAAGGCGGGCGAAACAAAGAGGATCGAGGTGGTACTGCCCAGAGAAGCGTTTATGCTTTGTGATAAATATGGAAAGCGCGTGATGTATCCAGGAACATATCATATCTATATGGGCGGATCACAGCCGGATGCGAGGAGTCGAGAGCTGACGAAAAAGGAAGTGTGTCATTTTCAGATTTCGTTGGATTAGATAAGTAGCACCTGATGCAAGGCATATCAAAAGCACTACATCAGGTGTTGTTTTTATGCGCACGGGTTTAAAATAATTTTCAAGGAAGGAGAGATAAAAATGTTTCATAAAAAAAGTCTGGTATTGAGGCGGCTAAAAGCTGTACTTGCGATGGCTGTAATGATGGTACCGGGGATTGTGCCAGGAGAAGGGAACTGTATGGTCGAGGCAGCGCAGGAGAGCGAATATGAGCAACTGGATGAGCTATATCAGGATTATTTTCGATTTGGTGTGGCGTGTGAGGCGATCAGTCATTGGAATGATAAAAATAAAGAAATCGGAAATCCAGCGAAAGAAGAGTTGATCAGCACTGTTTTTAACAGCATCACCTGTGGCAATGAGATGAAACCCGCCTATAATTTTAATCCACAATCTGAGTCGCTCATATCGTTCAATCCGGCGGCAAAAGAGATGCTGGATTGGGCGGTACAGCATAATATGGGCGTTCGCGGGCACACGCTGGTTTGGCACAGCCAGGTCAATCCGGCCATTTTTGCAAAGGATTTTGAGGCGTACTCTGACGGGAGGCTGACAAATTCGGATTCTGCGGAGCTGGACGAGGCGTGCCTGGTGGACAGAGAGACGTTGCTGGCGCGGTTAAAGACGTATATTTACAGTGTAATGGAGTACACGTACCGGAATGGGTACGCAAGAAATATCTACGCATGGGACGTGGTGAACGAGGCGGCGGACGAGCAAAATGAGGATGGTCTGCGCAGAAGCTACTGGTATAAGATCATCGGACCAGACTATCTTTACTATGCTTTTTTGTATGCGCGAGAGGCGGAGACAATCTATGCAAGGCAGTATGCTGCGGATTACGGACTCGATGCAGAGACGGACGACTTGTCAGAGATTATGCCAAGGCTTTTTTACAATGATTACAATGAATGGTTCGAGGACAGAAGTGACAAGATTGTCAAATTTCTGACACAGGATAAGTGGAATGAGAACCATGCGAAGGTGCAGAGTGATGTCATTGTGCCTGACGGGGATGGTACAATTTATGGGGATGGGCTTCTGGATGGTATTGGCATGCAGGGACATTTGAACGATACGCAGGACATTGAACAGTATATGCGCGCGCTGCAAAAATACAGTGCGGAGGTGGACGAGGTTCATATCACAGAACTCGATGTGGGATGCAGCAGGACGGACGAGACAGCATATTATTATCAGGCAAAACTTTATTATGACTTCTTCTTGCGGCTGATCGCGGAGGTGGAGAATGGAGCAAAGCTCACGTCCGTAACAGTCTGGGGACTGACGGACGATGCGTCGTGGCGCGTGGATGCAAACCCGCTCTTATTTTATGGAAATCTTGAGAAAAAACCAGCGTTTGACGCGGTGGTGATGGCGGCAAAGGGCGAGGCGTTTGACATGACAGTTGCAGAGACGCTGACAGAAGCGGGAGATTTGATGATTGACTTTGAGCCGTATGTGGAAGATGGAAAAGTAAAGAACATTGAACTAAAGGAGGCTGGCATTCTTGGACGTGGAACGGGGCATCAGGCAGTACTTACACTTGAGAAGAAGATCAATCACACAGAAGGTGCAGCAATTGGTTTTGCACTCAAAGTGTCGCGCAAAGAACAGGATGCGAGTATGAAGTTTGACGTGTCGCGCTATGCCGGGAAGACCATCACGGTCATGGTTCATGTCATGACCGAGGACAAGACGATCCGCATGGGGTTGGACACAGGGAACGATGCTGTGCTCATGGAGGCTGATGCCGCTGCGGAGTGGGTACAGCTTTCGGCAGAGTGCGCGGTACCAGAGGATATCAAGGCGGCGTACATCTTTATTGAAACAGATGGGGCGGCGGACTTCTATGTCGATGACATCGCAATCGTCTGTGGTGGCAGCGAGACAGTGTCGAAGGAGGAAACAGAAGACAATCTAGTTGGTAACCTCGAAAGCGTCATAGACGATTCGCAGACAGAAAAAGAGGAATTGAAAAATAATAACAATTTGGCAACGATTGTGGCTGTTGCTGCTGTAGTAATCTGTGCAACAGCAGGGATTGCATTGCTCAGAAAAAGAAAATGATGTATTACAGATAAAAAGTGTGAAAGGAAATAAAAGCATGAAAATACTATGTTACACACGACAACCAAAAGAGGATATTCTCTACGCAAATCGTCTGGCGTACAGTATGCATCTGGCGTGGAAGTCAGAGACAGGAGAATATATGCCGTTTCACCACAATGAAGGGATTTTGTATGCAAAGGCGACACAGGACTTGCAGAGTGGTGTGATCTGCGCCAAAAGCTTGAAAAATCCGTGGATTTTCCAAACGGGAGACGGTGCATATGGCATCGTAGCTGTGCGGACAGATTCGGAGGGGGAGAGGGATTCGGAAAGTGAAGGTAGTATACTGATTTTCCGAACCAATGATTTTGTACATTACGAGGAAATTGGACTTTGGAAAGTTCAAAAGACAGGCTATGTCAGTGAAGTTCGGTGTGTTTATGATACAGAAGCAAAAACGTATCTGATTTGTTGGAGAGGAGAGAGCGGCATCTGGATGGAAGGGCGGGGCTGTATCTTTGACACAGATGAAATCGATATGGAAACAGTAAAAAAGACGGAAAAACCACAGATTAACAAGGAGAGTTTCAGTGTAGCTGAATTAGCGCAGATAAAGTACATAGAAGGAATTTGTCCAGGGAATACGATGGAAATACCAGATGAGAAGGGGGTATATCTTATCGATAAACTTATGATACCTATCTGCGAAAAGGTAACGCTTTCCAATCAGGCAGTATTTTCCAACAGAGAAGAATTGTTGCAAGTAAAAGCAGTCGCATCATACAGTGATGGTACTGTAGTGAATCGAAAGATCGACTGGGATCTGGACAGACCAAAGATATCTGAAGATGGCAAATATATGCTGTTTTTGGGACAAGTGCATCAGGAGCATTTTGATGCCCCCTTTGCAGTCAATCGCGCAGATCCATGCTGTATGTACTGGCATGGAAAATATTACTATATTGCTACAAACGACGCGGACAGCAACAACACTCTGTATATCCGCTGCGCAGATACACTAGAGGCAATCGCGGATGCCGAGGAAGTGCTGATTCTGGATACTGTGACGTATCCAGGGATCGGCGGGCTGCTGTGGGCGCCTGAATTTCATGAGATTGGCGGGAAACTTTACCTGTTTCATGCAGCTACTGAGGGTGAATTTTTCTGGGAGGAATCTCGTGTGATGAAGTTGAAAGATGGAGGAGACCCGATGTGCAGGACGGACTGGTCTGCGCCGCAGTTAGTGGTAAAAAAGGACGGAACGCCGCTCTGCGAGGCAGGGAAAGTCATATCGCTGGACATGACTACGTTTGCATATCAAGGAGAGACCTATGCCATGTGGTCGCAGAGGCAGTTCTTGCCGATTGACCAGGGAGCATGGCTGTATCTGGCACAGATTGATGAGCGTGAGCCGTGGAAGCTGACCAGTGACCCTGTATGTATTGCAAAGCCAGAATACGGATGGGAAAATAATCACACGTTTGTGGTGGAAGGACCTTATGCACTGTATCACAACAGACAGCTTATGGTGACGTATTCAGGTGCCGCTGTTGACGCCACATACACAGTTGGTATACTAAAGCCAGAGATGGGGAGCGATATCTTGAACCCCCAAAATTGGAAAAAGGGCAATTATCCGCTGCTGTCTTCTCGGAGTGAAGAGGGGCAGTATGGAACAGGGCATAATGCCTATTTGACGGATGAAAATGGAATGGTATGGAATTTTTACCATGCCAGACCAGGTGTGGAAGCGCCGCGTTCCTCCTTTGCACGGCGGGTACATTTTGATGTGGACGGAGATCCGATGCTTGATTTGCCAGAAGAGCTGGATTTGCCAGAACATTTACGACAGGTGGAGGGAAGACTTTGGAATAATTAGATGCAGCCCGTAATTTTTGTATGGATAATAGAAAGCGAGATGAAATCAAATGAACACATTTACCATATTTGAGGATAACAAACTCACACAGCTCTATATTGAAAATGAGGCATATGAGGGTGTAAAGCGGATTGGAGCGCGTGTGGCGTGCGATATCGGACTGGTGACAGATATTGCGCCTGAAATTTTAACAGAGCCAGAGCAGTGTAAAAGTGACAGGGTTGTCATATTTGCGACACTTGGGAGGAGTCCATTTTTGGATGCGTTAGTGACATCAGGAAAATGGAACAGCGCACAGATTCAGGGGAAGCGAGAGGTTTATCAGATGCAAGTTGTGAGTGCACCTTTTGGAAACGCATTGTCTGTGAAGGAGGCGCTAGTCATTGTGGGGAGCGATAAGCGGGGGACAATCTATGGTATGTTTCACCTCTCGGAGCTGTGCGGCGTATCACCGTTAATTTACTGGGGGGACGTTGCTCCACAGAAAAAGGATACCGTGATTCTGCCGATTGGGGGCGGACTGGTTTCCAAGGAGCCGTCTGTAAAATATCGTGGATTTTTTATCAATGATGAGTGGCCTGCTTTCGGGAACTGGTGTATGGAGACGTTTGGCGGTGTTAATGCAAAGGCGTATGAGGAGATTTTTATTCTGCTGTTGCGTCTCAAGGGCAACTATATGTGGCCTGCAATGTGGGACTCTGTGTTCTCTGAGGAGGGACCAGGACTTGCGAGCGCAAAGCTTGCGGATATGTATGGCGTTGTTATGGGAACGTCACATCATGAGCCTCTATGCCGCGCAGGGGCAGAGTGGCAGCGAATTTATCAGCAGTACGGCACAGATAACACATGGAGTTTTGTGTCAAACAGGGAGGCAATCACAGAATTTTGGAAGGATGGCATATTGCGCAACAAGCTGTTTGAGAATGTGATAACAATTGGAATGCGCGGCGAGAATGATTCTATGCTGCTTTCAGAGGACGCGGGACTTGCGGACAATGTGCAGGTTATTAAAGATGCCATTGTGACACAACACGCACTTTTGCGCAAGTACATGGACAAAGATTTAAAGGATATTCCACGGATGCTTGCCATCTATAAGGAAGTGGAGGACTATTATTATGGAGATGCAACCTGTGCGGGATTAAAGGGCTGGAAAGAGCTAGATGATGTGATTCTGCTGCTCTGCGAGGATAATTTTGGCAACACAAGAGGGCTGCCAAATGAGGCAGATAGAAAGCACCCTGGCGGATATGGCATGTACTATCACTTTGACTATCATGGTGGGCCGATCAGCTACGAGTGGCAAAATACAGCGCGTTTGACCAAGACATGGGAACAGATGACACAGGCCTACGAGTATGGCGTGCGTGAGCTCTGGATTGTCAATGTGGGCGATTTGAAGGGCGTGGAGTATCCGCTGTGCTATTTTATGGATTTGGCATATGACTATGAAACCTACAGCCAGAAAAATAAGACCGAGGAGTATGTAAAAACATGGATTGAACAACAGTTTGGAAACCGCCTTAACAGGGAGGATAAACAGGATTTGTTTGTGCTGCTAGACGGCTATACTAAGTGGAATGCGGCAAGGCGACCGGAGGCGATGGCGCCGGATGTTTATCACCCTTGTCATTTCCGTGAGGGGGAGCATGTCTGGAAGGAAGTGCATGGGTTGATGGAGAGGGCAGAGCGGGTGAAAGATCATATGCCAGAGGAGTGTATGGATGCGTATGATAGTATGATCTATTATCCAGCTATGGCGTCTCTTAATCTGATATTGATGCATATTGAGGCAGGCTGGAATGCATTTTACGCAGGACAGGGCAACATGGCGGCGAATGCCTATGCGGCGCGTGTGAGATGGCGCGCGGCGAAAGACCGTCAGTATGTGCAGGCATATCATACGTTGGCGGACGGCAAGTGGAATCATATGATGGACTCTGCGCATACGGGTTTTCGTAGCTGGGATGCTCACAACTGGACGTATCCGACAGCACAGGAGGTGATACCGCTTCCAATGGCGAAGATCATTGTTGGTTTCCGCGGTGGAGAGATGTATCATCTGGGTGTACATTGGCAGGACAGCAGTTATCCTTGCAATGACGAGTTCGTCAGACCAGACACAAAGGACGTAGTTATTGAGCTTGGCAGCCGCGGAGATGTGGATTTTTCATATCAGGTGCAGTGTGATAAACTATGGGTGTGCTTTGACAAGACTGAGGGAACTGTTGAGAGTCTTACAAAGGGAAAGGACAGCATTGTAGTCACTTGTGACAGGGCGAAGTTAACGGGCAGGGAGTGTGCGCTGGTCGAGATTATTGTTACCTTCGCCAATGGTGAAAAGACAGTTGGAAGATTAGAACTTCTGGCGGATGCGGCGGTGGAGACCACTTATGCAGCAGGTACTTATATTGAGAAGCAGGGATATATTGCTATGAACGCAGATGGTTTCACGGAGAAGAAGGACGTAGGGGACGAGGGATTTGAGGTTATTGCGTACCTTGGCAGAATGGGTTCGGCAGTAAAGGCCTTTCCTGTCACAAAATCGTGGATTGATGCGGCGGACGCACCTTATCTGCGATACACGTTTGCGGCAGAAAATGCGGCGGATTATATAATTCGGTTTTATTTGCTGCCTAGAAATCCTGTAGAAAAAGGAGCACGCATGTGTCTTGCATATGCCATAAATGGGGAGCGCAGGAAAATACTTGACACTATTTCAGATTCGTTTCATACGGATTGTACATGCGAGGAGTGGAATCGTGGTGTGCTTGATAACATTCGTGTTGTCGAATCAGTTATTTCGGTGAAAAAGGGAGAGAACCAGTTGTATTTTTATGCGGCGGACCCAGGGATTGTTCTGGAACGCATCGTTTTGTATCCCGAGTACACCAAGCTTCCAGAGTCTTATCTTGGACCGATTGAGAGCTGGCGGATTGGAGAGGTTTAAGGAAAATAAAAAGGAGATAAGAATTATGGCAGGACCAAAAGCACCAAAAGATCCCGAAAAGAAACGTCCGGGATTTTACATTATGAGAAACAAGCAGATTTCCGGCTCCGCGCAGTCGAATGGAACAGGAGTTCAATTTATTTATCTAAATGATGGACGCATGATTTCGAGTGCGCGAATTGTGGGAAACATTACTGATGATACAATGCTCGAAATGCTTTCGACAACGGAAGGATTTCGTCGATTGGTGCACAGTATTGGCGTCAGCGTGGAGATGGATGGCACGGACAAGAAGGTGGAATTTGTATTTCAGATGTACGGAAAATCCGATCTGTATAAATCGGGCACAACGCTTTGCATGGAGGTTCCGGCGGACGGTATGGAGTATCTTCTGGATTTGTCAGCCTGTGACTGGTCGGATGATGATAACATTCCAGGGCAGATTCGCTTTGTGTTTGACGAGCCACAAAGGGACAGCAATGCAGCACAAGCATTGACAACGGTGAAATTTTATTTGAATGATGGTTTTTTAGCACCAGAGCCAGAGGAGGAAGAAACGGTTGATTTTGCATGCGCCGAATATCAGCAAATCCTACGAAAATCTGTGGTGCAAATGGGAAACAATGCGCGTTTAAAGGCAGCAATTGAGCGGGCAAAGCGGGGAGAGGATACAACAATTGCTTTTATTGGCGGTTCAATCACACAGGGCGCGGGTGCCGTGCCAATCAACACAAAATGCTATGCATGGCAGACCTTTGAGGGATTTTGCCACATTGCAGGAAAAGGTGTGGACGGGAATATTCATTATATAAAGGCAGGCGTGGGCGGAACACCTTCCGAGCTTGGTATGATACGCTATGAGCGTGATGTGTGCAGAGATGGTGCGGTGACGCCGGACATTGTGGTTGTGGAGTTTTCAGTAAATGACGAGGGGGACGAGACAAAAGGCGTCTGCTATGAATCGCTGGTTAGAAAGATTCTGGCAGCAAAGAACAAGCCCGCTGTCATATTACTATTTGCAGTGTTTGCTAATGATTGGAATTTGCAAAAGAGGCTTTGTGTGGTGGGTGAGCGCTATCAACTGCCAATGGTCAGCACGCGGGATTGTGTGGTGGAGCAGTTTTACAAAAAAGCGGGCGCGGGCAGGGTAGTGACAAAGAACCAGTTCTTTTACGATTGTTTTCACCCGACGAATATTGGACATCAAATTATGGCGGATGGCTTGCTTTATCTACTGCAGCATGTGGACAGGAGTTTGATGGATGAGGACACATTGGATTTGTCGACAGTTCCGGCGGCAATCGGTGATACGTTTGAGCAGGTTTGGCTGTATGACCGAAACAGTAGGTCGGATTCTGTAAAGATTTTATCGATTGGGGATTTTTCGGAGACGGATGAGGAACTGCAAGGTGTCGAGATGGATAGAAACTTGACACAGACCAAAGAATTTCCTTATAATTGGAAACATGTAAAGGGAGCAGAGCCGTTTGTTATGGAAGTTTGTTGTACCAGCCTTGTGATGGTGAACAAAGATTCGGGTGCACCGGACGCGGGTTGTGCGCAGGTGTTTGTGGATGGGGTGGCAGTGCTGCTTGCAGATCCGAAGGTCAATGGATGGACACACTGTAATCCATTAATCTGTTTCCAGAACAAGGAGCGCAGAACATGGCACGTTGAGGTCAGAATGCAGCCGGGAGATGAGAACAAGGAATTTACAATACTTGGTTTTGGCATAGTGAGCTGAGAGTCCTGCCGTTGATGATCGGCGCTAAGGGCGGCTGGTTTTGTGCGGGTATAGGAAATACCTAAATAGAAAAAGAGGAAGGAAAAGGAAGCGAAGGCGGTTTATTGTCGGGTTATGATGATTAAATTTAGCGCAAATATCACGTCAAGTGGGGCGTACAGGTGGCACAAATGATTTTTTAAGCACACTTTCGTACAGACCGAATTGTGCAAGGACACGCAGAAGCTTCCGAACGGATTTAATAATGATTTATAAGAATTTTGATGAGAAGGATATGGAGCGCTTGAGTGAGCAGCAAAAGACAGAGATCAGTGACATAACGATAAATCCGATTACAAGATTGGACTACCCCGATCCCGACGTGATACGCGTTAGCGATATTTATTATATGGTCTCAACAACCATGCATTTTATGCCGGGTGGGGAGATACTGCGATCGTATGATTTGGTGAACTGGGAACATGCAGCTTTTGTGTATGACCATCTGGATAGCACGCCTGGACAGAGACTGGAAGGTGCACAAAACATCTATGGCAAGGGCATGTGGGCGGCTTCTCTGCGCTTTAACAGAGGAGTGTTCTATGTCTGTTTTGTTGCAAATGACACAGGAAAGACTTACTTGTATACATCAGAATCAATTGCGGGACCGTGGAAAAAGCAGCAAATTGCAGGTTTTTACCATGACTGCTCCCTTTTGTTTGACGGGGATGATGTGTATATTGCATACGGAAATAAGGACATTTATATCACACAGCTCAATGCGGATCTGACAGCGCCTCTTGTGGGTGGGTTGCATCGTCTGGCGGTTAGTGACGTGGGACACCCCGGGCTTGGTTATGAGGGAACACATTTTTATAAAATAAATGGAAAATATTATCTGTTTTTTATTCATTCATTGCGGGACAGATGGATGCGTACCGAGGCATGTTTTATGGCTGATTCCATTGACGGTGCATTTATTGGCGGGGATGTTCTGGTCGATGATAGAGGATACTGTGGTCAAGGGGTAGCCCAGGGGGGGATTGTTGACACGCCTGATGGAAAGTGGTATGCGGTGCTGTTTCAAGATCACGGCGCAGTCGGCAGAATCCCCGTGTTGGTACCTGTCACATGGGATGCAGGGTATCCTGTGTTTGGGAAGGATAGACGAATTCCACAGCAATTTGAAGTGCCATTGCCATACAAGAGAGCGGATTATAAATATGAGTCATTAGTACAGAGCGATGATTTTAGAAAAGTGTTGGGGCTTTCAAAAGAAAAGGAGTGTGAGCGATATGGTTGTTATGGTCTGAAAAGCGTGTGGCAGTTTAATCATGAACCAGATCTGCGCTTGGTCAGACAAGATACTGAGAGTGGTATCTTATGGATTGAGACAGGAAAAGTATGTCAAAGTTTGCTGCAGGCGGCAAATGTGCTGACACAGCGCATGTTTTTTCCGCGTTGTACAGGTGATGTGACTGTGGATGCTTCCGCACTGAAAGTAGGAGATTATGCTGGACTCTGCGCATTGCAGGGGTGTTATGGCATGGTTGCGGTGACACGGAGGAATGATGGATTTTATATTGTGATGAAAAGTAGAACGGCTGAGAATGACTCCATGCAGGCGCCAGAAAAGGCCGTGGAAGGAACAGAATGGGAAACGGTACGAATAAAACAAAGTACAGTGCGGTTGCGAATTGAAGCAGACTTTGCGCAGATGAAAGATGAGGCGAAGTTTTTTTATTATGATGGGGAATACAATAGTGAATACGATGATAATTCTGATAGTAGACACAATGGAGAATGCAGATGGAAGCCGATTGGCATTGCGCAGAAGTTGTATTTTAAATTAGACCATTTTGCAGGTTGCCGGTTTGGATTGTTTGTATACGCCACAAAGGAAATTGGTGGTAAGGGTGGATTTTCCCGATTTCGGTATGATGCAGTTGTGGAATAACATTCTAAATAACATTATTGAATAAGAAAGATATGGGGCTGCCGAAAGAAATGATATTTTGACAGCCCCATTTCCGTCTTGACTTTTCAATCGGAATAATGTAATATTTGTTTAAATATTACATACGTAAGAATTATGTAGAGAATGGGGGAGGAAATGGTTGTGTTAAAGGAATGGATAGACAGGTTTTGGAAAGTAAGTTTGATAAAAAGAAATAGAATGTTATTGTTAGTTGGAATGATTTCTATTATTGTGTTTGTGATTACGGGTTGTAGCGATAACTTATCAAAGGTATTAGATATTCGAGGAACAGCGAAGGACAATGAAATATCCTTTGTATCGGATATTGGAGTTGCGGCGTTGGACAATGAAATTGTAAATGCAGATAATATTGCCGCAATTTATCGCGATATTTATGAGGAAGCAGTCAAAACAAATACGTTAGGCAGTTTGGAAACAAAGGAGCACATTGTTGTCAGACTTGGGGAGCATGGATATGTGGCTGTTGACAGTGAAAATCAGGTTGATATGGCAGGGGCAGAGCAGGCAGTGAAATTTTGCAAAGCAGTAGAGGAAAAGAAAAGTGATAAGCTTACAATTATAGTGATTATGGAGTTGGGATTTCAGAAATTTGACTTGGAAACAGAGGATGGTAATGTAAATATAGGCAATTGCGAAACAAGTTCAAAATCTTTTGAGCCGGACTTACAGGAGGTGGATGTGGATAACAAGAGTTTTAAGACATGAAAACAAAGCAGATAAGGATATCTG
>ERZ808049.556-NODE-556-length-16690-cov-3.875579_pt1 | contig 16690 bp, 18 predicted proteins | sample MGYA00380198_ERZ808049 | MGnify/ENA primary metagenome ERZ808049 (study PRJEB31490, sample SAMN06133414) | mouse gut metagenome | isolation source: Z2_2 | host: mice | place: China: Chengdu | collected 2015-05 ...
GCATAAATTTACAAAATAGGTGAACAGAAGCGTCATATCTGGTCCGCACGACGGGTTCATGGAATCGCCCCTCTGGCGTTCCGGATGCCACTGTACCCCAAAACAGGGCAGAGTCCGATGTTCAATCGCCTCCGGAATACCGTCCGCGGACTTTGCCGTAATCAAAATATCGCTTCCCGTTTCGGTAACCCCATCACGGTGATGGCTGTTTGTCATAAACTCTGCGCCGAACAGCCGCCCGACGATGGAATCCGGCTCTGCTTTCACCAGATGGGAAATTCCGTTCTGGTGTTCCAGATGAAGCTGCCTAGGAAAATTCTGAATCAGCTTTCCCCCGAAAAAAACATTCATTAACTGATGACCGCGGCAGATTCCCATCACCGGTTTCTTCCTCTCAACAAAGCACTGCAAAAGCTTCATCTCCATCTCGTCCCGGACCGGGTTGGACCCCTTGATGGAATCGTCGTCGAAAAAGACCTCACCATAGAGGGCCGGATGGACGCCTGAGCCGCCGGTTAAAAGCATGCCGTCTGCAATTTCTGCATACCGCTCTGCCTCACACGGATCCCCGGGCATCAGCGGAACACCGCCTCCGGCAGTCACTGCCTGGGCATAGCTTTTATTTAACACAAACCGGCTCATATGCATATCATTGTCAAACCCATGCTCGCATGGTACAAGGATCAATGGTTTTCTCATTCTTCTATTCTCCTCTCTTCTCTGTCCATAACGTTCCGTTCCCTGCTGAACAGTTACCTGTTTCCACAACTGTTCCCTTCCCTGCCAAACTGCTGCCTGTTTCCACAACCGTTCCGTTCCCTGCCGAACTGCTGCCTGTTTCCATAACCGTTCCCTGCTGAACAGTTACCTATTTCCACTCTTCCTGCCTCGAACAGGACGTAAAATGACCGGGAGATGCCTCAAACAGCTCATAGGGCTTTTTCCGGCATTCCTCTGTTGCATAGAGGCAGCGCGCGGCAAAGCGGCAGCCCGGTTTCGGGTCAATGGGAGACGAAATTTCGCCTTTTAACAGAATACGCTCTTTCTTTACTCCCACCTTTGCCGATGGAATCGCGGAAAGCAGCGCCCTGGTATAGGGATGCCTCTGATCCCGGAACAATTCCTTCGCAGGCGCCTTTTCCACTACCTGGCCTAAATACATAACCATGATTTCGTCGGAGATGTGCTTTACAACACTCAGATCATGGGTAATAAAAAGGTATGTCAGCTTTTTATCCTCCTGAAGATCCTGAAGCAGATTTAAAGCAATCAGCTTTGAGACGCGGGAAGCGCCCGCCTATGACCATGCGGCTGTGACGGCCGCTAAACAGAAGAGTGCGCCTCTGCCCTGCGGCTGTCCCGGAACAAATGCAAAGACGATTCACCGGGATCCTTGCGTTGCCCCTGCCGCACAGACGCCTGCCGCCAGCCAGCTGACCCAATGGCCAGTACAAATTAAGCTGGTGCCGGTGAACGCCCCATACCTTAACGGTGCCAAGCTACTCATCGCTGCAGATTGTACCGCCTATGCCTATGGCAATTTCCACGATGCGTTTATCCGTAGCCATGTGACGCTCATCGGCTGCCCCAAGCTGGACGAAGGGGACTATGCTGAAAAGCTGACGCAAATCATTTCTGGAAATGACATCAAGAGCGTAACCATAGTACGAATGGAAGTTCCATGTTGCGGCGGAATCGAAAACGCGGTCAAACAGGCCTTACAGGAGAGCGGGAAGTTCATTCCGTGGAATGTGGTGACTATTTCTACGGACGGAAGAATTTTAGAATAATAATAGGAGGAAACAGTGATGGAACAGAAAATGTTTTGCTTCCAGTGTGAACAGACAGCGGGATGCAAAGGCTGTACTGGAAATTCTGGCGTATGCGGCAAGCAGGCCGGTATTGCTGAAATGCAGGATCAGCTTACCGGGAAATTGATTGGCCTTGCAAGGACCATAGACGGAAATGGGCATCTGATTAGCCATGCCGCCAATCAGGTTGTGCGGGAAGGGTTGTTTGCGACAATTACGAATGTGAATTTTGACAAGGAGGCCCTTTCTGCTCTGCTCCGGCGTGTGGATGAGGTAAAGCGGCAGATTGTTCCTCTCTGCTATGAGTGTACCTCAGCCTGCGGGAAGAACGATGACTATGACATGGAGCATCTGTGGACTGCTGGGGAGGATATTCGCTCTCTGAAGTCGCTGATTCTGTTTGGCATCCGGGGTATGGCCGCCTATGCGTATCACGCTGCTGTCCTGGGCTATACGGACCCGGAAGTAGACCGCTTTTTTTATAAGGCCCTCTTTGCTGTCGGTATGGAGGACTGGGGGATGGATGAACTTCTTCCTATTGTCCTGGAAGTCGGGGCGGTTAACCTGAAATGTATGGAACTGCTGGATAAGGCTAATACGGAAACCTATGGCAATCCCGTTCCAACAGAAGTAAGTTTGACTGTAGAGAAAGGACCGTTTATTATCATTTCCGGTCATGACCTCTTTGATTTGAAACAACTCTTGGAGCAGACCAAGGACAAGGGCATCAACATTTATACCCACGGTGAAATGCTCCCGGCTCACGGTTATCCGGAACTAAAAAAGTACCCCCATCTCAAAGGGAATTTCGGCACTGCCTGGCAGAATCAGCAAAAGGAATTTGCTTCTATCCCCGCTCCGGTCCTTTTTACAACAAACTGCCTCATGCCGCCGAAAACAAGCTATGCGGACCGGGTATTTACGACGGAAGCCGTCGCATATCCGGGGCTGGCCCACATTGGGCCGGAAAAGGACTTCTCGCCGGTAATCCAAAAAGCCTTGGAGCTGGGCGGCTACCCCACAGCCATGCAGTTTACTGGTATCAATGGCGGAAGAACCGTCACAACCGGCTTTGGGCGTCACGCGGTCTTGTCCGTTGCGGACAAAGTGGTCAAAGCAGTCAAAAGCGGAGTGGTCAAACATTTCTTCCTGGTTGGCGGCTGCGATGGAGCAAAGCCGGGACGCAGCTACTATACTGAGTTTGTAAAGCAGACACCTCCTGACAGTATCGTACTTACTCTTGCCTGTGGCAAGTACCGGTTCAATGACCTGGACCTTGGCACCGTTTCCGGACTTCCCCGCCTGATGGATATGGGACAGTGCAATGACGCATACAGTGCCATCCAGGTGGCTGTAGCCCTGGCAGAGGCTTTTGCATGTGGTGTAAACGATCTGCCGCTGTCAATGGTTCTCTCCTGGTATGAGCAGAAGGCTGTGTGTATCCTGCTGACGCTTTTGCACCTGGGAATCCAAAATATCCGCTTGGGGCCTACACTTCCGGCGTTCCTGTCGCCCAACGTGTTGCAGTATCTGGCGGAGCATTATCACATTGCCCCGATCACAACCCCGGAGAGTGATTTGGAGGTACTGCTGAAATAATGCTGATTATAACCGCCGCCCCTCTATATGAGTGGCGGCGGTTGCCTTTGAAGGAATAAAAAAGTAAAAGGTAAAAACTCAATCTTACATTTCCCCTTGACAACATCTTTAGAAGGACAGCCGCCCCTCAACGTCAAGCCCTGCGGTTGGCTCATCAAGAAAAAGGATATCCGGATTTCGTGTCAGGGCAAGTGCCAGATGGAGCCTCCGCTTCTGGCCAGTCGATAATTGGTAATACTGCTTCCGGGCAAAATCATGGATGCCAAGAACGTCAAGCATTGCACGGTCAAGCGAAGCTTTATTCCATTTCGCAAAAAGCTTAACAGCCTCCAGCGGCTTTATATGCCCAGGCAAAGAAGACGATTGCAGTTGGATACCCACTTTGCCGGTTATAGCGATGGTTCCACTGTCATATTTTCTTAGACCCTCGATACATTCCAGGGACGTCGTTTTACCCGCGCCATTTACGCCAAGCAGGGCAAAAATCTCCCCCTGCTGTACACAGAAATCTAAGCCATTCAGTACAACGTGGGTCCCGTAACTTTTCTTTAAGTTTTTGATTTTTATAGCCTCGTTCATTCTTCATCCTCCTGAAACAAGTCAACGCCTGACCTGGACAAGTAACTCTCAAGTGCCTGCCCGATATAATCTTTGGCGAGTTTTTGCTTCTCTTTCCATTTGGGGTCCATGCCCTCAAACTGTCCTAATTCAATGAGTTTCGGAAGCATACTCATATCCCCGCCGGTGAAGTCCGTTATCATATCCCAATAGGCTTTTGCAAAGCTCTGCCCCTCATCACTGTCTGCATGGACACCTGCATTTTGAAGCCTTATTGCTTCATTCTGAAGCTGCATGAAAGTATCCATAAATACTTTCCCGCTGTCCTTATCAAAACGGCTGCGGATATGGTCAAGGGTCTGGTCATCAAAGTGTTTGATGAGTCAGTAGAAGTCATTTTTCATCTGCAGGTTCACAATGATGTCGGCGTACTTTTTGAAATTGACCGACTGCATTTGAAGGACTTCTTCCCGCAGCCCCTCCAGCTCCCTCAATGATTCGGACAGGCTTTCTATTTTTTGCCGGACAGCTGCGGTTTGCTCTGCCAGGACAGCTGCGATTTCTGCCGGTGTATCAAGGGGAATCAGCCGGTTCTTTATATCATCCAGGGAGAACCCCAGATGTTTGAGCGATAAGATCTGATGTAGTTTTACCATATCTTTATCTGTGTATAGCCTGCGGCCTCCTTCGCTCATGGCAGACGGGGAAAGTAACCCTTCCCTGTCATAATGCTGTAATGTCCGTACAGTAACATCCATCTTTTTTGCGGCTTCGCCAACAGTCATATAGCCTTGTGGTATCGCTTTATTTTTGTCCATGTCTCACCTCCTGCTCGTAGTATATCTCATTACGTTACGTCACAAGCAAGTGTTTTAGAGATTTTTATCGCATATGCGTCTTCAGAAAAATATGCCCGGATCTTGTTCATACTTCCTATTACATTTCCCTCAGCCCATTTAACCGGATTTGATCCAGTTCCTCTGCATTCAGGCACCCAGCTTCAAATAGTTTTAGATATTCTTTTGACACGTCACTGTCAAAAATCAACACATCATCCGAATTTATGGTCACGTCTAACCCGCCCCTGTATAATCTCCGGATGGGGTGGTGCGCCATCTCCTTTATTCGCCCCAGCAAAAGGTTGCTGCTGGGCGTTAGGTTAAGACGTATTCCCCTGTCTTTTAGGAACTGTATGGCCTCCTCCGATTCCGCCGCCGCGATACCATGCTGCACTTCATCAAGCCGCAATGCCTCCACGCCGCGAACAACGTCCTCTGCTGTTCCCCACTCACCAATGTGGGCTTTTAGGCAAAGCCCCTCTTCTTTTGCTCTCCTGTATATGGGGATAAAATTTTCAATCGGCTGTGCCAGTTCATCTCCATACAAGTCAATGGAGTAGAATTCCGGGCGCCCCCAGAAATATTTCAGGCAGCCCTCCAGATAGTCCACAGGGCAATGCCTGGATAATCCGATCTGGAGCCGCAGGCAAACCTCCGGCGCAATCCGCTCGTTGATTTCCTGGAATGTCTCTATCAGTTCCACAATGTCATTATGGAAAAACTCATTTAACCCCCAGACATCTTCCCCTATCTCCAAGATCGCAATGCCGTCATGCTTTGCCTGGACAAAAGTTGCCTCTATAAGAAATTTGCGCATGTTGCTGCCAGAGAATCTCTCACCAATATATCTGCTGTTCCAGCCATCCATTTCCCACATGGAAGCCAGGGGCTTTTTGATCGGCTCAATGAGAATCTGCTTCTGCTCATATATATATGTCCTGCTCCCCCCAAGGACAAAATGGTTGTGCAGGTCTGCTTTTGGCACTCCTCTGACAGCAGCAAGGTCATTGTCCTTTAAAGCTGTTATAAACTTTCTTGAATCTCCTTCCATAGTTCCTCCATTTCCCCACTGGACAGCACAGCTTACTTCAAATATGCTGTCCTCCATTGCCCGACCCTTTTCAAAAAATCCTTTTCCAGGCCGTCCGGGTCCAACTTTCCAGCGGAAAGCATTTGCCAGACACAGCACATCGGGTAGCTGTCAATCTCCTCTAACAGCATCCTTACGTCAATGCCTGGCCGAAATACGGAAAGATCCAGATCCCCCAGCATCCTTTCCGCCGCATCCTCATATGTTTTATCATAGGACTTCCCGATTGCCTCCCTGATTTCCGGGTTCTCCGCAAAAAGGGCCCGTAATGAGAATAAATATTCATCGGAAGCTGTTCTCATAAACTCACATCTTGCCAGGACCTTTTGGGTCATTGCCTCAAAGAAGTCTGATGTTCCTTTGTGATAATACTTCAGCTCTATTTCATTTGATATCCTGTTGATATTCTCCCAGAGGTATAAATACAGATCTTTTTTATTCTGAAAATAATGGAACAGCAGGGACTTTGATATGCCGCCGGCATCCGCAATCCTGGACATGGATGCGTTTTTGTAATTGTCATGGGCAAATACTATGTATGCTGCTTTTCTGATTCGTTCCTGCTTTTCCAATGGCAGTTCAAAAAATTTCTTGTTCATTATGGTCCTCCCGGCGCTTGTCTGGCCAATCATCCATTTCGTAATTCTGCTTAGTTAACCATTTTAGATAGAAGTATTATTGTCAAAAAATATAAGGTATAATTCCCACATAGTATTTATAGCCTGTTTTTATATTACAGCCCTCTCACTGTGATACTGATTATCAACTACAGAAACGATCAGGATGACCAAAACAGGCGCATATTTTTTCAGGCTCATTGCCCACCTCCTTATTTTCGAACATCTGTCTGTTTATCAGGTATATCTTGCCGGAAACACGAAAGTGAATTGGGATTAGGTAAAAAATAAGATGATGATAGGATGGTAGCCCTTCTTCTCTGATCCATTTTTTATAGATATCCTCGCAAGCGCAGCTGCCTGGCTCGTTGCTCGCAGGAATAGAAGCAGAAGAACGCAACCTGGCAATTACGTCAACCCCCTTATTTTCCTGTCCGATACTGATACTCCGGAATATTTCGCATTCCATCATCCAGTATCTGATTTCCCAGATACTGAATACCGCCGTTCTCTAAGCATCTGATTGTAAGCTCATGGGTTATGACTGCATCATTGCACAGAATCATCTGGCATACCGCATCCACAGTCAGGGTAAATGTTCCATCTTCATTTTCCCTGATCTGTGTCACCTCGGGAACAGAAGTACCGAAGAAACTGGGCGCATAATTTCCGCACCCCAGCCTCTCCCATCGGTAGACTTGACGCCCTTCATCAAACACGGCCCACTGCCGAAGCTCCTCCCTGGAAACCGGAAGGTAATTCATGATGGTGTTTTCAAACTCTTCTGCCGGTATCCCGTCGGGATACTGCTCCGGTTCAAACCGCCTGTCATATTTCATCCCATAAAAATATTCATAAATCCCGTTATAATCCAGTTTATCCAGGCTCTCCCTGTCCCAGTTGGAGCATAACAGGTTATTTCCCTGATACCCCAATGGGAGCACACATTTTTCGGACATATCACGGCACTCCTCCGGTAGGGGCCTCACTCTGACCAGGCAGCTTCCGTCAACAATCTCCGATACTTCCGGAGGTTCCGGTACACATAATTCATAGCAGAAATATCCTTTTTCCGTATACCGCCATTCTTTTATTCTTGTATAGGAAATGTACGCAGGCATCGGTGTTTCATCTTTCCCCCATGTCATATTTGCTGCCAGCACATACAAATTTTCTCCATCATACTGATATTGAAACCTTCCGATTCCTCCGTCTCTATGAATCCGGTACAGGAGCACGGTCCCGGCCTTTCCCACTCCGGCATCTTGTAAAAAACGCTCCATCTCCTGCCAGTTCTCCATAACCTGGTACGGTTCGCTCCCTGTGACCGGCATGCCCATAGTCTTTAGCTTCTCTTTTAATTGAATTAAAACTTCCTCTGATAAAACCACGTTTGAAGCATCGCCTTTGTCCGCTTCTTGGTAAATGTCCCTGGTCAGTTCCAACGCGGCCCTTAAGTCAGCTTCCGCTTCTTTCCTTTCGTTTTCATCAACCGGAAGATCATATCCTTTTTCCCAACGCCCTTTTTTGTCATTATCTTCCCTGCTGCTCTCTGCCAAAGAAGGTTTTTCCCTGCCTTCTATGGCGCCGGACAGTGAAAACTCCTCCTGCTTTTTTCCTCCACAGGCACACAAAAATCCTGCCATCATTATAATAATAGTCTGGATATATATTTTTCTTATTTCCATGGAAATGCTTCCTTTATTTCATATCATATACGTTGGGAATGTCCAGCTCCTTTTTCTCTATGGAATTGGATAAATAACGGAATGTCCCGTCATCAAAGGGCTGAACGGTTATGATATTGGTAAACGCACAGTCGGAGTTATAATCCGGCCATACCCCATCTACAAAGAGGGTCAGCGTTCCGTCCGGGTTCTCCTTATCCCCCACCACTTCCCCAAAAGGCGGATACGGGCTGGAAAAGATCATTTCATACGGATAGCTGTCTGTGTCTGCGCGGTAACCGCATATCTCCCTTATCCGTTCCTTTGTGACCGGAAAATATGTGGTCATGATCCGTTCATATACCTCTGCAGGTATCTCCCCGTTTTCCGGCCGCAGAATCTCTCCCGTATCCATGCGGTACAGGTCCTCAAACATGCATGGCATCACGATATCCTCCACGTTGCTGCTGTCCCAGTTCGTTACAAGGACATTGTTTTTCCATATTTGCCCCGTCAGTAACGCTTACATATCCGGCCTCTCACAGCATGGATACCACCTGGTCCCTCTGCTCCCTGGAGAAATCCCTGACCGTATAAGTATAGGGCGGCTCTCCGCCTGTCGCTGTATACCTGTATACCTCCTGCACCTCCATGGCGGCCGACAAAGCACTGCCTTCCAGTTCTTTTTCTTCAGCTTCACCGAGCAGGCTGTCCGGTTCTTCTAAAAAATATGGTGATGACAGAGATTCCTGTGGTTCTTTCCCATTGTCTCCTGCCCCGGTATTGCCTGTGGCAGCGCTGCCGGAAATCTCCATAGCCGGTTCCCAGGATTCCTCCGGCTGCTTTCGGCCTTTGCCCTCCTTAAAGCCTGTAAAGAAGCTCCCGGCTGCCACTGCCAAACATAACAGGATAAGCAGGAAACTCCCCTTTCTGAACAACCGCTTTAAATCTTCCAACTAATCATCCCCTCCATATACTTTCTTCCACTGGTCTTCTGTCAGCCGGTCTGAATGCCACCACAGCTCACAGCCGCCCTCCGGAAAAATAACCTGATTGGATACATACTGAAAACCTCCATCGTCAAGGGGACGGACCACGGTTTTGTGGGTATACGCCCTGGAGGTGTTTTCCTCCGGGTATACGGCATTCACAGTCAAAGCTAACGTTCCGTCATCATTTTCCGTATAACTGACCACCTCCGGATATGGGATATCCGGATATTCAACCTCATAAAACCCTCTCGGTCTGTATTCATAAGTCTGATCCTCCGGGATATAGGCGGCCTTCCTCTGCAGCTCCTCGTAATCAATTTGCAAATGACGCTCAATGACATGTTCAAATACATCTGCCGGTATCCTGTAAACGGCTCCGGCGTCTAAATCATCATCCGGCGTAAAAGGGACCGGCTGTTCATAGATATCAGTATAGAACCTGTCAAATAAATCATAAAAATCCAGATTCCCAAAATCCTGCTCGCTCCAGTCCGTAAGGAAAAGATTATTTCCCCCATACCCCACCGGCAGCAAATACTGTCGGTTTAATTCCCTGCACGTTTCATCCAGCGGCTCAACCCTCAGCGCCGTATGTTCCGGTTCATCACTGAGGGAAAGCACATAATAGCTTTCGGAAAAATAACTTCCTTCAAACAGCAGGTAGCCTTCTTTTGTGTATTCCCACGATTCTGCCGGATAGCTTACGGTACTTAAGTTTTTCAGAATCCCATTGCTATACTGATAATATCCCCTGGTTACATTTACTGCTCCCTCTGCTGTATGAAGGTCATACTTTATAAATCCGCCGGAGCTGGTGATTACGATTACGGTAAGTTTGTCATCCTGCGCTTCCTCTACGGATCTGCAAAAGCGTAAAACCTGTTCCGAACCGACCATGTCAATCTGATTTTCTTCGTCCACCACGGCATAACCATATTCTCCGATCCGTTCAACTATGCGTCTTGTCACTTCCAGCTCTCCAACCGTTCCCATTTCTACTGCCTGTTCATAAATGTCACGATAAAGCTCTGCAATGGATTCCCCATCAGAATCACGGTCTTCTCCCATTTGTTCCTTTTCCGAATATTCTTCTCTGACTTCTGCATTTTGCGGTATCTCCTGATTTTCCTCTGCCTTTTTGCCGCATCCGGACACTATAAAAAGAAGGACACCTGCAGCAATAAATAGTTTTTGCGTTCCCATGTTTTTCATCTCTGTCAGACCACCTTTTATCAATATCTCTTATTTTAGAATTCCCGCCATGCGCAGCAGATACCTGGCATTTGTGGTAGTGCAGCGCCCCACATTTTGGCAGCAGAGAAGCATTGCACATCTATTTATCCAGCTGGGTTACGACAAGACAAAACTGATGTCCTGCCATAATCAGGGTTTCCAGTATCTCCACATCCTTTCAATTACTGATTTTTTTATACAGGGATATCATACTGCATGATGATGTTATGGAAACAGTCATGGAACCCCAGTTTTCTGTAAAGTTCAACGGCCTCCTCCGAACCGCTGAGCGTAACTGCCCTTACTCCGTTTTCAAAAAGCTCCCCCAGTGCCTGCGAGCATATCGAAATTGCCGCTTTCCTCCTGCGGTATTCCTGTATGGTGGAAACAAATTCCAAAGACGCCGTATCCCCTGTCCGGATTGTGGAGGCCGTGGATACCGGTTTCCCATCCATCTCGCACAGATAAAACCGGAGATTCTCTTCCTTATACCCTCTGCAGTTAAAAAGCCGTAAAACGTACTCCTATTATCACCCTGTTGACCGATTTTGAGAAGACTCCGGGTTCTTATTCCACAAGTTCAATGGAATCCACAATGCTCATCCTGCTGACCTTCTGGAGTGGAATACAGGTTGCCAGGATACAGGCTCCGATGGCAAAAAGTGATGCGCAGGCCATGGGAACCACGGGAACTGCCGTCAGCCGCAGGACATCCACTGCCCCGGCCTCCACAAATACTGTGCCGATATATCCGGTGATACACCCAATCACCGCCGCACGGATGCCATAATAGAACCCTTCCCACAAAAATACCCGGTACAGGCTTCCCGCGCTCATACCCATGGCCCGCTGTATGCCGTTCTCCGTGATCCGGGTATGGATATTGGTATAAACTGTATTGATAATGTTCAGGATTCCTATGAGGCCGATGAACAGAATCAGGCCCCAGGCCAGCAGACGGATCTGGGTCTCGCTTTCCGCATACTGGCGGTCCGTCTGTTCATAGGACACCGTGACCGTCCCCGGTACTCGCCTGCAGAATTCCTCCAACACCCGGTCAAAAGCTGCCCGGTCGGCACCTGCAGTTAATCCCGGCCTAAGTTCCCCTTTACCGCAAAAAGGACGGCCATCACAAATGATTGCCGCCCTGCAATTATTTTCCTGTCCTATATCTGCTTCAAACTATTCAGACAAAGCATTCTTTCCGTACCTCCGCTTTATTCCATCTTTTCCGGCCACTTTAACCCTTCTGTTTTCCTTAATAATCCCATATGAAACAGCACCTGCACGCAGTCCGCATATCCCTGGATATATGCCCTTCTCTCCTGAACAGACGCAAAGTCCTCCAGGCAGTCTTTCATTTTTTCCGCCTGATTCTGCTGCTCTGCAGATAAGGTTTTTAAAAATTCTTCCCACTCCAGCTCGGTTTCTTTCCAGGCAGTCAGCGCCTCTTCATACTCCGGAGTGCGGATGTAACTTTCCCTGTTCACATTCTCCCCGTTTAAGTTGCCCAGGAACTCAGCCATTTTCACCCACATATCATTTGACATTTCCAATTCTCCTTCCTCATTCTTAATTTCAACTTCTGCATTTCCCGTATATTCCTATCTCCTGAAGTACATTATATATGTTATAGAAGAACTTTCTCAACCATAATCGCTTAATTATTGAAACTATAGCAGATAAAATTAACATACGTTGCTATAATGCCCATTCTCTCACCTCCATAAAATCCATAACATAAGCAGGCCCGCAATGACTGCCAGGACAGCGCCCAGCAGGGGATACAGTACCAGATAACATCCCAGGCGCATCAGCCGGAATGCATCCCTTATCAGGAGAAGCAGGAAAAATCCCCCTATGCCCCCCAGTATCCATGTTTTTCTTTTCGTGTTCACTTTACCCTTTCTCTGACGTTTTCTTTGTTTTCAGGCGGCATCCACGGAACTGACCTTTACATGAAAGGTCCGAAATTCCGATACCGTTACAAACTGCTCATAAATCTCCGGGTACTGCAGTTTCAGCCGCATCAGGTTGTCCTTGTCAACCATCATCTTGCGGACCGGGTTGTATGTCAGCGTATACCGGCTCCCGCCCATATCGCAGACAGCCTTACAGCTCGTTCCCATCTCTGCAGCCATGATCGCTTTCAGCCTCTGGATATCGGCCTCCAGCTTTTTGGAATACTTATCCGACTGTTTCTTCTGTTCCTAGAGTTCCATGTAACGCATCAGCGTGGATGGCATGGCCCTGTTCAGGACAATGGCATCGGCGTCCTTGTCTGCCCGGCCGCAATACTGCCTGGCGCTTGCGAGGATCACATCCCCGTCCTCCAGGTAGGGCGGCGGAACCTGTTTCTGCACATGTCTGTCCCAGAATTCCTGTTCCAGGAATATCATCTCTTCCTCATAGGCCATGTCCCTGTGGATCTCCCGGATAATCGTTTCATACTCCGTGTTGCCGTACAGACAACAGAAAAACACACGGTCAATATCCATCACGGCCATGTAATGCCTGCCCTGTGCCTCATAGTAGGCCGGCACGGTCTCCCTGCCGTCCTTCCACCAGAGGTCTTTTGCGTTGTAGTTGGTGGTCTTGATCTCCAGGATGGCTTTCGTCCCGTCCGGCATGGTGATAAAGTAATCCACGTCTGCCAGCATGAACGGATAAAGCGGATGCTGGAACATCTTCTTGATCTGATAGATTTTAAGCCCTGTCTTCCGTTCAAAGATCTTTGCCACAAGGTCTTCCAGGAGATGGCCCATTTCCATGGCCACCCAGTTTCCCTCATTTTCTTCTACCGCCACAATCCCCAGCTTGTCATAGTAGGTATCCCGTGCGGTTCTGAATGGTGAGATTCCTATGATGGCAGAGACATCGCTGCCGCCAATCCCACGACGCCGCCAGTCCAGCCATTCCTCCCGGGTAAGGTTTGCCGTATCCACCAGAACCAGCGGACTGTGCCTTTCCCTCTCCATGATCGTATCGGGCATAATCACGCCCCCCTTCTCGCCCTGTGCGTGAAGTTTACTGTCCGGATTGTGGTACAGTTCTTCCAGTACTGGTCATTGGCTTTCTGTACAGAGGTATCCCTGAACGGGTATCCTGCTGCCTGTTTCTGCCAGCTCCTGCCGGCTTTTCCATTTCTTCTGCTCATACTTTCTACCTGCCTTTCTAAAATGTTTTTTATCCTCAAAGCCGCTACCGGCATTTGGGCAACAAAAAACGGAAATGACCGTCCTGCCAAATTTCTGGCGTCCATGGATATCCATGAACCGAAGCCATTCCCGCTCTGAAAGGGAACATGTTCCCTTAACATAAAAAAGCCAGTAAACCACTGCCCGGAGGGCATAATGGTACTACTGGCACAAAATACAAACTTAACAGCGTGTGCAATGCAGAAGGTGCTCCGCATACAGCCTGGATGGACTGTATTTCCCATTTGGGTACGCACAAAAATCAATTACAAGGACAGTTTAGCACAAGATATTGATTTAGTCAAGTTATGGATACTATATATAGTGTTTTTAGAATGGCCTGATACATAAAAAGCACTACGCGAAACCTTCCTGATATTATGAAACTTCCATATCGAACAGGCTGAGCTGTACTGGCTGTTCCCTCTTCTCCTTCTCTTTTACCTGGCGTATCTGTTCCAGTTCTGCAATCCGTTCCTGTCCCAGCCACTTATCTGCATGGCGGCGGTCTGCACTGAACTCTTTGAGGCTCTCATATCCATTTTCCAGGAGTTTCTTTTCCAGACGCCTGATTGCAGACTCCCGCAGTTTCTGCCGTCTTTCCTTTTTGTTTTCCTTATTGCGCTTTTCCGCATCGGAAGCGTGAATGATCTGGATTCCGTTTCGGATATCCTCCAGGTCCTGCATCAGATCCCGGCTCTCCCTCTGCTCAGCACGGACGTTCTGGATCTCAAAGGAAAAATACCTGCCGTGATATTCAGAGAAAAACAGCTGCGTAAAATAATGGGTACGCATTTTGTCCTTTATCCTGTCCTGGCAGAGCTTGGTGCATATCTTACAGATATCCATGCTCACCGGATGGTCAAAGAGCTTTTTCCCCTTGATGATCTGCGTATCCACCTGCCCCTCAAACAGCGTACCGTTCAGGTCATTTCTGAGATAGGATATCTTTACATCATAAAATACATTCCCTCTTTTCTTATCCAGTTCATGCCCAAGGATCGGGCACATCCCTGTACATCCCCTTAATCCGCAGTGATAAGGGTCATAGTTCATCTCCCATTCCAGTGTATCCCGGTTGAACCTCATATGCTCCCGGCAGACGCGCCCCTTCCTCTGCAGTCCAAAACTGATCTCCTGTCTCCGTATCTCATCATCATGCAGTTTTAAGATATGCTCTACACTTCCTTCATAGCAATATTCTTCTTCGGCCATATGAACCTCACACTCATATCTGAGTACCTTGTTCTCCTGAAGATATTCATGTTTCAGCTTACACTCTTTCTTTTCATAAGGACAGCGGATAGTAGCCATATCATTTTCAAAAGTCCACTCGATTCCCATGTAACTCATGTTGCTGTGGCACTGGAGCCCTTTGCACTGCAGGCCGCAGGGTGTCCTGAAAGTCTGTTCAAAGATCCACCAGCGTTCATAGGTAAACCCTCCATCATAATTATCAAGGGTTTTCTCCTGCCACATGGGAACGTCAACCCGCACATAATCCGGATGATGCTCCGCCGAATACCCTTCCTCCAGCAGCCGTTTGGTCAACAGGTTATATTCCTTATAATCTTCTTTCATCTTAATTCCTCCTTACAGGCCCTGGCAGGGGCGCATCCCAAAATAATCTTCCATACGGTCCCGCAGTCTCTCCGCTGACATATCATATTCCCCGGCGATACAGGATTCACAGCAGGGATATTTATATGCCAGAGTCTTTGATAACCGGGCATCCCAGCTGTTTAACTGCCTGCCGCATTTGTTACAGTCCTGATCCAGCCATCTTACTTTCTGCAACCGTTCTTCACCTTCCTTTCTTCCTCGTTAATACTTTCTATCCTTAATAAGCCCTCCGGCTTTCAGGCAGCAAAAAAGCAGGAATGACCTCACTGGTATTTCCGGTGTCCACAGTTTTCTGTGAACCAGCGTCATTCCTGCTCTGAACAGAGATTATAAATTTTCCAAAATAAAAACCAGCGGTATGTCACTTACAGGGCGTAGTGATACTGCTGGCACATTCATACAAACTTAACAGCGTGTGCAATGCGGAACCGATGCCGCATACAGGCGTTTCCGACTGTATCTCCCGAAAAGGATTCGCACAAAAATCAATTACAAGGGAAGTGTAGCACAAGATATGGAATCAGTCAATGAAAAGATGCTTTTTCCCATTTTTGTTACTGAGTTCCTCTTGATATCCGCTAGTTTAAAGTATGCAAACAGGTTTAGCTACTGTGAATTTACTTTTTTCGGAGAGAAGGAGCTGTCTACACTCTAATTTCTACATGGTTACTTTTATCTTAACTAAATCTCGTTTTTGAATATAACCAATAGCATTTCTTCTTATTGATAACCCGCATTACTAAGTACAATATCTTTCAATTCAAATGGATTATAATGTGGTAGTTGCATCACTCTTAATGTTTCTTCAAACGCATAAACCATAAAATTTACATCTAACATTTTATCCGTTATTTTTTGAAATGCAGATTTTACAAAAGAATTTCCTAATATATTAACATATGATGAAATACCATGTTTTTCCATGATAAGTCTATCAAGAAAATCTGGTATTATTATACTTCTTACAGTTGACATCTGAGTCGTCTTATCCAAAAATGGTTGGATAATCTTTAATACTTCTTCAGTACTACCTCCGGAAATATAAGCTTTAAATACAGACTCCCAACATGTGGATATGTTACATAAACTGCTTAAAAAAGTTTGATTGATATGGAATGCATCATGAATTTCCCGAATATGATGATTCATATTTCCTTTCGCTTCAACGTCAATTTGATTGTGTATTGATACTGTTTCAATAAGCGCTCTATAATCACAAGCAGCTTCTTCCATCAATTTATCCAAACTAGCATTTTGAAGTTTTTGTAAACTTTCAAAAAGAATCTCATCCTCTTCACTGTCTGTTATAAAATCAGTCCAATCCCCATTCATATATAAGTCCGCTAATTTATGAAGCATATTGTAATCCATAAGCTTTTTATCAGGAGCTAATTGATAATATAAATGAAACAATTCATGATTAAATACCAACATTCTAGTTAAGAATATATTCTTTTCATAAAC
>ERZ808049.562-NODE-562-length-16578-cov-3.932065_pt1 | contig 16578 bp, 19 predicted proteins | sample MGYA00380198_ERZ808049 | MGnify/ENA primary metagenome ERZ808049 (study PRJEB31490, sample SAMN06133414) | mouse gut metagenome | isolation source: Z2_2 | host: mice | place: China: Chengdu | collected 2015-05 ...
GCGATCCCGTCTACCGAAATCACCCATGCAAAAAGAGAAGCTGCAATGATCACATACATAACTACCCCTGTCTGGCTTCCCGAATTAACTGCAAGACTTGCCAGATCTCTGATATTGATCTTCTTATACACGAAGATACCAACAGCCAGACCATACACGGCAGATACCGCAGCCGCTTCGGTTGGGGTAAAGATACCGGAATAAATCCCGCCTAAGATGATGACCGGCATCAAGAGCCCCCATACCGCATCTTTTAAGGCTCTGACCCGCTCTGTCCCTGTCGCCTTTTCAACTTTCTTCAGTTCAAATTTTCTTGAACAAAAGACGGTTGCGGCCACCAATGCAATTCCCATCATTAATCCCGGTATTACGCCCGCCATAAAGATCCTTGCTATAGACGCTCCTGAACCAGCTCCATACACAATGAAGGTAACAGACGGCGGGATGATCACACCGATCGCGCCTCCCGCAGCCATCAACGCCGATGCAAATGACACCGGATACCCTTCTTTTACCATCGCAGGAATCAAGATGACTCCAAGCGCCGCTACAGTTGCCGGCCCTGACCCGGAAATCGCCGCAAAAAAGCAGGATACAATCACGCAAACGAGCGCCACTCCATTCTTTTTGTGACCGACGCACGCTTTTGCGAGAGCAATCAGTTTTTCCGATATTCCCGCCCGTTCCATAATATTTCCCGCAAGAATAAAAAACGGTATAGCAAGAAGGGCGAATTTACTTGATGCGGAAAAAACATTGATCGGGAACATTTCCAACGGAAGCCCTGTCACAAGAATCGTGACAATACTGGCTATACCAAGGGAAACCGCAATCGGTATATTACAGATCAGCAATACTATAAAAATTCCAAATAAAATTACAGATGTGTTCATCTATGATCCCTCCTTCCCATTCACAAACTGTCCGGCAAGCGTTAGAAGATACCGTAATATCAAGACTGCCGCCCCAACCGGTACAGTCATACCGTAGATCCATTCCGGCCACTGCATGGTTGCTGTCTCCTGTCCCATGGCGTACTGGCTCATGACCATCTCAATACCGAATATTACGATCAACAGGCAGAACAGCGCTGCAATCAGATACATAACGATGTTCAGTGTCTTTGCCGCTTTCTCAGACAGCCGGTCTGTCACGATGGACAGGCCCAGGTGTGCTTTTCTGCGGGCTGCGATTGCGGTTCCCATAAAGCTCATAAGAATGAAAAGGTAACTGGACATCTCATCCGCCACAGCCAGAGAATGGTTGAATACAAAACGTGCAATTACATTGACGAATACCAGTACTGCCATGACTGACACGGCGGCGCAGGCCACGAATTTTTCGAATTTTTCAATATATTTCATCTGTCCTGCTCCCCCTGTTCTTCTGTAAAAGACACGCCTTCGGTGTCAATGTTAAATGCGTCACAGGCTGTTTTCCCATAATCAGCCTTGATTTCTTTCATGGATTCTTTGATCATCTCCTGGAAGGGAGCCAGCTGCTCTTCGGTTAGACGGTCAACCTGCATGCCTCCGGCTATGAATTCTTCAATGATTTCTTCTTCCTCTTTTTCGATCTTATCCCGGCCCCACTCGCAGGCGTCTGTGATACATTCCTGAAGCAGTGCCTGCGTATTTTCATCCAGGCTCTCCCAGACGGTGGTATTGCAGATGATCAGGTCGCTGTCGTATGCGTAATTCCAGATCGTCATGTAATCCTGCACCTCGTCCATCTTTGCCGACTGGGTGATCGGAGCTCCGTTTTCCTGTCCGTCAATTGTACCCTGCTGGATCGCCGTAAAGACTTCAGACCAGCTCATGGCGGTAGGACTTGCACCGACTGCTTCCCAGAAGGTCATATAAATTCTGGAACCCGGGATGCGGATCTTTAATCCCTTTAAATCGTCAACGGTATTTACCGGAACGTTTGTAAGAGTATGTCTCTCACCGTAAATCCAGTTGGAAGCGATTAACTTAAGGCCTTTCTCTTCCAGCTTTGCACACTGCTCTTTGTACCAGTCAGACTCGATTAAAGTCCAGCACTGATCCCAGCTGTCGAACAGGAATGGTCCGAATACGATACCGAAATCCGGTACGCCGTAGTCCGCATAGAAAGCGCCGTCAGCCAGTGTACAAACGTTCTCGCCCAATAACATGGAGTCGATCAGGGAGGACTTATCGCCTAACTGGGAGTCCGGATAAACCTCGATAGCCATGGTGCCTCCGGATTTTTCCCTGATAATTTCCTGTGCTTTTACCCAGCCCTGTCCAACCGGCTCAGAGATGGAGTTCTCAAATGCAACCTGAAGAGTAATCTCTGCATCTGCGCTGCCTGCATTCCCTGCAGCGGCTGTTGTGCCTGCTGCTGCCTCTGTCCCTGCGGCGGCTGTCGTTGCTGCTGTACCGGCGGAATTGCTGCTGCATGCAGTTAAGCTTGTAGCGGCCATAGCTCCTGCGAGAGTTAAGGCCATAACCTTTCTCAGTTTCATAATGTTTTCCCTCCGTTTTTAAACTTTGTTTTTATTCCGCAAAGGTCCGATTCTCTCAGAGCCCTTCACTTCTCGCTCCGGTGTTCCGGAGAAAGTTTCTTTATTACTTACTGATGTTGCCAAAGTCGATGACAACCTTTAACATATCACCGGGGTTGTGTGCGAAATCATCGAACGCCTTTGCTGCCTCGTCAAAGGAATATACATTTGTGATAATCTTCTCCAGCGGCGCTTTCTTCGCATTTACAATATCGATCAGTTCCAGGAAGTCCTTCTTCATGGCATTTCTGGATCCGTATACATTGAGTTCCTTCTTCTGGATTAAGGTGAAGTTAAAGTCCAGATTCTTCTTTCCCACTCCGATTAATACCATGCGTCCGCCGAAGCAGCAGGCGTCAATGCAGTTCTGGAACGTGGACGGAAGGCCCACAGCCTCAATGGTAACGTCGAATCCGTTGCCGTTTGTGATCTCGTTTACACCCTTTTCAAAGGCTTCCGGAGAATCGTTTAAAAGAGTTCCGTCAACACCGAAATCCTTTGCCATTTCCAGCTTTCCGGCGGAAACATCGGAAATATAAACGGTCGCTCCCTTGGCCTTTGCCGCGATTGCCGCAAGAACGCCGATGGTGCCTGCGCCCACAACAAGGACCTTATCTCCCTCTTTCACACTGGCACGGCTCACGCCATGGTAGCTGATGCAGAAGGGCTCGATGGCTGCCAGCGTTTTTGCGTCCATTCCCTTTCCGTCATAGACTCTCTCAATGGGCATTGTTATGTATTCCTGGAAAGCGCCGTCTCTCTGGCATCCCATGGTCTGGTTGTCCATACATGCGTTTACGGTTCCGTGTTCACAGGAATAGCAGTGTCCGCAGTTAAAGTACGGATTGCAGGTTACAATCATTCCCGGCTTAATGCCGTACTCGTTGTTCGCGTCCGCTTCGATGACTTCGGCGGAGAACTCATGGCCCGGAATTCTCGGATAGTCAAAATATGCGAAGGTTCCCCGGTAAGAGCCTAAGTCGCTTCCGCAGATTCCGCCGTAGAGGATTTTTAATAAAACCTCTCCTTCTTTTCTCACCGGCATTTCCACGTCTTTAATTTCCACTTCGCCGGGAGCGTTGATATACATGGCTTTCATGGCTTTCATTCCTCCTGTACTTATGTTTTATTTGGTGCCCCGCTGCCTGCTGCGGGATATTTGGCCTTACATCATGTTTTATTGTATCCTCTGTTGTATACATCAGATTATAGAAGAATCCCCACAGAAAGTCAACATAAAATAGGCGTTTCCGATTATTTTGTATACTTGTCTAAAATATTTTTGATTTTTTTGTGCATTTTATACAAAGCCCAGGTTTCCATTGCAAAATCTTCGGGCCTGTGATAAAATTTGTTATATACAATAGTTACAAAATCCCCGGACAGGTATGTCTTTTCCGGCAAAAGGAGTGTGAACATGCCAAAAACTAATTTAAAAACTCTGGCATATAATGCCATCCGTGAGAAAATCGTCACCTGCGAATTTGCGCCGGGCACTTTTTTAAATGAAGAAATCCTTACAGACGCACTGGGCTTAAGCCGCACCCCCATCCGTGATGCCTTAGGCCGTCTGGAACAGGAGGGGCTGGTGGAAATAAAACCCAAACGCGGAATCATGGTCACTCCCCTCACCATCAATGATATCAACATGATTTTCGAAGTCCGGAACCTTTATGAGCCCTATATTCTTTTAAATTACGGCTCCCTGCTGTCCACAGACCGTCTCGAAGAGTTCTACAATATTTTCTTCCAGACAAATGCAGACAGCGAATATTTCCAGAACAACGACTATTTCTATAACCTGGACTCCGATTTTCATCTTATGATTGTGGAATGTTGTCCCAATGCCTATATCCGGAGCAATTATGACAGGATCAGAACCCAGAATGCGCGGTTCCGCTATATGACCGGCAACATTTCCAACAATCGTATGGAAGATACTTTCCGGGAACATTTAGATATTATACGGCCCTGCCTTCAGAAAAACTGGAAAGAAGCGGCGGAAATGATGGTCCGCCATCTGGAGGAGTCAAAAAAAGCAACCTTCCGGCTGATCTTCCAGGGCCATGAAAATACGCCCATCAGCCTGTTTTAAAGCCCCGGCGCGGTTTCGCGTCAGGGCCTTTTTATAGTCTCTCTTCAATTAATGCGGCCAGCTCCTCCATGGAGGATACTGTATTAATGTCTTTTCTAAGGGCAGCGGAGTTGGGATATCCGGCCGTATACCAGGCCACGTGCTTTCTCATTTCCCGCATTCCCGCCATTTCCCCCTTAAATTCCATCATCATCTGTCCATGGAGAAGTATCATCTCCTTTACCTCTTTCTTTGATGGCCGGCCGGGCTTTTTCCCGGTTTCCAGATATTCTGTAATCTCTCTGAAAATCCATGGATTTCCTCTGGATCCCCTGGCCACCATGATTCCGTCGCATCCGGTCTTTTTTATAAGGCCCATAGCATCCTCCGGTGAAAACACATCGCCGTTTCCGATCACAGGAATACTCACCGCCTCCTTTACCTGACGGATAATATCCCAGTCCGCTTTTCCGGAATAATACTGTTCCCTGGTCCTTCCATGAACTGTAATGGCTGAAACACCGCAGCCTTCCGCAATTTTCGCAATCTCCACCGCGTTGACCCGGGAATCATCAAAGCCTTTACGGATTTTTACGGTCACAGGCTTCTTTATGGTTTTTACCATGGCTGTTAAAATTTCCTCTGCAAGCTTCGGGTTTTTCATAAGGGCCGAGCCCTCCTGATTCTTTACGATTTTCGGCACCGGGCAGCCCATGTTCAGGTCAAAAATATCAAAAGGCCCCTCCTCCAGCTCCCCGGCAATGGACGAAAGGATCTGCGGATCAGAGCCAAACAGCTGGAGAGATACCGGATGTTCCCCCGGATCTACCATCAAAAGCTCCTTTGTGTTTTTATTTTTATAGAGGACCGCTTTGGCGCTGACCATTTCCATACACACAAGTCCGGCCCCCTGCCTGCTGCACAGTACCCGGTACGGAAGATCCGTGACACCTGCCATGGGAGCCAGAATCACATTGTTTTTTAAGGTCACACCGCCGATTTTTAACATCATGGGACCAGCTCCCCCTCTGCACTCACATATCGTCCGTCAGGGGTATAGGTATTGGTCAGCATGACTCCCGTACTATTGTCCAGATAGTACCACTTTCCGGAGGAATTAACCCAGCCGTAGGCCATGGAACCGTCACTGTTCAGGAAATAGTATTTTCCTTCCTTTAAAAGCCATCCGGTCTCCATGGCTCCCGTACTGTTGAAGTAATACCAGCTGCCGTTGACCTTCTGGAATCCGGTCTGCATAATGCCGTACATGTCAATGAGATAAGTTTTTCCGTCCACATAGGCCCATTCACTGGAAACAGGCTGTCCGTCTGTCTTAAAAAGCTTCCAGGTACCGTTTTCCTGTTTCTGCCAGGTGCCTCCCCGGTATGTGCTGTGGATGTAAAAAGCATTCTCCTCTTCCTCCAGATATTTTTTTGCCGCTTCAGAATTGGGTCCGCCGGAAAAAATATTTTCCTCACGCCTGTCTCTGTCGCCTAAGGGATTGCTTCCTGTATTCCCGGGGCCTGTCCCTCCGTTCCATCCCGTGTCATAGGCAGGATTATTGACCTGCGTATCGTAATCAAGTTGGATGTTGAGATCCTTTCCTCCCGGACCATAATTTGCAGCAAACGCTTCCGCTGTCCCCATGGAAATAAACGCCGCCACAAAGAAAACGCCTAAAAATGCTTTCTTATGTTTCATCTGCTTCCCTCACTTTCTCTCCAAGGAATATCACCCGGTAATATAACTCCAGAGATTCCAGAAGTTCCCTTTTTTCCCTCTGGTACCGGCGGATTTTCAGCTCGCTTCCAATTTCGTCAAATAAATAATCGTTATCATCAGCCTGCACCCGAAATTCCAGAGTTCCGTCCGGGGCAAATTCCAGAGTTAAAACCCCGCCAATATCCTCCGTAAACAGGACACACATGACCTGAAGCTCTTTTTTTATGTGGTCCGGAAGAGCTTTAAACTGCTGATTAAAGTAATATTTCTGTTCATAGGAGCTGGCGCCGCAAAGCACCACAGAATCCTGCTTTTCCATTCTCATCTCCTCCTCCTGGTTCATCCCCTCATTGTTTTGTTTGTTTCCTGTCATTTTTTACAGATAATTCAGAATTTCATCAATCCGGTCAATATGGTAGTCCGCCTGGCTCTGATCAAAACCGAATCTTCCGTCTCTTAAGGCAGCTACGGTCATGTTGGCCCGCTTCGCCGCAGCAATTCCAACGGTGGAATCCTCGACAACGAAGCATTCCTCCTCCAAAAAACCTAACGTTTTGGCCGTGTAATGGTAAATTTCCGGGTTGGGCTTACTCTGTGCAAACTGCTTTCCGCTGACAATCAGATCAAACACCGGACGCATTCCTGTTTCTTCCATAATTCTTGCAATGAGCTTCGGGCCTGTGGAAGATGCCAGGGCCACTTCATAGCCCCGCCTTTTTAATTCCTCTGCCGTACTAAGGGCTTCCGGCCGGAAAATTTTTTTATAATTAACCTGGCTGTAAATATCCAGGGCGGAAAACTGATCCCGCAGCGCTTTCCAGTTCTCTCCATTATTTATGGCCTTCTCCATGACGGTCCAGCTGTCCTTCCTGCTTAAGCCCACCATGGGATTTAATTCCTCCATCGTTACTTTGGGATTCTTTGTTCTGGCAAACTCCAGAAGATAATCCATATATACAATTTCACTGTCTACGATCACGCCATCCATGTCAAAAATCACGGCGCGTATTTTTTTATGTTCCATAAGGTTCTCCTTCTGCCGTACGGTCTGGCCTGTTACTATTTTCCTGTAATCAAAAAGCGGTCCGCCATATGGCGGCCGCCTTTATTTTATCATGTCCCTTTCATTCCCGCAACAGTAACAGCGGATCTTCATGTACTCCAGAATGCAGTCCACGCATCCGTCTGTTCCAATCCTGGCGGAATTCAGAATCAGGTCATAATTATCAAAACATTCCCAATCCTTTCCTGTATAATACCTGTGATAATCGCGGCGTTCCTTATCCATGCGGCGGATATTTTTTACTACTTCCGAATCTTCATAATATCCCTTTTCCCTGATCCTTTTCACCCTGGCGTCCATATCTGCATAAATGAATACCCGCACCAGTTTCTCCATTCCGGCCAGGATATGATCCGCGCAGCGTCCTACAAAGATGCAGGACTCCTCCTGGGCCAGCTTCCGGATCACCGCAGACTGAAACCGAAACAGATTGTCAGCAGAAACCAGATCAGCTCCCAGAGACGGGGACGTATTTTCCGGAATCATGGACTGAACAATCTTGTAAAGCAGCCTGTTCCCTGCTCTCTCATCAGCCAGATGAAAATAACTTTCCCGGATGCCGCTTTCATCGGAGGTCATTTTTAAAATCTCCTTATCATAGACATTCAGGCCAAGCCGCTTTCCTAACTTTTTTCCGACTTCTGCTCCTCCGCTCCCATACTGACGGCCGATGGTGATAACCATATTTTCTCCTGCCATAAAAACGCCCCCTTCTTTCGCTTCTGTACTGAAATCTTAAACCCTGAGTCCAATTTCATCATACCATATTTTTCCGGAAAATTTAAGTCTTTTTTATCCCTTACCGGCCACTTTTCGTAACCGCTTTTCGTAACCATTCAGATATCCCGAACTGTTACCGCATACGGCCGCTTAAAATCGCTTCGCAGTCCCAGGCGCCGATGACGCCTGTCAGGGATCTATCTGTTACCACTCTTTACAATAATTGTGCTGTATCCGAGATTTCTCAGATGACGTTCCATGGCAGCCGCGTTATCAAGCTCCCGGAACGCTCCTGCCCGGACATAATAAAGATTATCCCGGGCGGTCACAAATGCCGGAAATCCCTGGGCTCTGAGATCAGAAAGTTCCTGCTCAGCATTGGAGCGCAGGCGGTAAATTCCTGTCTGCACCAGATAAAACCCCGGTTCCTCCCCGGACACAGGCGTTCTTCTTTCCAGCTCTTCAAACGTCTTTACAATCCCGTCGGCGATAGCATCCGCCGTGGCCGCCATATTGGCATCAAAAAATGCATTATCTTTCTCGTTATCAATGAATCCGGCCTCCACTAAAACCGCCGGCATTCTGGTCCGCCTTAACACCACCAGGCCCGGCCGTTCCTTCACACCCAGATCAGTCCAGCCCACCGAAGCCAGGGCTTCGTCAATATTTTTTCCAAATAACGCCGCTGTTCCCCCGTCGGAGTACACCAGGCTTTCAATGCCTGAGGCTGTCCCCGGCACCGGCATGGCGTTCCTGTGAATAGAAAGAAACAGGTCCGCATCGGACTGGTTTCCCATCATGGCCTTTTCGTATGGACTGTCATACACATCGTTCACTCTGGTATAGGCCACCTGGATTCCCCTCCGCTCCAGGGCGTTTCCCACATCGAAAGCCAGCTGAAGGGTGTCGTTTTTCTCCTGTCTTCCATTATACATGGCCCCCGGTTCCTCTCCGCCATGTCCGGCATCTATGATTACTTTTCTCATTACTGCCAATGTTCTTCTCCTTTTCTTTTTTCGTGTAATCAGTATATGAAAAAAATTTCCAAACGGTCCATCGGGAAACCATAACCATGCATGAAAGTCGATTGCTCCGTGCTTCGCACTCCCGCAATCGCCGCCGGTATTCGTAATCCGGGCTCTCGCCCTCCTTACTCATACCGGCTTGCCCGTCCGATATCCGTGAATTCGCTCATGCAAGCATGGCTCATTCACGGCTGCCATCCGGGACTTTCACAGTAAATTTCTATAATAAAATTGTATAAAACCTCGGTAAATTTTAAAAAATATGGTATAATTCAAAGGCAGGACAAATCCTGAAACGAAACCGGACCCTGCGCTGCGGGATCCGGACGTAAATAAATAGGAGGTATTTTATGTTATTAAAAGACAAAGTAGCTGTTGTTACCGGAGGGACCCGCGGTATTGGTCTCGCCATTGTAAAAAAATATCTGGAGAATGGTGCGAAAGTAGTTCTGTTCGGTTCCAGAAAAGAGACAGCCCAAAAGGCGGTGGAATCCCTGAAGGCAGAAAACCCTTCCTGGAATGTGGATGGCATGGCCCCGGATTTAAACAATCCCGGAGAAATCGCTTCCGCATTTTCGAAAATCGTGGAATCCTACGGTTCTCTGGACATTCTTGTAAACAATGCAGGGATTTCCCAGAGCTCTCCGCTTTATGACTACAAACCGGAAGAGTTTGAAAAAATCATGAACCTCAACGTTCTCTCAGTTCTTTATGCCTCTCAGGAGGCTGCCAAGATCATGAAAGGACAGGGCGGCGGTGTAATTTTGAACACCAGCTCCATGGTCTCCATCTATGGTCAGCCCTCCGGCGTGGGATATCCGGCCAGTAAGTTTGCCGTAAACGGCATTACCAAATCCCTGGCCCGGGAACTTGGTAAGGATCATATCCGCGTCAACGCCGTGGCTCCGGGAGTTACGGAAACCGATATGGTAAAAGTCCTTCCCGACGCTGTTATTAAGCCTTTGATTCAGACTATCCCCTTAGGAAGAGTAGGGAAGCCCGAGGATGTGGCCAACGCGTTCCTTTTCTTAGCGAGCGACATGGCCTCCTATGTGAGCGGGACCATCCTTTCTGTGGACGGCGCTGCCAGAAGCTAATGGAGAAGTTTATTTAGTATCAATTCTAATGTATAACAAAAAGTATCAAAAATTATGTAACAGTTCAGCCTTGCATCTTCTTGCCCGCATACCGCGGACAAGAAGCGCCGGGCATCCGCCCTATGAAGATTCAGAGTGAAAAATGCTTATGAAAACAGATTTTCAACGCTTTTTCACTCTGAATCTTTGCATGGCTGAACTGTTATGTAGTGACTTTTGTCAATACCTAAATTAAGCAAAAAGCAAACTTTTTTAATCGTAGAGTCTACCAGTACCGGGGGCATCTGGGAAAGACTGCAAGCCATGCAGTTCTCGGAGATTGGCCATTCTGTTATACGTGGATTGGTTACACACAGGTCAATGGTTTTCGCCGGGAGCCCTATTATCTGTTAGCGTGAATCACAGCAAATAACAGCTGTGTCAACATAGTTCAGTCATAGATAGCTAAACCTTGATCCATGGGATGCAGCCTTTCCCTGATGCCCCCAGCTTTCTTAATTGACAGGTTGCCTCCCACTCCCGATGGAGCGGGAACGGAGTCAGGAGAACCGTGGAATACCGGACCGTCCCGAAGGGCGGGAGGATATGCCGCGAAAGTCTCTTGACGCAGTGACTCGGATTACCCTTTTGTTCTGGAAAGCAGATTCTCCTGCTTTCCTGCCTCCCTGGCGAAGGGCGGGTCCGGGCAGCGCCCGGCTTCCACTCATGCGGTATGCTCCGTCATCATTCCCCATATGAAGCATGCCAGTTCCCTGGCTACGGCAGTCTTTGCCACATTGGCCGGTTTCCCGCTGAACGTGAGGTTGTAATACCTCCTGCGTAGCCGTTCGTTTGCCCGGTCTGCATAGGCAATGGTTTCCGTACTGCTGCCACTCTGCCGGGCCCTGAGGGCTTTTGATTTGTATCCCACCCGGCCCCGGCTGTATCCCTGAGCCGCCTCTACCAGCAGCCTCCGGATATGGGAGTTCCCCGCATGGGTGATCCCGGTCCGCCTCCGGGTGTCCCCGCTGGAGTATTCTCCGGGGGTAATCCCCAGGTAGGAGGCATACTGGTCCGCCGATGCAAACCTGCGGAAATCACCGGTTTCCACCACAACAGCCAGGGCGGTATAGGTCCGGATACCCATCAGGCACTGGAGCTTTTTCACCTTTTCCCGGTATTCCTCCCCGGAAGCGATCTCCTCAATCTTCCGGTCAAACCGTTCGATTTTGCCAGTCAGCTCTGTGTAGGTAAGGAGGTATTCCCCCAGGGCATCCAGGGCATAGCCTTCCAGAGTAATCCCGTGCAGGTACTTTAAGTGGGCCTGGGTCCAGTAGCTCTTCCCGGAATCACTGCTGCGGTACTGGAAGCCGTGCCTCGTGCACAGGGCCAGGATCTGCTGTTTGACCCGTTTCAGGGAGGCTTTATGGTCATCCCGCATACGGATGTATTCTTTCACTTCCAGGTCCTGGGCCGTGGGAATATAAACAGCGCTGTATGTGCCGAAGGCCAGGCACTGGGCCAGCTTTCTGGCATCCCGTTTGTCCGTCTTGATTTCCCCGGTCTTAAAGCTGGGGATCGTGGAAGGCGCGAGGATCACGCACTTATGGCCTGCCTGGGTGAGCTGGTGGTAAAGGGTGTAGCCGAGACAGCCTGCCTCATAACCGCAGACAAACTCAACATCCAGACCTGTGGATAGCTTCTGCGCCTTCCGGATGGTATCCATGTATTTGACCACCTCCCGGTAATCCGGGGCGACTGAGGTTTCACCGAAAAAGGCACCGTTGTAAAGCGTATAGCAGCAAAGAGTAAAATTTGTAGTATGGACATCCATGCCAAGATTGATTATAATAGTATTCATAAGTAACCTCCTATTTTGAATGCGGTAATCCCTGTTTCCAGGTTTTTGTCAATCTTAGTATACAGGTAAATCCACGATTGTTCAAATAGTTGAGGTTACTTTTTTACTTCCGGGAAGGTGTTACACTTCCCGTCACTACATATTATCTGTTACAAAATTAACGACATGCCTGCTGACACAGGTGCCACTATACATGGAAGTATCAAAGCAGATATCTTTCAGAAACAATACTAAAAAGTACTGCTTCAGTATATTGCCATCTCTGCAACCTTCTGAGAGAAAAGGAATGAGAAGAGTCAGGCGACAGATAGATAACTGCAAAAACCGCAGAAAGACCGGCTTTGGTCTCCCGCGGTTTTTGCAGTATAAAAGTTTTCTCTCCTGCCTTATTTGTCTGGTATTCCCTTCCAGCCTTCCAGGACAGCTGAGATAATCCGCGCCCCATTCTGGTACGTCAGCTCTCCGAGTTCCGGATTCCGGTCATAGGTATCAAAATCGCAGCAAAACAGTGATACTGCCGAAACCTTTCCCGTTCCTGTAACCTCACGTACATTGTTCATGACCACTTCCACCGTATGTCCCCCCGGCACGCTCTTTATATAGGCCGGAGTGAACTCATTACGCAGAATATCCAAATCTATGATGCTTATTTCCCGGGCCAGAAAGATGAATTGCCGATAAGGTTCTTCAACAGGATTTTCCGGGCGACTTTGTACCCATCCCCGATAAAGCCCAGCCGGAGCAGGAAACAGTGGAATGCATATTTGCCATTGTCTGATTCCGTCAGTTTGCCCGATACCCATTTCATGATCCTTTCTATCCCACACAGCTTTTCCATGAATTTCGTATAGACCGCTGTTTGGGCTTCAATTCAAACCTAATATCCATCTGCATACGCATGCCCTCCTTCGTTTCGGCAGGTACATGCTCACTCTGTTCGCACAGAATGGCAATCATAAACCCCTAAAATACCGGACAATGATCTACCGGAATGTTTGTGCAGTTTATAGCATGGAATCCTCTTGCTATTATTGCTCGCCCCATTTAACATGTCCATACCAAAAGAAAAGGAGATAGCTTATGCAGACAAAGATATTCAATCTTCCATTTAACAGTTTTTTGCGGTATTATTGGTACACAACAACTAAGCTGATTTATAAACCCACTCAATTGAAAGAGGTTTTTATGGATACAATGACGCCTGAACAGAGAAGCTGCACTATGAGCCATATCAAAAGCACGGATACAAAGATTGAAATAGCTTTACGTAAAGCCTTATGGCATAAAGGCTACCGGTATAGGAAAAATTATAAAGCCCTGCCTGGTTCCCCTGATATCGCTATAACAAAATATAAAATCGCCATATTTTGCGACAGTGAATTTTTCCATGGGTATAATTGGGAAATAAAGAAACAACGGCTTGGCAAAAACAAAGACTATTGGATTAGAAAAATAGAACGCAATATGGCACGTGACCGGGAGGCTGACCTAAAACTAATAGCAATGGACTGGGTACCCATCCATTTTTGGGGACAGGACATTTTAAAGAATATCTCTGGATGCATTGAGGCTATCGACGATTTACGGTTTGAGTTGCAAATCGGAACTTCTGATGATATAATCAATTTGGAAATGGACTATATTGACAACATAAAATAAAATTTTTATATCATCAAAATAATCATTGGTTTTATCAAGGAGTACCCGCATGACTATTTCAGAGCAGATAAAGGTATTATGTGTCCGTTCAAATATCAGCGTTGCCGGATTAGCACGGCGTATTGGAACCACACCCCAAAATTTTAATTCAAAGCTAAAAAGAGAAAGTTTTACAATCCGTGATCTAGAAGATATTGCTCACGTTTTGGATTGTACTTTTGAAAGGAATTTTATCCTCTCTAATGGGGATAAAGTCTGATGGAGGGTTTAAATGAATATTTTGCGATATAAAGACAATGTGCAAAACAGAGATGCCATATCCCTATTTTCAGGGGCTATGGGGCTTGATATTGGATTGGAAAAAGCCGGCTTAAACGTAGTTGTCGGACAGGATTTCGATCCTTCCTGCGTGGCTACAATGCGCGAAAATGAGCATAACGTTATAGAAGGCGATATCCGCGGAATCCAGCCCCAGCAATTATTGGATTTTACCTGCCTTTCCCCTGGGGAGCCATTCTTAATCTGTGGAGGCCCGCCCTGCCAACCATTTTCTACAGCAGGGAAACGGTTGGGCATCAATGACCCCCGTGGTAGCTTATTTATGGATTTCATCCGGATGATTGATTACATACGCCCCAGGTTCTTTATAATGGAAAATGTAAAAGGGATAATGTCTGCCCCGCTAAAACATGTCCCCCTTTCTGAACGAGACAGGGAAGACCCTGAACAAAAACTAGGTACAGTACTCGATATCATCCTTTCTGAATTTAGAAAATTAGGTTATAAAACAGTATATGGAGTACTGGACGCTGTTAATTATGGCGTGCCACAATTCCGTGAACGCTTTGTGTTAATCGGCAGCAGGGACAACGAAGATATTTTCCTTCCCATACCTACGCATTTTCAAATGCACCAAGACTGCAGTTACCGATGGCAGACTTTAAGTGACATCATAAAAGATTTGGAATATGACTGTGGGGAATACACCCCATTTAGCAATGACCGTTTAGAATTTCTAAAATTAGTTCCTGAAGGCGGGAATTGGCGCAACCTGCCACCAGAACTAATCAAGCAGGCCATGGGCGGCGCCTATGAATCTGGTGGGGGTAAAGTCGGCTTTTATAGGAGACTTTCTTTCAGCCAGCCTTCCCCTACCCTGGTTACATCGCCTGTCCAAAAAGCAACCATGATGTGCCACCCCACGCAAAACCGTCCGCTAAGCGTACAGGAATATGCCCGAATACAACAGTTTCCAGATGGATGGAAATTTATGGGAACAACCGCTGCAAAATACAGGCAGATTGGTAATGCTGTACCTGTGGGTTTAGCCGTCGCTCTTGGAAAAGCGATCATCGCGGTTGCCGACCATAACGCGGCTATCCAGACAAAACGTTTCCGTGGGACAAATATCCACAGTCGGATAAAATATGCTATTGAATTAGGAGGGGATTGCATTGGAAAACAAAGCATATAATGAGCAGGCAGTAGTACAGGCTATTGCACAGGCCCTTGAGTCTTTTTACGAAAGCCTTATCAGCAAAATAGATACCTTAAATATAAACAAAGTAATGAAGCGTAAGAATCCATACTTGTACCGTGCCAAAGCAATGCAGAGCGCATCAGATATTGTAGATTCCGTCCTTACAGCATTTGTAAGTTCCAGTGAAGAAACGATCTTCGGCAACTGCTTTTTTGAGCCTGTCGCTATAGCAGCCAGCAATGGAAACAAAGCTTTGGCGGAAGGTATTGATATTATGATTCAGGACAATGAAAACAATACCATAGCAGCTATTGCTGTTAAAAGCGGCCCTTCTGTATTTAACGCTGACAGTAAAAAAAGGCAGGAGCAAAACTTCATGGCTGCTTCAAAGTTGGCGCAGCAGGCCAAAGCCCGCTATGAAGCCTATATAGGCTACTGCTATGGAAAGAAAAAAGATTCTGGGCGTGGCAAACCAAAAATATACCAGGAACTTGCCGGAAAAAATTTCTGGTGGAAACTTACTGGTGAAGAGGACTTTTATATTAAACTAATTGAATATATGGGTGACTTGCCAGAAAAATACGTAGCACGCTTCCAAGAAAGTTATATGAAAGCATCGAATCGGCTAGTCCGTGAGTTTTCAAATAATTTTTGTGCAGAAGACGGCAGTATTGATTGGGAAAAACTTGTTAAGTTTAATTCTGGAGAATAATACATACTATTTTTAGGAGGCATTTCATATGCAAGTCGATATTTTTTCTTTTTTTGCAGGATTAGGCTTGCTTGATCTGGGATTTGAACAGGCAGGATTCAATATTGCTTTTGTAAATGAATTTAATCCACTATTCCTTCAAGCATATCAATATGCAAGAAGGAATAGTTATCATATACCTGTCTATGGATATAGTAATAAAAGTGTATCTGATTTTTTAGATGATACAGTCTGGAATTTTTATTTTCCAGATTACCATACTAAAAAAACCGTATAGTAGGATTTGTTGGCGGACCGCCCTGCCCCGATTTTTCGGCTGCAGGGAAAAATGCGGGAAGTGATGGAAAAAATGGGCAGCTAACAAACATTTATGTGAATCTTATAATTAAACGGAAACCTGATTTTTTTGTACTTGAAAATGTAAAAGGACTTTTTCAAACCAAAAAGCATAAAGAATTTTATGAATTGATTAAAAAGCGCTTATACAGAGCAGGTTACTCTTTGTTTGATTCAATTGAAAATGCTCTGGAATATGGAACACCACAAAACCGTGACAGACTTGTCTTGATAGGGTTTAAAAGGTTTTTTTTGGAAGGCGTATTCAATATCACTTTGGCAAAAGCAAACAATACAATTTGAATAATATTTTAAAATTAAAT
>ERZ808049.563-NODE-563-length-16576-cov-10.468150_pt1 | contig 16576 bp, 13 predicted proteins | sample MGYA00380198_ERZ808049 | MGnify/ENA primary metagenome ERZ808049 (study PRJEB31490, sample SAMN06133414) | mouse gut metagenome | isolation source: Z2_2 | host: mice | place: China: Chengdu | collected 2015-05 ...
CGGGCTTTTTTTGATATGTCAATGACCGTCGGATTTTGTCGATACGGTATGTGCTTCATGGCGGCTACCTCCTTTAGCCGCCGCTTTTAACAGTGATACCGCGTCATTTCATTAGAAGATAAAAAGAAACGGCGGCTTTGATTTTTCAAAGCTGCTGCGGAAATCAAAGAACGACAAGCAACAGTTCTGATTTTGCTCCAATATGGTTATTGGGGGCACAAATTAAATCAAAAAAGAGCCGATAACAGCAGTATTTCAAACTGCATATTATCGGCTCTGCGTCTGTGCGTCTGGCTCTTTTAATTAAATTATTTTTGTTGTTTTTTGGCTTTATTATATGTATTAGCTAACTGTCCACAAGCTGCTTTAATCTCTCTACCATGAGAAACTCTCATGGTAACTTCAAGTCCTGTTTGCTCTAATTGATGTTTGAACGCAACCATTTCTTGTTTTTGTGGTGCTCTAATTTTTGAATTACTCGTCGGGTTGTATTGCAGCACGTTAATCATAACATTTTTGCCCTTAAACCATTTTGCAAGTTGCCTTATATCTGAGGAACGGTCATTTATACCTGGTAAAAGCAAATACGCAAATACCACTTTTCGATTATGCCTTTGTGAATAGGACAATGCTTGCTTAACAACATCTTCAATAGCGTACATGTGCATATGAGGAATGATGCAGTTTCTCGCAGCCTGTGTTGCTGCATGTAAAGATATTGTCAACTGAATTTTTAGATGTTCTTCGCGCAATTTTTTTAATTGATTAACTGGACCAACTGTTGATACGGTAATGCCGTCGGTTGGAAAGTTAAGTCCATTTCTATCTCGAAGAATATGGATTGCTGCAATCAAGTTGTCGTAATTGAATAAAGGTTCTCCCATTCCCATAAAAACGATACGATTTACTTTTTGACGTATCAATATGACCTGTTGCACAATTTCAGATGGTGTTAGATTACGAACGAAACCATTGCGTCCGGACTCACAAAAAATACAGCCAACAGAACAACCAACTTGCGTACTTACGCAAACAGTCCCACCATCTCGCCGTTTAATAAAAACCGTTTCGATATACCTGTTGTCTTTCAATTCATAAACATACTTTTCAGTATCGCTACTTTTATAGACTTTTTTTGTTGATATTGATAGATTTTTTTTGTGAAATGGCTGTTTATACAATTCCGCATATAAGGCTCTTGCTTTATCCTCTCCAATTACTTCCGACATTTCTTTGTAAGTAAATCCGTATGGGTCATTCAATATTTCCGTAAGTGTACTTTTAGGTAAGTGTTTCATTTAATATCCTTCCTTTTCAAAATTAAAAAGTTTGTTTTTCAGAGTTTTTGATTATGATTTCTAATTTTTCAACATCAATGATATGTGTTAATTTACATTTAGGGCAGAAAAGAGGAAAATTTCTTAATACCGTATTATAAAATACTTGAACCCTCGTCTTTCCGTTACAAATTGGACATTTTATCCAATATTTTTCAAGCATAATATTTCTCCTTTTGTGCAAAAAAATACAGGTCAATTCTCAACATGAGCATTGACCTGCATTTATACATATAACACTACAACAAAATTAAGGCATAGTTTTTATACTATGTCTATACATCGTTAGTTTTGTTGTATAGCATACGCAAAATAAGCATGACAAAAAAGCCCATATTGAAAATGGGAAAAATCTTTTTTGATTTCAATGCTTATCGAATACGCATGCTATGTAACATAAACATTTCCCCCTTTTAATAATACTATACAAAAAAAGCGGCTAATTGTCAACATATACATATGAATTATTTTGGCTAACTGATTGAATTGTGTAGACATATCCAAGAAGAAAGGGGAACAGTAAAATGTAACAGGGTGAATAACTATGGCAAAAAGACCAGTACCGAAATACGATTTCAAGGCTTTTGGGGCAGCGATAAAGGCGGCGCGGACAGGGCGCAAGGAGAGCCGCAAGAAAGTAAGCGACGAAATGTTTATCTCGCCGCGCTACCTTGCGAACATTGAGAACAAGGGGCAGCACCCAAGTTTACAGATTTTCTTTGAGCTTATGCTTCGCTACAACATATCCGTAGACCAGTTCCTTTTGGAAACGCCGCCAGAGAAGAACACGCAGCGGCGGCAGCTCGACGCGCTCCTTGACAGCATGAGCGATATGGGCATACGGATTGTGAGCGCAACGGCAAAAGAGATTTCCGAAGTCGAAAAAGAGGGCGAATAGGAATGTCCGGCTTAAAACTGAATAAGATTTAGAAAGCGTTGTAATCTTTTTTTAAGATTGCAGCGTTTTTCTTTTGCGGGAGTTTGGCAAAATCGCTTTTTCTCCGTAGTAAGGGATAAGAGTCTAAAGGATAAAAACATTCGTAGCAAGCATAGGAAGCGGGTACCCACTTCCGTATTTTCCCCCTCCCGCGCTGCGGCGCGTCGGTTGAAAATGGCTTGTTGGGAAGTGTCCCAAACCCTCGGAACGGAAAAGAAAGGAGCGAATACATGGACGGACGCAAAAGGACGGTGCAAATCAAATTCAGAGTGACGGAAGCGGAACGGGATTTAATACTGGAAAAAATGAAGCTCGTACCCACCCGGAACATGGCGGCATATCTGCGGAAGATTGCCATTGACGGGTACATTATCCAAGTAGACCATACGGACATAAAGGCAATGACAGCGGAGATACAGAAAATCGGGGTGAATGTAAATCAGATTGCACGCCGCGTAAACGCGACGGGGAACGCCTACAAAGAGGATATAGAGGAAATTAAGGGGGTGCTTGCGGAAATATGGCGGTTACAAAGATTAAGCCTATTAAAAGCACTCTGAGCCAAGCCCTTGACTATATCGAAAACCCGGACAAGACAGACGGAAAAATGCTGGTGTCCTCTTTCGGCTGCAGCCATGAAACGGCAGACATTGAGTTTGGCTATACCCTCTCGCAAGCGCGGGATAAGGGAAATAATTTAGCCTTTCACTTGATACAGTCCTTTGCGCCGGGGGAAGTGGACTATCAGAAAGCCCATGAGATCGGGCGGCAGCTTGCCGACACTGTAACCAAAGGGCAGCATGAGTATGTACTCACGACGCACATTGACAAGGGGCATATCCATAACCACATTATTTTCTGTGCGGTGAATTTCGTGGATCATCACAAGTACGTTTCCAACAAGCGGACGTATTACGGCATACGGAACATGAGCGACAAGCTGTGCCGGGATAATGGATTGTCCGTTGTCGTCCCCGGCAAGGGAAGCAAGGGAAAGAGTTATGCGGAATATCAAGCGGAGAAAACGGGGACAAGCTGGAAAGGCAAGCTAAAGATTGCCGTTGATACGCTCATTCCCCAAGTGTCAAGTTTTGAGGAATTATTACAGCGGTTACAGGCGGCGGGCTATGAAATCAAGCCGGGAAAATATATCTCATGCCGCGCACCGGGACAGGAACGGTTTACACGCCTAAAAACCCTCGGCGCAGACTATACAGAGGAAGCAATAAGGGAACGGATCGCGGGCAAGCGCACCCGTGCCGCCAAAGCTCCAAAGGCAGAGCGCAGGGGCGTTAATCTTCTCATTGATATTGAGAACAGTATCAAGGCGCAGCAGAGCCGGGGATATGAACAGTGGGCGAAAATCCACAATCTGAAACAGGCGGCAAAGACTATGAATTTCCTTACCGAAAACAAGATTGAACAGTACGCCGATCTGCTCACCCGGATAGAGGAAATCACCACGGCAAGCGGACAGGCGGGGGACAGCCTAAAGGAAGTGGAAAAGCGTCTTTCCGATATGGCGGTCTTGATTAAGAATGTCACTACCTACCAAAAGACAAAGCCCCTTTATGAAGCCTACAAGAAAGCCCGGAACAGGGAGAAATACCGGGCAGAGCATGAACGGGGCATTATCCTACATGAAGCCGCTGCAAAGGCACTGAAAGCGGCGCAGATCGGCGGGAAGCTCCCCAGCGTCCCCACGCTGCAAGCAGAGTATGAAAAGCTGCAAGAGCAGAAAGAAGCCCTTTATACCGATTATGGCAAGCTAAAAAAACAGGTACAGGAATATGGCGTTATCAAGCGGAACATAGACAGCATTTTACAGAAAGAGAAGCAGCCGGAACGGGAAAGGGAAACAGAGCGCGAATAAAGGTTTGTAGAAAAATGGGCATGGAAAGCAATAGTTCCCATGCCCTGATCATTACATTTCTAAAATAGATTTATTACAGTTTCCTTCCTCGGCTAAAGCTCTTACTTTACGCTTTAGTACATTTGATAAATCAAATTGTCGTGCCAAAGCGATTGCTAATTCTTGAACTGTCATTAACACAATGTTTACAGTTCTTCCACTTGAAAATGTTGCTAATGCTTCTTCCGAATAGTCAGAAAAGCTGATAAAAAGCCCTCTCGTAAAACCAGATTTTGATGATACCTTTTCGTTAAAAATCACCAAATCACCTTTGTCAATTTTTTTGCTTGTCCATTTTGCTTCTAAAAGATATACTTCATTAAATAGCAAAAAGCTTCCGTCAATTTGTTCGCCAACTATTCTAAAACTTCCTCTCGGTTCTAAACCATTACTTTCAAACAGATTATGTAAATATCTTTCAAATGCAAACCCTCGTTCTTGTGGAGTATCTGCGAAATTGGTTAAACTCTTTAGTTCATTTAAGTATTTATTATAATCTATAACTGGCTTTTTAGTCGCGCCCTGCATTGTATTTTGTGTTGTATTCTTAACAGAAACAGTTTTCCCTATAAGCCTATTACCAATTTCAGCACATTTTTTAAATAATGCGGTATCTTTATCTTCAATCATATTTTTTGCTTGCATATACCGCATTATTTCTAATAATAGCTTTCCGACGGTTACGTTGTCATATTCTGCAATGATTTTTCTTAAAATTTTTGCCTTTGATAATCCATGATATTTTGAATATATATCAATTTTCATTATGCTATAAATAAATTCTTGAAAAGAACTATTTGAAAAATCAAGTACATAGCCCGATCTCATTCCAAATAACTGTTCAAAGTATTCTTTTTCAACAAAATCTATATTTGCCATATCAAACACCTCACCAAAATAAAAATATTATTTTTATTGTATCATAGCAGTATAATTTCGTCTATAAAAAAACCGGGACGCGGCAGCTATCATCATAGCCACCGCGCCCCGGTTTTCTTATGGGTGCAGAGATTGGTTTGTTACGCAATAGAACGGCATTTTCGGGGGTAAAGGTATAAATCCCTTGCCGCCTTATTTTTCCACCCGGAAAGCCGCATAAATCAAGGCTTTTTTCGCCCCTATCGCGTCACATTCGCCCGTAGTTTCCTCATGCGCTCGGCGGTCTGTCTGCGGGTGATCCGCTTCCGGCAGTCCGGGCAGTAGACAGCCCGGTTGGAGCCGGAAGCAAAGGGCGCACCGCATACCTTACAGCGGCGCATATCCTCCGCATGGTAAAGCTCGGCGTACAGTTCCTTATCGGCGGGTAGTACCGCAATGCGGAACCATTTACAGAGCAGGGAATAGGAAATAAGCTGCGGGCATACGCACTCGTCCCCGTCGTCCAGCAAGATACAGTTCCCATTGTCATAATTGCAGCACGTCCGGCGCACAAGGGCGTTGACTTTCCGGCTTTGGGGCGGCGTGAGCCGCTTAATCTCGCTCATACCTCGTCGGCGGGGTAAACGGCAAGCCCCGCAAACTCCGCTTCGGTCATGTGCGCCACTTTTTCAAGGGTGCGGGCGGCAAAGTCCCGCATTTCCCCCTCCATAAAGGGCAGCGCGGCGTTCATAGCCAATATAAGCCCCTCCCTGCTGTCTGCCATGTAGATACTCAAAAGGTTGGTTTCCTCCACCGTGAAATTGCTGTTTATTCTGTTCATGCTCATACCTCCAATCCATGATCTTTTTTCTTTGTTACCGCCTTTTTGGGGGCGGTTCTCTTTTTCTCCTGTGCAAGCTGCGCCCGGACAGAGGGGCGGGGTTTCCGTATGCCCTTATCCCGGTTCTCGTCCTTTCCGATCAGCGCGTAGGTGCCGCGCTGGTCTTTGAGTTCGGAAAAGGCAAGTGTCTTGTAGGGCAGCATGGAGAAAAGCCGTTCCGTGTCCTTTGTGGACGCAAGCCGGGTGAATACCGGGGACAGCTCCACCATGAAATGAGATTTATCCGGGCTGTTGGGTTCGTGCAGTTTTTTCATGTCTGCCACAATGCGCCGCGCTTCCCGTTCAATCAGATTATTGTGCAGGGCTTCGATATGCGCCGGAAAGTTCCCCGGTGTCAGCTTATCCCGGCTTTGCTTTTCCTCCCGTAACAGGGATTGCAGGGCTTCCGGGTCTTTCGGCTGTATTTCAAAGCGTTCAAACTTCCCAAGCTGGGGATCGGGATAACCGTCAAAGGGTCGCTCTGCGGGCTGTTCCCGCGTCCCCTGCTCATAAACAAGCGTCACCGTCCCCGCGTCAACCGTGTTGTCCTTGACGCGCTCATAATGTTTTTCGTAGTCCAGCTCGTACAGGTTGCCCTTGATCTTCCCGTCCCGTACCCCGGTCAGCTCCACGGCGTAAGCAAGGATAGGGTCGCGGGTCTGCTCCTTATAAAACCGCCATGTGTTATTAGGGGCGGTGTCCTTGATGAAAACGTCACGCTCTCTAAAGCAGTAAGTCCCGGACGGGCGGGAAAGCCATAAAAGGGTCTTATCCTCTTTATTGGGGCTTGCCGCCTTTTCCGCAATGATCTGTTTGTCAATGTCAAAGTCACTCTGATAAAATCCCGTGTTCTGCTTCATTATGGCTTCAAGGGAAGCGAACACGTCCATATCTTCAAATTTATTCAGTTTCCCCATAGGGTCAGCTCCTTTCCAAGTCCTGCGACTTACTTCTTGCCTGTTTCCGCTGCGCCGTCCGTTCCTTGTCGGCTTTAAGCTGCGCCCGGATAGAGGGCTTCTTTTCTGTCTTTTTCCCCGGCTTCTTATCCTTTCCCTGTTCCTTTTCCGCTTTGAGTGCGGCGGCATACTCGGCAAGGGAAATCTGTTCCCCGCTTCTTGCTTTTGCTTCCAGCTCGTCAGCGGTTGGGGTGTTGTTGATAATACCGTCAAAATTGTTGTCGTTCTGCTCGATAGCGTCCTCGACGTGCTTCAAGGGGTTTTCCTTTTCCGGCTGTTCCGCGGCAACCGCAAATGCCTGTGTCCCGTTCCCCATAATGAGATATTTCCCGTCCTCCGACGTGTGGTGAAGCCCATACCCGGCTTCTTTCATCTGCTCGGCGGTCATATCCGTTACGGAAAAACTACCTCGCGGCGTTCTGATCTGCTCCCCGGTCATGCGGGAATCGGGGGTAAGCTGGGGTGTCTGCTCCTGTAAAAACTCCGGCACTTCCCGATAGCCGTATCTGTCCGCATAGTGGGCGGTGTCCTGCCCGTTCTGATGAAGCACTACTATATCAGAGGTTGAAAGGCTGTGTCCCCGAAAGTCTGCCGGGTGATCGACATTGAAGCGGATAGAAATATCTTCCAGCGTCATATCCGGCGTAAGGGGCGCAGTATAGATAAGGTCGTAATTCGCCGGGTCAACACAAAGCCCCGCCGCCTGTAAGTGATCGTAAGGCTCAAAGCGATAGTCCCTTGTTTCGTCGCCGCGTTTTAACTGGTAAATGGTAAAGGTGTCATTGTCCGGCTCTTTCCCCGGCTCGGCGGGTTCCGGCGTTTCCTGTCCCGGCTCGGTGTGCTGGGCTTCCTGTGCCTTTGCGTAAAGCTCTTTTACGTCGCCCTGTGTCAGTTCCCCGGCTTCCAGCTTCCCCAAAAGCTCCCGGCATTTCTCCGGCGTTCCCATGTAGAGAATATCCCCCAGCTTCGCCATGCCGTTATCCTGCGCGATATACTCCTGTAAGATATGGCTGTTTTCCCGGCTGTCGCTGTAAGGGTTCTGCCGTACCTTATAGAATGTTTCCGGCGTGGCAGCGTCCCCCGGCTCCGCTTCCTGTGCGGCTCCCTGCTGTGCCTGTTCCGGATCGGCGGTTTTTAATGCGGCGGCTTCCTGCCTTGTCCGTTTCTGTAACTCGGTAGGGCTTTCCCCGGTAAGGGGCTGTATGCACCCTAAACGGTCGGCGGCGTAGATGGCGTTGTCGTTTAGCTGCCGCTGCCATGCTTCCGCGCTGGGCGCATAACGGAATCCGTTCCCTTTTAATTCCTCCCGGATTTCTTTATCCGGCTTTTCATCAAAGAAAATCTGTAAGCGGTTGTCCGTGGTATTGGCTTCCACACGTCCCCCGTCAAACTCCCAGCCCACATAACCTAATTCTTTCCGGCGGGTTAAAGCGGTGATGCGGTCTTTTAACCTGTGGATTTCCGCGTTATTGTTGGATAGCTGGTAGCTCTCAAAGGGTTTCGGGTTCGCCCGGTAGCTCCCGGACATGGCTTCTTTCAGCTTTTCGATCTGCTCTGCGGATAAGTGGGGGCAGCCGTCAAGGGTCTTATGCTTGCGGTAGTAGGCATTGACCGCTTTCATGGTTTCCTGCGCCTGTTCCAGCTTCGCAAGTTTGCTTTCCAGTTTGGAAACGGCGTTCGGGTCGTCGGCACTGATACCGCCCATGCCGGTGCTGCGGATTTTGTCAAGCAAGCCCTGTATCTCGTTAAACTCCTGCATATTTTTATCTGCGGCGGCGTTCTGCTTCTCCTTTTTGCGGACAGGGAAATTAGAACCTCCGGCAATCATAATCGACGGGACGCGGGCGGTGATCTCGTTGCCCTTGTTCATGTTTGCCGCCAGTTTCCGGGCGTAGGCATCAAGCAGCCCGTCGATCTTCGCATGGAAAGAGGGGTCAACACGCTTTTTCTGCCTTGCGGCAAGTTCGGCGGCTTCGTCTACATAGTGGCGGTATTCTGCCGTTGCGCTTCCGGGCTTGTAATCGGAAAAACTGATTGCTTCCTTTGCGCGACGGGCGGCGTTCTCGTTGATCGGGTAGTATGTAACCGTTGTTTCCGGCTGTTCTGCCGTGTGGGTCTGTGGCTCGGTGGTTTTCTCCGGCTGTGCTTCTTTCCTCTGTGCAAGCGTCTTTTCCGCACGTTCCAGCACATCATCACGGACAGGCAGCGAATACAGGTCAGAAGTTGAGGAAAAACCCACGTTGTTGAAAACATAATCAACGTCGGTTTCTTTCAATGCCCCTGCCGGAAAATAGTTTTCCCTTGCGGGGGTATCGCTTACTTTCCCGTCCAGTATGTCATAGTGCAAGCCTGTTTCGATATGGGAGCAGATTTTACCGTCAACGGCAAGGGTCACATAATACCAGCCCAAATGTCCGCTGCTTCTCTCGTCCGTACCGTCGTTAAATTCCACGTTAAGCAGGGTGTAGGGCTTCAATCCCTTTTGTGCGGCAATCTCATTGTCCTTTGCTTCCCGTTTCCTAAGTGCGGCTATGGCGGCTTCCTTTGTGGCGGCTATGATCTCCGGGTTGTAGCGCACCAAAGCACTGTTGACATACTCACTCTGTACCTTTGCGGTTTTGGCTTGCGGTGTCCTTTGATTCCCGATAAATAAAGATACGCCGTTATCAAACTTAATGGAAATGTCGCTTGTGCCGCGCCATTTTCCCGTACAGGGGGAAGTTTCTATTTTTCCCTCCGTGCCGCCAAAAGCCTGTGCGATTATCCCGATCTTGTCCCGCATGGGGAGATTTTCATATTGTGCGGCAATCTCAACCGCTTTTTTCTGTAAGTCCGTGAGGGGCTTATCGGCGGTCTGTCCTGCCTGTTCCGGCGTAGCTGCTTTATCTGCGGCGGCTTCCTGCTGTGCGGTGGTATCAGCTTTTTCCGGCTCCTGCGGCGGTTCCTGTGCTTCGGGCTTCTCCGGCTGTTGCTCGGCGGTCTTTGCGGCTTCCTGTGCCTGTGCAAAAAGTTCTTTCACCTGTTCCTGTGACAGCTCCCCGGTTTCCAGCTTTCCCAAGAGTTCACGGCATTGTTCCGGCGTTCCCATAAAAAGCACGTCGCGGGGGATCGCTTTCCCGTCGTTCCCTTTTTTGTATGCCTGTAAGAAAAAGCGGTCGTAAATCCCGTCTGTCATGGGGTTGGCTTCCATTTTGTAAATATATTCCGGCTCCGGCGCGGCGTAAGGCTCATACCCGTTGGCGGCATATTCCTCTACGGTCATTCCCGCGTCTGCCGCTTCCTGCGCGATTTCCTCCTTGACGTGTTCCTTGTAGGCTTGCAGCTCCACATCAAAATCCGCAAGCTGGGGGACGGGCGGCAAGTGGTATTCGCCTTGATTGATAAGCCCCCGGCACTCGGAAACATAGGATTGTATGGCGGTATGGTAGGCGGTTTCGGTGGGGGTCAGATTATCTTTTTGCAGGGCTTCCCCGGCGGTGCGCTCCATTTCAGAGAGGTTGCAATGCAGTTTCAGATAGGGGACAAATTCATTCAGAAGAAAAGCCCGGTGTTCCTTGTCGGCTTCCAGTGCTTCCTTGCCCTCATGCTCCAAAAGGAAATTATTCCAGTTGGGATCATTGGCATAATAGGTATGGTATTGTTCGATATGCTCCACAAGGGAACCATCCCCGTCGCCTAAATCCTGCCGCCCCTCGTAGTGGTCGGCTTCGCCGTCCATCACAAAATCAATGCGGAACTCGGTCTTGTCGTAGCCGGGGCTTGCAAGGTTGGCTTCATCAAGCCCCGCGATAATCGTATTTGCACGGGAGAGGGGGAATGTTTCGCCCTCATGTAGCTGGCTGCTCTCGCTATAAAGGATTGTGACGGTCGGCTCTGCGGTAAGGTCGGGCGGGGTCTGTGCTTCCTGTTCCTGCTCCGCTTCCCGTTCCTTTCTGATCTCCGCTAAATGCCCGTCAATGGTGTTAATCAGTTCGGCGGCGGTGGCGCGTATGGTCGCAAGGGAGTTTTTCAGCTCCGCAAGCTCCCGCCCGCTGCTCCATGTGGCAATGTAATTGAAAGAGTAGTCCGACGTGTCAAGCCCGTAATGCTGGCACACGGTATAGGCGACGCTTTCCGCCTGTACCTCCCTTGTGCTTCGGTCGGGGCGATCCGGCGCGTCCCGGTCTAAACTATGCAGCGTCGCATGGGCGATCTCATGGATAGCTGTTTTGATGTTCTGAAGCTCGCTCATTCCCTCATTGATCGCTATGCGCTGTTCGTCGTAAAAGCAGCGTCCCTTTACCGTGCCGCCCAATGCTTCAAAGCCCATAGCAAAGGGGGAAGTCCTTTCAAGGGCAGTAAAGAAGTCCCGGTATTGCTCCACGTCGCCCGTCAGCTCATTGTCAGTAATGCCGGGTATCTCTTTCCCCTCGGTCTGTGATACGTCGAAAACAGACACTACCTTAAAGGCGGGGATTTGAAATTCCTTTGTTTCCGTGACGGGCTTCCCGTCCCCTCCGATCACCGTCTGCCCTGTCTGCGGGTCTTTCTTCTCTACCTCCCGCCGGATTTTGTACGGGGACGGTGCAATTATCTTGATTGATTTTTCATTCGGTTTCACATGGCGGTCAAATTCCTTTTTCCATTGCTGGAAGCCTTTCACAAATGTACCGCCCTGCATGGCGATCAGCATGGTATTGTTAAAACTGTAATTGTGAAATTTGGATAGGGTTTGCAGATAATCGGTATATTTCCCACTTTCAAATACACCCATAATTCCATGCTCCAAGCGGTCGGTGATTTCTTTCATTTTGTCAGCGGAATTATTGGCGGCAAGGATAATCGGCTCAACCGGGCGCGGCTCAAAAGCGGGTGCTGCCGCAGCTTCAAAATCGGATTTCTCCGGGGCGGGGCGTTCCGGCTCCGGGAAGCTCATAGCCTTGTATTCCTGCGGTATGTCATTTTCGCGCCCGTTGTACCACTGTGAAAAGGTGTTCCCGTTGTTGTAGATATATCCCTGCTCCGTAAACTGTCCCCTGTCTTTCTGTACCGCGTCATGCCCGTATTCCTCATACTTGAAATATTTCTTTGCTTCTTCGGGCAGCTCCAATTCGTCCAGCTCGTCAATGAGGTAATAACCGTAGTCGGCTTCGCTTTGGACAGTGGGGTATATCCAGTAGCAGTCAAGATTCTGTGCAAGGTTGATAAGGTCTTTCACGCTCCCGGCGTGTTCCCCCAGCGTCACCGCCGCCGTAAATTTATCCCTGTCCTCGTCGCCCTGCATGACAAGCAGACTGCCTAAATAATTCAGCTCGTCAATGGTGCTTTGCTGGATAACGGAAAGCGGCACATCAAAAGGGTATTCCTCGGTATTGGCAAAGCCGTTGATAAAAAAGTCCTGCGGATTGTCCGCAGTAATGCCGACACTTCTCATGGCTTCGTGAAGCTGCTCCGTGGTGGTCGGCATGGGTAGCCATACGCCGCCCGGTTTTCCCGTTTCAAAGCGGCTGCGGCTGTCGATTAAGATTGAAAATGTTTCGCTCATTCGCTTGCTCCTTTCTTCGTTCATCATGCGGTGCATAAGGTCGTAATCATCAATGCTCATGCTCCCGTCAAATACATAGGGGTCAAAGTCCCCGTCCCGGTAAGGCTTTTCCGAAAAGGGAAGCCCTGCGGCATGGGCGGCTTCCCGCGTTTCCCCGATTACCTCCGGGGGAAGCCTGTCGTCGTTGGCTTCGATAAAGTCAGCGATATTGTTATAGCTGTTTTCATAGTGGCGGCGCACTCCGGCGGTCAGCTCCGAAAGGTTCATGTCCTCGCCCAAGTAGCCGCAGTAGTAGCCGTTAAGGACAACGGCGGCGGGGTCTTTTGCCTGTATCTCCTGTAAGCGTCCCCTGTCCTCCGGGGTGAGGGTGTCGTCGGTTTCAAGGTAGATGTAATCGCTGTTCCAAGAACGCCCCTCCCGCCAAAACGCCACCCACGCAATCCCCGCCCGCAGTTCGTCTTGATAGTCCCGTACCGCGTCCCGTAAAGTTGCCATAGCTCATTCCTCCTTTCCGTTGGGGCAGAAAAGGGGCGCGGTATTCCGGCTCCTTTGCCGTACTACACCGCGCCCCTGCGTTCTGCCAAGTTTTTTATTTTTTTCAAGAGGGTTTGGGACACTTCCCAACAAGCAGTTTTCAACCGACGCGCCGCAGCGCATAAGGGCGAAAACACGGAAAAGGGTACTCTTTTCCTATGCTTGCTAAAAAAGTTATTTTTTCTTTTGAATCTCAATCTTATAGTTGACGTACTTCCCGCCCGTGTCCGCTAAAACAACGGTTCCGTCATAGGTTTTGCCTGTTTTCGGGGAATACAAGCCCTTGACGTTTGCCCTGCCGGATTTTAGGAGTGCGGCGGCAATCTTCGCAGTAAAGGCGGTTTTCCGTTCCTCAAAGAAACGGTCGTTTTTCCACATGGTAAAAGCGCACTCCCGGTTAGAACAATAATAATTCTTCTTACCCTCCCGGACGGGGGAACCGCACCGGGGGCATTTGCCAAGAGAGGGCTTTTCGTCCTTATCCGTGAAATGCGCTTTGCTTTTGTTGGCGGCGGTGTTTTCTGTTACCAGCTCCCGCGCCATAGCTTCAATGCCCGCCATAAAGTCCCCGGCACTGGCGGCTCCCTTTGCGATCTGCGTCAGATTGTTTTCCCATTCGGCGGTAAGCTGCGGGGAAGTCAGCAGATCGGGCAGAATGGAGATAAGGGCGTTGCCGTTTTCCGTGGGGATAAGCTGCTTGCCCTTGCGTTCCACAAAGCCGGATTTTACCAGCTTTTCAATGACGGCGGCGCGGGTGGCGGGAGTGCCAAGCCCCCGGCGTTCCGCGTCCGGGTCGGTGTCTGCGTTCCCTGCCCGTTCCATAGCGGCTAACAGGCTTGCTTCGCTGTGGGGCTTCGGCGGGGCTGTGAAATGCTCCGTCACCTTTGCAGACGGGTTTATAAAGGTCTGTCCCTCGGTCAGTTCCGGCAGGGTAGCTTCTCCGTCGCCCTCTGTGTCCTCCGGGTCGGGCTTGCCCTTTAAGGTCGCCCGGAAGCGGCGTTCAAGGTCTTTCCAGCCGCCCGCAAGAACGGTCTTTCCGTGCGCCGTAAACTCCGTACCAGCGCAGGAGAAAACCGCCGTGACCGCTTCAAAGATATGCGGCTCGGCGGCAGCAAATAAAAGACGCGCCCCGGCAAGGGTGAGGATATTCCTTTCACTTTCTGGCAGCGTCGCTATATCCGTTTTTGCAAGCTCCATAGTGGGAATAATGGCGTGGTGGTCGGAAACTTTCTTGCTGTCAAGGACGCGGGAAATATTCGGGGTAAATGCCGCGCCCTCCATAAAGGGGAGCTTGCCGGATAAAAGGGAAACGGTCTTTGCCGCCGTGTCGCCCATGTCGTCTGTCAGATAATTGCTGTCTGTCCGGGGATAGGTAAGCAGCCGTTTTTCGTATAAGGTCTGTGCAAGGTCAAGGGTCTGTTTCGCCGTATAGCCGTACAGTTTATTGGCTTCCCGCTGTAAGGAAGTGAGGTCAAAGAGCTTCGGCGGGGAAGCGGTCTTTTTTTCTTTGGTGAGGGAAGCGCATACCGCCGTTTCCGCTTCGCAAGCCGCTTTCAGCCCGTCAGCGGTTTTCTTATCCGAAATCCTTTCGCTTGCCGCTTCCGCGCCGGATAAGTCAAGCCGCACATGGTAGTATTTTTCTTTCTTGAAATTGTAGATTGCCGCGCCCCGGTCGGTAAGCATTTTCAGTGTGGGGGTCTGTACCCGTCCCACGTTCAAGGTCTTGTCATACAGGCAGGAGAAAAGCCGGGTTGCGTTGATACCAATGATCCAGTCCGCTTTTGCTCGGCATAATGCGGACGCATAGAGCGCGTCATAGTCCCGCCCGTCCCCTAAGTCTGAAAAGCCCGCCTTGATCGCGCTGTCCTCCATTGAGGAAATCCACAAGCGGCGCATGGGCTTGTCGCAGCCCGCCACATGGTAGACAAAACGGAAAATCAGTTCGCCCTCGCGTCCAGCGTCGCAAGCGTTTATAACTTCCGAAACGTCGGCGCGGTGCATAAGCTCCTTTAAGGTGGCAAACTGCTTTTCCTTGTCCTTTGATACGGTGTACTGCCATTCCTCCGGCAGAATGGGTAAGCTCTCATAATTCCATTTTTTATACTGCTCCCCGTAGGCTGCAGCCTCCGCAAGCTCCACCAAATGACCGACACACCAAGAAATGAGGTAGCCCCCGCCCTCGATATACCCGTCTTTTTTCTCTTTCACGCCAAGCGCGGCAGCGATACCCGCCGCGACGCTGGGCTTTTCCGCAATCACTAATCTATGTGAAGTCAATTAAAAATCCTCCTTTCCTTTTTCCCCTTTTTTCTCTGATAACTTCTTGATACAGTACCCAATACAGGGCGGCTCCCGGTTGTAGGGACAGCCCCGGCAGCGCGGGGGAATGGAAGCGGGCGGCGATTTTCCCCGCCGCCCGTCGCCCGGTTTCTGTATCATCATTCTTTCTAAGGGGTTGTCGGTGAACAGCGTCATTCCTCGTCGTCCTCCGTTCCTCCGTCGTCCCCGGTTTCGTCGGGTTCCGGCTCGTCCTCGTCGTAATCGTCAAAATCGAAATCGTCAAGGTCTGTACTGCCCTTTACGTCCTGTTTGGGCTTCATAATCTTAAAGTAGTAGAACGCGCCCCCGCCGCCAAGAAGTGCCACAATGAGGAATACCAAAAGCCCGCCCGTGCTGTTTTTCTTTTCCGGCTGCTCTGTGGGTTCCTCCGTTTCCGGCTCCGCTGCCTTGCCGCTGCAAGCGGTCATGTTGTCTTTACAGACGGGGCAGCTTATATTTACTTTCCCGGCTTCGCATTTCTCCGTACAGTTGCAGACTGCGGGCGGCTCCGTGGTGGTGTTCCCGTCCTCGATCAGTGCCATAAGGTCGGCTTCGTCCACTTGATTGAGGAAATGCACGGTGTTTTCTCCCTCGTCGTCCCGGTCAATGAGGATATAAAAGTAATTGCCGTTTTTGGTCGTCACGGTGATAAGCTGCTTGTTGCCGCCGAAATCGTCAACCAGCGTCGCGTTCCCGTCCGGGGTGAGGGGTTCTTCTTTTTCGGGTTCCTCGTAGACAACGCCGCTGTCGTCGGTCGCGTCGTCCTGCCCCTCCGGGGTCTGCGCGTAGGCGGTGACGGAAAAGCCGCCCATGAGGATAAGGGCGGCGCAAAGGGTCAAAAGCATTTTAAGGGTTTTCTTATTCTTCATCTTCGTTTTCCTCCTGTTCGTCGTTGTCTGCGCCGTAAGAAGCGGGCGCGGGGGTCATGCCGGGGATTGCCCCGTTTTGCAGCATGGCGGTAAGCTCCTGCGGGGAAAGCCGCATAGAGCGCACAAGCTGGACGATCTGCAAATTCTCTGCTTCGGTTTTCTGCGCTTCCAGCCCTTTGAGCTTGTTCTGATACTCGGTGATCTTCTCGCGGGTCTTTTCAATCTCCCGGTTGATGCGGTCAATCTTGTTTGCTGCCATAGTGTAAAACTCCTTTCATAGTCAAAAATGTGTTCAGTTCCAATTCATCAAGCCGTACCCTTTGATACAGCCATAGTCAAGGGGGTAGCTTTTTATCTTGCAAGCGTCCCCGGAATTGCCCTCGACGGTGTAAACGCGCTGCCCGTCCGTGCCGATTACAAGCCCCACATGGTCTGCGCTCCCGTCCCCGT
>ERZ808049.570-NODE-570-length-16470-cov-3.916611_pt1 | contig 16470 bp, 13 predicted proteins | sample MGYA00380198_ERZ808049 | MGnify/ENA primary metagenome ERZ808049 (study PRJEB31490, sample SAMN06133414) | mouse gut metagenome | isolation source: Z2_2 | host: mice | place: China: Chengdu | collected 2015-05 ...
TGCCTAGCATTTGTATCATTCCCTCTTTAAACATAGTCTACCTCCTCAAATTTCACATCTTGCGTTTCTAAATAAGCAATCATTTTTTTTGCTATATGTTCTTCTGGCGAGAGCTGTATTACCATTTGCCCATATGCCTGACCATCAATATTTCTTGTATTTGCATATAAAATGTTAACAACACCTTGACATTCTAATATCATATTTGCCAATATTGGTTTAAAAGAAGTTTCTCCATCAAATACAATTCTGCAATATCTTTTATTACTATCATCAAATTCTACTTTTGGCTTACCTTGTGGTTTACTTTCACTATAAACAAGTTGTTTTCCTATATTTGATTTTGGTGCTGTGAATATTTTTTCCACTGTACCAATTTCTGCAATTTTACTGCTATCTATAATTGCCACTCTTTGACAAATTTCTTCTATAACACTCATTTCATGTGTAATTACCACAACAGTAATACCCAACCTTTTATTAATATCTTTTAATAATTCTAATATACTTCTTGTTGTATTGGGATCTAATGCACTTGTTGCCTCATCACAAAGCAATACTTTAGGATTTGTTGTTAATGCTCTTGCAATCGCTACTCTTTGTTTTTGTCCTCCCGAAAGCTGTGCAGGATAAGAATCTTTTCTTTCCTTCAATCCTACAATTTCGAGTAATTCTTCTGCTCTTTTTTTTGCATCTTCTTTTTTTACTCCTGAAATTTCAAGAGGAAAACAGACATTTTCAAGTGCTGTTTTCTGCATAAGCAAATTAAACTGTTGAAATATCATACCCATAGAACGTCTTGCTTGTCTAAGCTGTGCTGGCTTTAATACAGTTAAATCCTGTCCATCGAATATTACTTGTCCTTCTGTCGGTCTTTCAAGTAAATTGATACAACGTACTAATGTACTTTTTCCTGCACCACTCATGCCTATAATACCAAATATTTCTCCTCTGTTTATTTTTAAATCAATTTTATCTAGTGCATGTACTACACCATTTTTGACCTTAAAAGATTTACTCATTTCTTTTAGCTCAATTATTACATTTTCCTGCTCCATTTCTTCACCTCGTATAAATACCAGTAATACTACAATTTATATTTATTAAATTTGATATGTATTTTTAAAATTTCAAGCCATCGCCACAAAAAAAACTCTCTCCCTAGGAAAAAATCCATAGGGACGAGAGCATAGCTTCGTGTTACCACCCTATTTTACTCATATCTCACGATATAAAGCCTTATCAAGTGCGAGTTATAAACTGTACACTCTAACGCTGTTACGGGCGTTCCCGTCATAGCCTACTTACAAATTGCTTTCAGTATGCAGCTCCAAGACCATGTTCTGCTTTTTCCAAACCGTCCTTTTTCAGCATTCAGGACTCTCTGTTGATTTTTTCAAAGCATACTCTTCTTTTCATTGCCTTTATGATTGATTACTTAATGATATTTATTATACGTTTTTTATTTTATTTGTCAAGTGATTTTTTAAAACTTTTATTGTTGTGCAAATGGTATATCATCATATACAAATTTTTGTAACATACTTGCAGCTTGTTCCAAATCATAATGGTATACCCATAACTCTATGCCTTCCACTTCTGTTTTTGTTTTATAGCCATCTGTTTGTATGTAATCATTAGGGAAACTGTCTTGTTCCAGCATCAAATTTTTATTCATAGCAATAGGTGCTAATTGTAATATTTCTGAGTCTGTCATAGATGTTTCCATCATAGGCATAAGCATTTTAACATAAGAAGGATATTGCATAGGACTAATTTCTTTTGCCTTTTCAAATAAGCACATCATAACCTTTCTTTGTCTACCTGTTCTCATATCATCATTATCATTTTTTCTAATTCTAGAATAACTTACAGCCTGTTCTCCATTCAAATGTACTGAACCTGTCTGTTGTACTTTTTCCACACCTGGTGCAACATATTTGTTCAATTCTTGTCTTTCTCCCTCATTGATTTCTACATCAATACCGCCCATTTGTTCTATAATTTGTGCTAACTGTTCAAAATTTACAGTAATATAGTCTGTAATATCCATGCCAAAATTTTCATTTAATGTTGCCATAGCAAGTTCTGGACCTCCATAAGAATAGGCATGAGTGATTTTTGTTTTACCATATTTTGGCAAATTTACATAAGTATCTCTTGCAATAGAAACCATTTTTATTTTTCCTCTTTTACCATCTATAGAAACAATCATAATGGCATCTGAATTACCTGTATCCTCTCCATTTCTGGAATCTACACCAAATACAGCAATATTTTTAATTTTCATTTCTACAGATTGCTCTTGTTTTACTTCATCAACACTTAATACAGTTTCATCTACTGTTTCTCTTTTCATATCTTTTGTATAATATTTGAATGCTGCAAATGCTGCTCCCAAACATACAAATAATATTAAAAATACAATCAAAAATGTTTTAATAAATATTCCTATAAAACTATGTTTTTTCTGTTTTTCCTGTCTTTTTTGCATTCTTGTTCCTACATTAGGAGTTTGTTCGTTTCTATATTGTACATTGTTTATTGAGTGCATTTGTCTATTTTGTGGTGGCATACTACTCATGGAGTGCATTTGCTTTTGTCTATTTTGTGGCGGCATACTGTTCATAGAGTGCATTTGCTTTTGCCTATTTTGTGGTGGCATACTGTCCATAGAGTGCATTTGCCTTTGCCTATTTTGTGGTGGTATATTACCCATGGAGTGCATTTGTCTGCTTTGTGGTGGTATATTACCTCTTGACGACATTTGTCTGTTTTGCGGTGATATATTACCCCTTGACAACATTTGTTTGTTTTGCGGCGGTATATTACCCATTAAGGGTGTTTGTATTTGTCTTTGTCTGTTTGTAGTCTGCCTATTTCCCATTGGGGGTATTTGCATTTGTCTGTTTTGTGGTGGTATATTACCCCTTGACGACATTTGTCTGTTTGTAGTTTGTTTATTTCCCATTGGGGGGGATTGTCTGTTTATTTGTTTTCTGTTTTTCTGTTCCCAATTTTCATTGCTCACAAAATCTCCTCCAAAATATCAATATTTACAGTTTTAAATTATATTCTAATGGTATAATTAACTTTCTATATATCATATGAAATTACGATAATGATATTTCAATTAATTTGTTTAAATATGTCTAAAAAATACGATTTTTGTACTACACTATTGCTCAGTATACCACAAAACATTATTTTTTGACAATTATAATTCTATATAATCGCAAAAAGATACCTTTATAAAAATATTTTATATTGTCAAAAAACCTTGAGGACGCTCAGCACCGACCGAAACGAAGCGTAGACTGGGTGAAACCCACAAAAAGGACTTTATCGACAGACTGATATATTAATAAAAACTTCTTTTTGCCGTTTTTAAAAAATTATGGTTGAAGTATCAAATGATATTGAAGTATAATGGAGTAAGTATATAGCACAAAAGAGAGGAGCATTCACGATGAGGCAGTTTTTTGGGAATAGCCCCAAGGGAAATTTAGAGGAAGCAGTAAAAGGGCTAAATAACCCTTCATTTATTATGTTATTGTCAAATCAAGCGCAGTTTGAAAGTCATGTAGCAAAGCTTGAAAATATGTATCCACAAGTGCCTAGTATAGGCTGTATAGGAATGAGTTATCATAAAAAAGTGGAAGAAAATGGTGTTGGTGTTATTGCTTTTTATGATGGTATACAAGCTACAGCAAATGTTTTGGAAAATGCATCTACCATGCCAGTAAAATATATCACACGCCTACAAAACGATATAAAAAAAATTAATGCATCAAGTAAAGATACTATATGCATTGATTTTTGTTCTAATAATGATGCTTGTGTTTTAACAACAATACATACTGTTTTAAAACCTTTAAATGTTTCTTTGGTAGGTGGAACAGGCGATGCTGGAAAGGTATCAGCAAATGGAAAAGTTTACGAAGATGCAGTAGCATATGCGCTAATCAAAAATAACAAAGGAAAAGTGAAGGCTTATAAAGAGAATATTTACCAGGAAATGGAAAATTATAGATTTATTGCTTCTAAAACAGATAAAGAAAAATATATTATAGGGGAATTAAATGGAAAACCTGCAAAAAAAGTATATCAGAGCATACTTCATGTGACAGAACAGGAAATATTGACACAAACTTTTAAAAATCCATTTGGTAAAATCAGTGGTAATGATACTTGTATTGTTTCTATTAAAGACGTACAGGGGGATGCTTTAGCTTGTTTTCGTCAAGTGAACGATTCAGACGTATTGGTATTATTAAAATTAGGGGACTATAAAGAGATTGTTCAGCAAACAATAGAGAATATACGTCATGATTTTAAAAATCCATCCGCTATATTTTCTGTAAACTGCCTATTTCGATATAAATTATTTAGTCAAAGTAATTATATGCAACAGTATTTAAAAGAAATGAACACATTGGGAAGTCATGCTGGTTTTATTGGATATGGAGAACATTTTAACAATCAATTTGTAAATCAGTCTATGTCTTGCGTTGTGTTTGAATGAGGGGGAAAACGAATATGTTCTTTCGTAAAAAAGGAGAAAGAAAAGAAACAATAAATAATACACAACAAAAAGTAGAAAATAATATGTATCCTATATTGCATATCGTAAAAAGTTTAAAAGAATACCATAAAGAATTAGTGCAAAAAGAAGTTTCTGCACTTTTTCAATTAAATATGATAAGTCGTTCTTTCGATAGTGTTTTAACTGAAGCACAACAATTTCGCTCTAAACTAGATGATTTTGAGCAAAATTTTCAAAGTATCAGTCAAGTTTCCAATCAGTTTGATAATGTGAAAGGCGATATATCAAATTCTGTATCAGAAGCACAGACAGAAGTAGAAGATTTAAAAAATATTTCTATGGAAGTTAATACCTATTTCAAGGAAATGGAAAGTGTTTTTTCACTTTTGCAACAAGATATGGAAAAGATAAAACAATATATGGAAAAAATAGAATCCATAGCAGACCAAACAAATATACTTGCTATTAATGCTTCTATTGAAGCTGCAAGAGCAGGAGAACATGGAAAAGGCTTTGCAGTGGTTGCAACAGAAGTTAGAACATTAGCAGATGGTATTAAAAAACTGGCAACAGAAGTTGATGATAGTGTAAAGGCATTAAAAACTGGAACAGAAGGGTTGAGTAGTAGCATTAAAACTTCTCAGGAATCTATAGGAGCAGGTACATTTAAAATAGAAAAGATATATGAAACATTTCATAAAATTATAGATGCTTCAGAAGGTGCTACATCTGTTCAGGAAGGAATTGAAAAAGTAATTGATGACTCTCATAATGATTTAAGAACTGTATGTGGATTTTTTGATAAAATCAACGAACGTTATCAAGATGTAGAACAGCATATTGACATTGCAAGTAAACTTGGCACTACAAAGAGTAGTTTGTTTGAAGACTTTGACAATATGCTTTCGCAAATTCCACATATTATTAAAGAATAAAAGAATCTGTTTTATAAAAGCATGGAATTTTCCCATGCTTCAGCTTGTCAAAAACCTTGAGAGCGTTGCTCTCAAACTCTCACTTCTTTCTTGAAAGAAAGAAGCAAAGAACTTTTATTGGAAAACTTCGTTTTCCTAATCGTAAACGGAATAAACAGAATATAATTTTGATACAACTCGGCAGCATATGTTGCCGAGTATTTTAATATGAGGTGTGATATGGAAAATTTATATGCTATTGCAGAAGATTTAATTGCATGGTATCAAAAAAATGCTCGTGTACTTCCTTGGAGAGAAAACATTTCTCCTTATGGTGTTTGGGTATCCGAAATTATGTTACAACAAACAAGAGTAGAAGCAGTAAAAAAATATTATATCCGTTTTATGGAGGAACTTCCTACCGTAAAACATTTGTCTGAAGTTTCTGATGAAAAATTGTTAAAACTTTGGCAAGGATTGGGATATTACAACAGAGCAAAAAATTTAAAAAAAGCAGCCATTGAAATTATGGAACAATATCAAGGCATCATTCCAAACAGCTATGAAAAACTACTGCAATTAAAAGGAATAGGAGAATATACAGCAGGTGCAATTTCTTCTATAGCATTTGGACTGCAAGAAGCCGCAGTGGACGGCAATGTATTGCGTGTTATGACACGATTGTATGCATATGAAAAAGATATTATGGATAAACAAGTGAAAAAAGAATTTTCTACTGCTATTAAAAAAGTTTTAAAATATACAAATCCTAGTTTATTCAATCAATCTATTATGGAATTGGGTGCAATGGTTTGTTTACCTAATGGCACTCCAAAGTGTAATGACTGTCCTTTACAAAAATATTGTAAAGCATATGAGCAAAATCGTGTTTTGGAATTTCCTCATAAATCGCCTAAAAAACAAAGACGTATTGAAAATCGTATGATGTTTTTTATAATATGTCAAAACAAATTGGCACTGCATAAAAGAGCAGAAACAGGCTTGTTATCTAGTTTATGGGAACTACCAAATCATTTAAAAGAATTATCCCCTTTTGAACAGCTATTACAATGGGGCATTAAAAATGTTTCTATAGATAAAATGGGCAAAGCAAAACATATTTTTACTCATATACAATGGAATATGGAGGGCTATTATGTTCAAACAGACAGTTTTGAAAATTGTGCTGATTTTGTTTGGGTAACACAATCCGAGTTACAACAGAAATATGCTTTGCCTTCTGCATTTTCTGAATATATAAAAAAGGGTTTTGAGTATATAAAAAAGGGAAGTGTATAATATGGATTTTTTGGAAGAAATTGAAAATTATGTTGTGCAAAATGAAAAAGAAAAAAAAGAAAAAGAAATTATGTTACAATATATAAAACAATTTTATGATACAATAGCATATCGTAGTAATATGCTTTGTCATATGACAGCATCTTCTATGATATTGAATGAACAGAAAGACAGTGTACTTATGATATATCATAAAATTTATCAATCATGGACGTGGACAGGAGGACACGCAGATGGTGAAAGAGATTTACAAAAAACAGCATTGCGTGAGGCACAAGAAGAAACAGGACTTTATGATATAAAAATGTTAAAAAATGGTATAGTATCTCTTGATATTTTAACGGTAGAAGGGCATTATAAAAATAATGAATATGTTTGTCCTCATATTCATTTTAATGCAACATATTGTTTTATGGCATCACAAAAAAGTAAATTGGTATGGAATAAAAATGAAACAGAAGGTATCAAATGGATACCTATATCTGAAATAAAAACATACTGCAAAGAACCAAAAATGATACCTATTTATGAAAAAGTAATAAAAAGAGTACAATAAATAAGAATGGATATTATTTGACTTTTTTTATCTTTTGTAATACAATAAACCAAAATATATTGTCATGTGGAACCACGGAAATCAATTTTAAAAAATTTTTATTTTTTGGAACCTTTTTCTATCGCAAAAAGGTTCCAAACCTCCAAAAATGCTCTTGAAGTATGCAAGACCGTGGGGTTTTACCCCACCTCCCCACTCGCTTTTTGAAAAAAGCGAGGTAAAAACTTTATTATATGTGAACACAATCATAACGTAACAAACAAAATAGAAAGTTTTTTATTTGAGATAAATTAAAAATTGATTTCCATGTTTTACAGAAATCATCGCTATACATTATGCAGTAAAAATGCTATAATATTACTGCAAAAAATACTTGCTGAAAGGAGGTTCTTTTTTGCGTTATGTAAGAATTACAATATTATTTATTGTGACATTCACTATTTCTTATATCGCTTGCTTAAGACATATACCAACCAAAAGTTTTTATTATTATAAACAGGATATTTTGGCTTATCGTGTATCCTCTCTTTCTTTTATGGATAAACAATATGCCTCTATTCTACCACGACCCATACAAAAAGCAAATAAAGATTTTTCGCAAAAACCAAAAAAACAACCTTTGTCTATCTATAATTTGACATCACATGATGAATTAGCTGCTTCTGCGACAACAGAAACAGGTACTTATACCATTGGTGATATTACATATCTAACAAGTAGTGGCAAAAATATTGTATATTTCAATCAAACAGATGCTCGTTGGGGTGATAAAATATATGGTGGCAATGATGTCATATCAAAATATGGCTGTGGTCCTACAGCAATAGCAATGGTTGTTTCCAGCATGACAGACCGCATGATACTTCCAGACGAAATGGCAGAATGGTCACGAGCGCAAGGATATTTTGCTTATGGCAGTGGTTCTTACCATTCTTTGATACCAAATGCTGCAAAGGCATTCGGTTTGGAAGCTACTTCTATAAGCGACCACAGCTATGAAGGCATACGCAAAGAACTTGAGTCTGGTAAAGTCATTGTAGCACTCATGAAAAAGGGACATTTTACTACTGGCGGACATTTTATACTTGTTCGTGGCATTACCGCAGATGGTAAGGTTTTAATTGCTGACCCTATGAGTTTAGAAAATAGTTTAAAAGCATGGGATATTAACATATTATTAAACGAATTAAAAACCAGTGCAACAAGCGGAGGTCCTCTTTGGGCAATCAATACACCTCAAAAATAAAATGGGAAATATTCACACAAGCAAAATCACTTGTGTGAATATTTTTAAATCACTTGTTTTTCATTTTGATTATAATAAGAATCTTTTCCCAATATCCTTTTATTCATTGCTTTATCTTTTTCTATAATTCCCTTTAAAACATTATGAATCCTTAAACTAACCAGCATAAGTATTTTTTCATCTTCATATTCTGTATCCATAGCTTGCTCTTGGCTGTCTATTTTTAAAAGTCCTTTTAAATAGTAATATAATTCCTCATCACCACTTGTCAAAATTTTTTGTACTTCCCCATCAATACTATCTATTTCCTCCATAAATTCCATACGCATATTCATAAACATTTCTGTAGAAACTTTATCATTTCTTTTTAATGCATTTTCTATATCATTTGTAACATCATCAATTTTTAGCATTTTTTCATATTTTTGTTTCATTAATTTCGTTAAATTTGCTACACATTCTTCTATCATATATCAAACTCCTTTTCTAAAATAAAGACGGCAGAAATTCCGCCGTCAATGTCATATTTATAGTTATTGTTAAAACAATACCCTTCGGCATTACATAACTATATTATTTACTTTTCTGATTTGCACTATTAATTCTATCTGCTTCTTTAAATGTATCACGAAGTTCTATAATAAGTGGTTTAATTTCTTCTATTACTTCTGGTTTTCTGCCTGCCGATAAACGTGACAATTCATATTGAAAATATTCATACATTCTATCTAATTCATGGCTAATAGCATATTTTTTATCAAGTGTGCTAGATAAATATCTTACAATTTCTCTACAACGTGTTACTGCTTCATCAAAAGCAGTATAATTTTGATTTTTTAATGCAATTTCAGCTCTTGTCAATCTTTTGATTAATTCATCATATAATAGTATCAGCATTTCTGCTTGTGTCATTGTATTTATAGATTGGGTTTTATATTGTTGGTATCCGTATTGATTCATATTAATCAGCGAACCTTCCCTTTCCTCAACTTTTTTATTATAATAAGCAATACAAACCATCAAAATGGCTTTTCTAAAAGAAAAGTGACTCCTCACTATCATAACTGTATTGCTTATTGATAACTTTTCTCTATGTTTTTTTATTAAAAATTTCCATTACAATCTGTAATAAAACTACAAAATAATATTATTATTCAAATTTTTGCAACTACTATGAGCGGTTACTACTCCAATATTTACAACATATTATTTACTAATTAGCTGCTAAATTGTTGTGTAAGCCAGCTACTTTGTGTATTCATCTGAGAAATCAATTGTTCCAAATTTGTAAACTGTTTGTTGTATCTTTCTCTTTCTGATTTTAACTTATCATTTAAAGAATCAATAATTTCATCAATTGAATTCATTTCTTTTAAATAAGTGTTATTTAATAATGATAATGGTGCACTCTTATTTCCTGCTCTTTCAACCAATATACCTTTTGTTGCACCTGTTGTAGAAGCATATTTTTGACAAATATTATTCATAGTTGTAATAATACCATTAAATCCTTCTCCATTTTCATCTTTTTCACTTGTGAAAAGTTTTGAAATACCTTCTGGGTCTGCTTCAACAGCTGCTCTAAATTTTTCTTCATCAAATGTAATTTTTCCATTTTCTGAGTATTCACTAGAAAGAGTAATACCTGCTTCTTGTAATGCTTTTATATCTGTGCCAGAAAAAACAGTTCTTAATTCATCTGCCAATGAACGAAGGTCTGCATCATTAAAAAGCATACCTGCTTTTGCTTTTTCTTCCCAAAGTTTAATTTCATCTTCAGACATTTCTTTCTTTTGCTCATCTGTTAAAGGCGCATAATTTCTATCTCTTTTCGTTGATAACTCTTTATTTACCAATTCAATCATAGAATTATAGTCTTCTACCATTTGTTTTACAGCATCAACTGCTTTATCACTGTCAACTTTTGCATCAAATGTAACAGCATCTTCTGGGTTTAAAGCACTTTCATCAATGTGGTCGCCATTATATGTTCCAAATGTACCACTTACTGTAACACTCAAACCATTCAAATCAAATACATTACTGCTTCTTGAAATCTCTATTGGCTTACTACCATCGCCAAAGTCAACACTGATAATAGCATCTTGCCCTGGTTTTGATGTAGAACTTAAAACTGTATCTTTTCCATCTGCATCTTTCAATGTTCTTTCATAAATAAAGTTTCCATCAGCATCTTTTATTGCTTCTCCATTTGCATCTGTTTTCTTAACACCAAACATTGTTGCAGCTAAATTACTTCCTGACTCATCTTGAATATCAATTTCTCCTGATGCACCAGAATCATTTGCTTTAATTGTAAAGCTATCAGATGTTTCATTATAGCTCATTGTTACACCAGCATCAGATTGATTAATAGTAGTCATGACAGTAGAAAGAGAGTCACTTTCTTTAAATTGGAATTTTTCTCCATTAATAGTAAATTCGTAACCTTTTCCTTCATATTCATATACTGTATTACCATTTGCATCTTTTACTTCATTTCCGTCTTTATCCAGTTTAGCAATTTTAATATCTTTTGCTACTAAACCACCTCCGCCAGTTAATCCAGAATTTTTCAATGACACATTTGTGTTAATTCTATTGGATTCACCATAATCCATACCTAATATACCAGCTTTACCTAAAAGACCTGCGCCAGCAGAAGTGATTTTCAATATAGATGTACTATCTGCTTTTCCATCAGGAGTTGTTGTTGTAAATGTCAGTTGTCCTTTATTTGTTTCATGGTTTCCATCTGCATCAGCCAATTTATTGCCTACTGTAATTCTGCCTTTGCCAAATGCTTTATCCAATTTTTCTTGTGTCATTTTTTGCAGTGCATCAAAATTATCATCAATTTTATTTTCTTTTTTATAAGCATCCAATTCATCTTTTGTTGGCATAGTAATTTGTTTTGTTGTGCCATTATAAGAGAATGACATTGATTTTCCGCTTAATATTTCCCATGTTGATTTTGATTCTGTCAAACGACTATCTTTATCGGCTGTATCGCCTGATTTATAGTTATTTCCTACAATTTGGCTACCCTTACCACTTAATTTTGCTTCTTTTTCAATACCTAATGTATCTAATATACCATTTGTGCCACTTCTAATTTCAAAAGTATTTCCTTCATATTTTTTATCAGCCTCAAATACTAAAGCACCTTTATCGTTTATAGAAGCATTAACTTTAATTTCATTTTCATCTAATTGCTCATTAATAGCATCTGCTACATCTTGCATAGTATTAAATTCTCTATTACTATCAAAAGCAATATTATATATTTTATCGCCATATTTTACACTAAGGCTACGTCCTGCAATGGAACTCACATTTGATGTAGCATCATCGGATAAATCCAATTTACCAGATTCCATTACTTTATCAGATGCGCTTGATACATTCATTGTTGCACTAGTAGCAAGCTGTTTTACACCCAATATAGACATAGAATCTGCTGAATTAGAAGTACCTGTTGCTTTAATATATTTACTGTTTTCACCAATACAGTCAATTAAACTTCTATTAAAAAAAGAACTATTTAAAAGATTTGTAGAAGGACTTGTAAATGAAGCATATTTATTTTTAAAGCTCACCAACAAGTCACTGACAGAACGCATTGCATCCATTTTCCATTGCAAAATTTGTTTGCTTTGTTTTTGTTTTGCAATTTTTGCTCTTGTTGCAGCAGTCATATTTTCAATCATTTCTTCTGTATTCATACCACTGGCAAGACCACTGATTTTGTTATTATAAAAACTATTGCTGGAACTACTTACTCCGCTAATTGATGCCATACAAAACACCCTTTCTATAATTTATTTTGAAAATAATCTATATATTTTTCTGGTTTATCCTCTATACTTATTTATCGACATATAGTATACTTTAATTAAGATTAATTTTAAAATAAATGTAATTGAAATCTATATTCTTTATTATTATATCTACTGCTTTATCTACAAAAATTAAAATATATCAAGTGAATACTTGGTATATCATCACTCACTATTACATAAATGCTCAAAGGAGGTATTATTATGAATAAGCCAAATAACCCATTATCTCAAAATACAACAGATGGTAATAACACTAAAGCAACAGACACTACTGCTTCTATAGAAATTAAAAGACCAGATGATACTTCACATATTTCTGAAGTGATAAAAGAAAAATTGATGGAAACATTAGAACCTACAGAAATTATTACAAAACCAGTTCATCCTCAAAATTCTTTTATACCATTTGAGGAAACAGATAAAAACACTATTATATTAGAAGATGAAATAGAGCATGAAGAACTTACATTTGACGAGGAGGAATTTTATCAAGAATTAAATAAACAAAATATAGTTCAAGATGATTTTGAAACTGTACTTAAAAATGATAGTAAACAAATTACATTAGATTCTGAAGAATATATTTATATGAATGTTATGGAAACATTTGTAAAAGAAGTAATTGTAGATTATATGAAACAATATGCTCCTTGTTTGTGTAATCACTGTATTGTAGATACTATGGCACTTGCTTTAACAAATCTTCCCTCTAAATATATTGTAGTAAAAAAAGGAAGTCTTTCTCCTTTGCTTCATATGTATCGTCAAAAATATTCTGCACAAATTTCCACAGAAGTATTAAAAGCTTGCTTATCTGTAGCAAAATTTCCTCATCATGCTAAACAAGAATAGTTTTTATACTTTAGGCTGGCAAATGCCAGCCTAAACTTGTCAAAAAGCCTTGAGAGCGTTGCTCTCAAATTCTCACTTCTTTATTAAAAGAAAGAAGCAAAGAATTTTAAACCGAAACTAAGTTTTCTTAGAAACATTGATTTTATAATGAAAAACGCTAGTTTTTCCCTAAAAAGTTTGCAGGTGTGGATGGAGTCCACAAAAAAAGACTTTATTGACAGCTATTCACTAAAAAAGACTGGTTTTCTTTTAGCATTACCAGTCTTTTTATTATATTATTTATTATAGTCCTTCTACTTCATCTATTCCCTCTAAACCGTCTAGACCACTTATTTCGTCTAAGCCTTCTAAACCATCTAATCCATCCATTTCATCTAAGCCACTTATTTCATCCATGCCTTCTACTTCATCTAAACCATCCAAGCTATCTAATCCATCTATCTCATCTAAATTATCGCCTATTTCATCTATTCCTTGTTCCATAGATGTAATATCTTCTCCTAATCCTTCTTCTAGGTCATCTCCTATAATATCTTCTACAATTTCCTGACGCTGTCCTGTTGCTTTTCCCATTTCTTCATCGTCTTCTGTTTCCTGTATTGTTTCCCAAATACGATTTACTTCTTCCACACAATTAAAATAAACTTGTGCAATGATATTTGTTGGTATTCCTAGAATATCAGCGTAATTTGTAATATTTTGCCAATCTGCTCTCTCATAACAAAGTATCAAATCTAATAATAAAGAACAAGGACCTTTATGATATACTAAAGCTTGCTTCAATTCTTCTGAAATTGGAATATCCTCGAAAATTTCTTCTAATGATGCATCAATTAAACTTCCTAATGTAGAAAACATACCCATTAAATAAGCCTCATTTTTAGAAATAGGCAATGTTGTAGTATAGTCCATTAACTGCGAAGAAAAATTTGCTCTCAAAAAAGAACGTTTTAAAACATCTTCAGAACCAAATTCTTTATCTCCCTTAAAACTTAAAAGATATATCCATTGTTTTAATTGTCCTAATCCTAATGTAACCAAAGCCTGACGAATAGAAGAAGTTCTATTTCTCAATGCAAAATAAACAGAATTCACCATTTTTAATAAACCATATGTTAATGCTGCATCTCGAGAAATGATTTCTTCAATCACTTCCACATTTGGTTCATCTTTTGTTACTTCTACTACTAATTGGAAGAAGTTACTTTGTAAATAATCTGTTTTATTTGCTTTTGTTTCTACTTTTTCTGCCACATATTGTCCTTGAAAATAATCTACACCTAAATCTTTTGCTAAATCATATTGTTTTTGTGTTTCAATACCATAGGCAATACAAGTCTTTTTAAAGTTTTTTGCCAACTTTACTGTATTTTCTAAAGATACGGCTTCATTTTTTCCAAAGTCTAATTTAATATAATCTAAATATTCCATTAAGCCAAAATACCTTGGTGCAAATTGAAAATCATTAATGGCAAACACATAACCTTCTTTACGAAATCTTTGTATTAATGTTGTTGCCAGAGGGTGAATAATTACATTATCTTCAATTTGTATTACTAAATCACTTTGTTTAAATATCTTGGGTGTATTTTTAAATAATAAATTGGGTGTAAATGTCATAAAAGTAGTTTTGTCATTAAATATCTTTGTATTATTTTGTGCTAAAAAATTAGAAATGGAATCTGCTGCTGCATAATCATTTGTTTGATTATACAGTCCACTTCCTTTCTCTTCTTGAAATAATATTTCATATCCAAATAAATTACCTTGTTTATCTTTAATTGGCTGCCTTACCACATACTTGTTCATATCTTTTCCACCTCATTTTAAGCTTTTCACCTAAAATCTTGTTCATATTATAGAATTTAAGTTTTTTAAATATTATTTTTCACCAATAACTCATCAATAACTTCTACTAAATGACCGATTTCTGGTTTAGAAAGTTGTTCATCTGCTCCCAACTGTTTTCCCTTTATTCTCATTTCTTCGTTGATTAAGGAGGAAAATATAACAACAGGAATTTTTTTCAAATCTGGGTCATCCTTAATTAACTTGGTTAATCTGTGACCATCCATTCTTGGCATTTCAATATCTGTAATAATTAAAGAAGCCTTTTTATAAATATCTTCTTCTTGTCTAATACCTTTTAAATATTCCCAAGCCTCTTCGCCATTATCAAATTTAATAACATTTTCATAACCTGCTTTGTTTAAAGAGTCTCTTATTAGCTTTGAAAGAAGCACAGAATCCTCTGCCATAACAATAGGCTTTTTGCTTTTACTTCGTAATCCCATTTTTTCTATTTCTTCAATTCGTATACCTGTTTCTGGTGCAATTTCAGAAACGATTTTTTCAAAATCAAGTATTGTTACAAGTGTTCCATCTGTTTGTGCAATACCTGTTGTAACACCTTCATCGCCTCCAGATATAGTTTTATCAGGTTTTTGTATATCATTCCATGAAATCCTACTAATTCCTACCACACTATGTACTCTAAAAGTTGCAAACATTTTATTAAAATTTGTTACAATAAATAAATCCTTTTCATCTTTTTCAGATTCCTTACCAGTAAGATATTTTGGTAAGTCAATTACTGTCAATACTGCTTCTCTTGGCTTGAAAATGCCTTCTACAACAGGATGTGAATGAGGAATTGGCTTTACTTTATCGGACATCATAATCTCTGTTACTTTTGCCACATTAATGCCATATAACTCTCCATAAATCATGAATTCCATAATTTCTATTTCATTTGTTCCAGACTCTAATAAAATCTCGCCTTTCGTCTTTTTCATCGTTCAAATGCCCTCCCATATTATTTTTTGAACAAATGCTTTACTTTTCTGTAAAATATTAATTTTCTTCAAAAAAGAAAAACTTCTATAATCGTAACGAATGTCCCTCTCTCTTGACTTTATTTCAGCAAAACAACGATTTAATGTATACAAAATACAATCAAACAATCCATTATAATCAACTTTTACAAAACAAAAATATAAACAGCTTACAGTAAACCCCTTTTCTTATTTATATCGACTAAAAAAAATAAAATATAACTATATAACAATATAAATTTACATTTCTATATGACAATATTCTATTAATCTTAATCTTGAGGATAGACAGCTTATTAATATAATCTATCTATGCTCAAAACTTAGATTTAAAGTATTAATTCTTTTCTTCCAAAAGAACGTACTGCAACTATTCCTGTT
>ERZ808049.571-NODE-571-length-16368-cov-3.246701_pt1 | contig 16368 bp, 14 predicted proteins | sample MGYA00380198_ERZ808049 | MGnify/ENA primary metagenome ERZ808049 (study PRJEB31490, sample SAMN06133414) | mouse gut metagenome | isolation source: Z2_2 | host: mice | place: China: Chengdu | collected 2015-05 ...
TGCTTAGCGGCAGCATATAATAAAGGTGGTGAATCCTCTGGGAGTAAAAGATACAGTAACAACAAAATATATGAGACAGAATGAAATCTTTGCGGATGCATTTAACTATTTTGTATATGGTGGGGAGCAGGTCATCCATTCAAAGAGCCTGAAGGAATTGGATACCCGTGAGATAGATGTCCCTTACGGAGGGGAAAAGGGCGCCGGTCAGCCAGTACAGAAAACAAGGGATGTTATAAAATCCGTGGTTGCGATGATGGATAAAAGTACGGCATATCTGCTTCTTGCAATCGAGAACCAGTCAAATATCCATTATGCGATGCCGGTAAAAAATATGGTCTATGATGCACTTCAATATGCGAAGCAGGTGGAAGAAGCAATCGCTTCCCATAGATTGTCAGGTGATTATAAGGGTGTCGGCAGTGATGAATATCTTTCCGGCTTTATGAAAGAAGATCATTTATTGCCGGTGGTGACACTGGTTGTATATTTTGACTCGAAAGAGTGGGACGGCCCGTTATCAATCCATGAAATGTTTTCTGGGCAAGATGCAAGAGTGCTTGCGTTGGTTCCGGATTACAAAGTTAATTTGCTTGCACCGGCTTCGATAGAGGATGAGGATTTTGGAAAATTCCAGAGTTCTTTGAGAGAAGTGTTGTCATTTATCAAGTATGCAAGAGATAAGGATGAATTGAAAAAGGTATTGGATGCAGACGAGTCTTTCCGACATTTGGGGAGAGAGGAAGTGGATGTGTTAAATGCCTGCGTAGGTGCAAAGATAGCAGTCAAAGAAGGCGAGGAGGCGATTGATGTGTGTTTGGCAATACAACAAATGAATGAGGAAGCGGCTCAGAAAGAAAGGATATCAACCTTGCTGCAATCAGTTAAAAATCTGATGGATAATTTAGGATTGACTGCAGAACAGGCAATGAATGCGATAGGTGTTTCTGAAACAGACCGCAAAAACATATTACCATTTATTTAAGGTGCAGGTAAAAAAGGTGAACGGTATTTATCAATCAGGATAGATACCGTTTTTTTTCTGGGAAGTTATTTACAGAAAAAATCATATTGCGCAAAGCCACCTTCATCATTGCAGAAAAGAGAGCAGGATGTGCAGCGATTCAGCATAGGACTTTGTACTTGCCGCAAAGTCCGTAAGCAAATATGACAAAAGTGTTAGATTCTGGAAAGTGTCTGGAAAGAAGTATGTGATATAGTTATAACAGTTCAGCGTAGGGCTTTGCACTTGCTGCAAAGTCCGTAAGAAAATGTGAGGAGGAGACGGATATGACAATTCTTGAAACAAAGGATCTGAGGAAATATTACGGAAAGGGAGATACGATGGTGCGTGCCTTGGACGGTGTGGATCTGTCCGTGGAAGCCGGTACATTCACGTCCATAGTAGGAACCAGCGGAAGCGGGAAAAGTACGCTTCTGCATATGCTGGGAGGCCTGGACAGACCGACCTCGGGAGAGGTCATCGTGGACGGGGAGAGGATTTTCAGGTTAAAGGAAGAAGCACTGACGATTTTCCGCAGACGCAAAATCGGATTTGTCTTTCAGAATTATAATCTTGTTCCGGTGCTCAATGTATATGAAAATATTGTGCTGCCCATTGAATTGGATGGGAACCGTCCGGACGGACGATATGTGAAACAGATTGTCCAGACATTGGGACTGGAAGATAAGGTGCAAGACCTGCCCAATCATTTATCCGGAGGACAGCAGCAGAGAGTGGCGATTGCCCGGGCGCTTGCCGCAAAACCGGCAATCCTGCTTTGTGACGAGCCTACCGGCAATCTCGACTCGAAGACAAGCCTGGATGTGATGGGGCTTCTGAAAGTGACCAGCAGGCAGTTCAGTCAGACAACGGTCATGATTACGCATAATGAAGAAATTGCACAGATGGCGGATGAGATTATCAGGATTGAAGATGGGAAGGTGATTGGATGAAAGTAAGGAACCAAAAGACAATCCGGCATCTTTCATGGAAAACATTTTGTGCCAATAAATCAAGGAATATTGTCGCTGTTCTGGCAATTGCATTGACGGCGATGATGTTCACTGCATTGTTTACCATTGCCATCACAATGAATCATTCTTATGAGCAGCAGACCATGCGGCAGGTGGGCGGTTATTCTCACGGCGGCTTTAAACGTCTTACAAAAGAACAGGTAACGGAGCTTCGAGACGATGATTTGATAAAAGAGTGTGGAGCAACCTTTCTTTTTACAACGCCGACCGAAGCACCTTTTGACAAAATCTGGGCGGAAATGCGTTTTGCAGAGGAAAATTACGCAAAATTCTGCTGGTCGGAGCCGACAACAGGGCGGATGCCGACAACAGGAAAAGAAATTGCCGTAGATACCGCAATATTGGAGACGCTTGGAGTCCCCGCAAAACTCGGTGCGGAAGTAACGTTAACCTTTCCGCTTGGAAATGAAGAGGTGACGGATACATTTACATTGAGCGGATACTGGGAGGCAGATCCCGCCCTTCCGGCACATATGATATGGCTGTCAGAAGGATATGTGTTGTCTGAAATGGAAAAAGTCCCGAGAGAGGTGCGGGAGATGAAGAGAATAGGCGACTGGTATCTGGATATGGTCTTTGCAGACAGCAAGGATATTGGCGGGACATTGGAACAGATTGCAAAGAATCACGGTTATACGTTAGGCGAGAAAACCGCGGGGACGCAGCTTTCCGTCGGAATCAACTGGGCATATATGTCCACCCATTCGGAAGCTTTAGATGCACAATCTGTGGTGTCGGCGATTGGTGCGCTTGTTCTGATGCTGCTGACCGGATATCTGATTATTTACAATGTATTTCAAATCAGCGTGGCGGGAGACATCCGGTTCTACGGGTTATTGAAGACAATCGGTACAACCGGACGGCAGATTCGCCGGATGGTACGCTATCAGGCGCTTATCCTGTCGGTAATCGGAATCCCAATCGGTCTGCTGGCAGGATACATGGCAGGAAATCTTCTGGTGCCGGCTATGATGGCAAATATGGCGGACGCAACGGTTTACCGGAGCGCAGATCCCCTGATTTTTATCGGTGCGGCAGTATTTGCCCTTGCAACAGTATTTATCAGCTGTTTCCTTCCGGCAAGGAGGGCTGCAAAAGTGTCTTCGATAGAAGCGGTACGCTATACAGAGCAGACAAAGACAAGGAAAAAGAAGAAAAAGAGCAAGCAGGGAAACCTTATTTTCAGGATGTCTGCGGCGAATCTGATGCGCAGCCGGTTAAGGACCGTACTTGTGGTGCTTTCTCTGGCGCTCAGTGTCGTGATGCTGAACGGTGTTTACGGATTTACAAAGGGCTTCAGTATGGATGGATTTCTGAAGAAATTTGTTGTGTCGGATTTTCTTGTGGCAGAAGCAGGCTATTTCCAATACAATGGAAGGGATAATGTTTCGCCCGTGCTGGTAGATAATCTGAAAAATCAAGAGGGGTTTGAGGATGGCGGATATGTCAGAATGTTTAACCGATATTCCGCTGCTAAAACGACAAAAGGAAAATGGCTCTACTGGATGAAAGAGCTCCAACGTTTTACGGAAGATGAGATTGATAAGGAAGTTCTGGAAATGCCGGATGATGCGCCTATGGAAATGCCGGATGATATATTGGTACTGGATGATTATACAGTATGCTATCTGGAGGTGTTGGAGGGCAGCCTTGATGGCTGGAAAGAGCCGGGCAGTGTTATCCAGTTGATTACAGCAGATGATTACGGTCAGCCTGACTGGGATATGGCTATTTTTGATACGGGCGATAAGATCCCTCAGATTTTTTCTGATGATTACACGGTATCGGAGGAGGGGGATATTACGGTCAATTCACAGATAGAGGAAGAATATACCATTATTGCGACGGCAATGATTCCGGGAGTGATGACAGACCGTTTTCATGGACACGGGAAGCTGGCAATGTCACAGGAAGCGCTGCCGGAATCCATGAGGGAGCATCTGACGGATATGATCTATATGGCGGATTTTGCTGAAGAAGGGACGGCGGGCGCAGAAAAATTTCTTCAGGATTATACAGAAAATGTAGAACCGGAGATGGCCTATGAATCCAAAGAAAAGTTTGCTGGGAATTATAAGCAGTTACAGGCTACATGCTGGCTGGTTGGCGGCTCTTTAAGTTTCATTATCGGACTTGTAGGCATACTGAATTTTGTCAACGGGGAAGTGACAGGGATGATTTCCAGAAGAAGGGAGCTTGCCATGCTGCAGAGTATCGGGATGACCGGAAAGCAGATGAAGAAGATGCTCATTCTGGAAGGGGTGCTGACGGGTGCTTTTGCTCTTGCGATTGCGTCGCTTTTGAATCTGGGCGTGTATTTCGGGATGATGCCTGTCATTGAAAATCTATTCTGGTTTTTTGAACAGAACTTTACGATGACGATGATATTTGCGGCGGTCCCGGTATTCCTGCTGATTGGGACCTCAGTTCCCGTGCTTGCGTATAAACGGGCAGAAAGGAAGAGCGTTGTAGAGAGATTACGGGAGAGTGATGTGTAGTGTGAAAATGAAAAAATACCCGCACATTCGCAAACAAATAGTAAGTTTTTTCAACATTGATTTTCTCAGAAAAATAGAATATAATAACTGAATGTAACAAGCAAGGGCAAGGAAACTTGCCCTTGCTTGTATCTAAGGAGAAAATAAATGGATAATATCAAGTTCTGTCTTTAAAAACAGGGGGGAGCAATCATCTATGGAAATACTGCTTACAGCGGTCAATGCAAAATATATCCATTCCAATCTGGCGGTATACAGCCTGAAAGCGTATGCGGAAGTATATTTTGCAGGAGAAAGAGAAGCGGGACAGGTGTCGGAAAGCAGGCCTTTGCCGTTTGATATTAAAATTGCAGAATATACGATCAATCAGCCGCTGGAGCAGATTTTGATGGATCTATATAGAAAGAAGCCGGATGTGCTGTGCTTTTCCTGCTATCTGTGGAATATTACTTATGTCGATCAGCTTGTCAGAGAAGTCCACAAGGTGCTGCCTGAGACGGAAATCTGGCTTGGGGGACCGGAGGTTTCATGGAATGCAGAAGAAGTACTTTTGAGATTACCTCAGATCCGGGGTGTGATACGAGGTGAAGGAGAAGAAACATTTTTGGAGCTGGTACGGTTTTATGCAAAGCGGGAGCCGGCGGCGGGCGTGCATAAGAACGGGCGTCCGGGTAAAGATGGCGCGGCAATTTGTGAATCTGGAAAGACAGGCGGCATAGACATAAAAGAACTGGAAATGATTCAGGGAATTACATTTCGCAGCAGGAAGCCGGAGACAAATACGGCAGGCTGTAGGGAAACAGAAAGCTTTCAAATAATTACCTGTCCTGACCGTCCGGTGATGAAAAATTTGAATGCGCTTCCTTTTGTATATCATCATATCGAAGATTTTGAGCACAAGATCATTTATTATGAATCCAGCAGAGGCTGCCCGTTTTCGTGCAGCTACTGTCTGTCGTCCGTTGATAAATACCTTCGGTTCCGGGATCTGGAGCTGGTGAAAAAGGAAATACAGTTCTTTATTGATAACCGGGTACCGCAGGTGAAGTTTGTGGACCGGACATTTAATTGTAAGCATGACCATGCATTGGCTGTCTGGCGCTATCTGGCAGAACATGATGAAGGGGTGACGAACTTCCATTTTGAAGTGGCTGCGGATCTGCTGGATGAAGAGGAATTGGAACTGATCGCATCTATGCGGCCGGGGCTGATTCAGCTGGAAATCGGGATTCAGTCTACGAATGAACAGACGATTCGGGAAATCCGGCGGACAATGAAATTTGAAAAGGCGGCGGAAAATGTCAGGCGGCTGGGGAAACAGGGAAATGTCCATCAGCATCTGGATTTGATCGCGGGGCTGCCTTATGAAGATTATGAAACCTTCCGCCATTCCTTTAATGATGTGTATGTATTGAAACCGGAGCAGCTGCAGCTCGGTTTCCTAAAAGTCCTAAAGGGCTCTTATATGGAAGAAAAAGGACCGGATTATGAACTGCTGTATCAGGACAGACCTCCTTTTGAGGTGCTTTCTACAAAATGGCTGTCTTACGAAGATGTGATTCGTCTCAAAGGGATAGAGGAAATGGTGGAAGTTTATTACAATAGCGGCCAGTTTGAAAAGACATTGGAATTGCTGGAGCGTGGCTTTACCGATGCGTTTTCCATGTTTGAAGCATTGCGGGATTATTATGAGGAAAATGACCTGAATGGAATCAGCCACACCCGTATCAGAAGATATGAGATACTTTCAGAATTTATCCGGCGATATCTGAGGCCGGAATGCAGATCTGCAGATGAAGCTGCAGATGAAATAGAGATATGCCCGAAGCAATACCAAGAGAGTCTGATTTATGATCTGTACCTGCGGGAAAATGTTAAAAACCGCCCCGCATTTGCCGGGGAAGCGACTGTGGATAAGGAAACGGCAGCGGCATTTTATGAGAGAGAAGAGAAAGAGCGTTGTTATCTGAAAGGATATGAGAAGTATGATAAGCGGCAGATGCGGAAGATGACCCACTTGGAGCGGATTGGGGGAAAGCTTCTCTTATTTGATTATCGGAACCGGAATCCGCTGACGAATCAGGCAAGGGTGTGTTCTATACTTGCAAAACGGATGTAATGAGTATAGAATAAATAGTAATATTTTTATTTTGAAAAATAGTGAGAGGATATGATATTATGAATCTGTATAGTAAAAAGTTTCGCAGGATTGTTTCAATTGTGGTACTTGTGATTGTCGCAGCTATGCTGCTGACAATGATTGTTCCGTATCTAGTATAGATGGAAAAATGTGATGGAGGCAGAATCCAGCCCCTTCACCGCAGGCAGACTTATCATGGGCTGGATTCATGCAACAGGGGTTAAGAGAAATGGGCAGTAAGCAAAGAAAACGAAGGAGAAGACGCAGACGCCGTTATGACAGGCGCAATCTGATCCTGCTGGGGATTGTGCTTCTGGCAGCAGTGATATTAGTGGGCGGAACTGAGATGTTTTTCCAAAGGGCTGTGAAGAAGCGTGATAACGGTAAGATTTTAAATGGTGTTTATATTGGGAATGTGGATGTCTCAGGTATGACGGAAAAGGAAGCCTTGAAGGCAGTGGAGTCGGCAGTGGAGCAATACAGTGAGGAGATTTTCTTCTTTGAACTGGAGACGGGCGACACAATAGAGGCTACGTTGGAAGAACTGGGCTTTCATGCGAAAGCGATAAAATCTGCGGTGAGTGCGGCAGAAGAATATGGACGGACTGGCAACGCTATAGATTCTTACAAGATTATCCGGGCATCCGAAAGGGGGAAGCTGGATTTTGAAGTTGCGCTGCAGATGAAGGTATCCGAAAAAAAGGTTAAATCGGTTTTACAGGCAAGAAGTGCGGGAAAGGTGCCCCTTCCGGTCAATGCGGCGGTGACGCAGAAAGATGGTAAGGTTACTATCGTCAAGGAAACGAACGGTGAAGCTCCGGATTTCAAAGGGGCGGCGGAAGAATTGAACCGCATCTTGAATGGGGGATGGGATGGAAAAGGTGCAAGTCTGAAAGTGGCGATAAAGGCAACCGAACCGGAGATTACAGAAAAGGATTTGAGAGATGTAACGGATTTGCTTGGCACCCATACTACATATTATGGCGCCGATGGTTCTGGCCGTTCGCAGAACGTAGAGTCTGCCGCTATCCATATCAACGGCACGTTGATGGAGCCGGGAGATGAGATTTCAGCAAATGCATTGATGGAGCCGTATACATACGAAAACGGTTATAAAGAGGCGGCTTCTTATGAGAGTAATAAAGTGGTAAATACCATGGGCGGAGGTATCTGCCAGGTATCTACAACCTTGTACAATGCGCTCCTGTTCGCAGAACTGGAGATTGTGGAACGGTATCCTCATTCTATGCTTGTAGCATATGCGGAGCCGTCCAGGGATGCCGCCATTGCGGATGATTTGTTGGATTTGGTTTTTAAAAATAATCTGGAGCATCCAGTGTATATTGAAGCGGTTCTTTCTGAGGGCAACGTGACCTTTAACGTATATGGAAAGGAGACCCGGAGTCCCGGGCGCAGAATAGAGTTTGTCAGTGAGACGACAGAGAGTAAGGAAACAGAAGGCAAACGGTTTGTGGCAACGGAGGATTATATCGGATATTACAGTTGGCAGAGTGCGCCACATCCGGAAATTGCGGCACAGCTCTGGAAGATTGTCTATGAGGATGACGTGGAGGTCAGCCGGGATGTCATAAATTATAGTAATTATGTGGCGGCGCCGGAGACGTATGGCGTTGGAACGTCGTCTGACGATCCGGCCGCAACAGAGAAGATGAACAGAGCAATCCTGACACAGGACGAAGCTACGATTATGAATACAATGAATGAAATTTTAAATCCAGAAACAGTAAATCCAGATTCATAAGAAAGGAAAGAGAAATGCGTCCGGGAAATGTTCCGCAGACAGTTTGGAGACGGTCTGTTTTAAAACAAGTGCATACAGAAGAGGAAGAATCTCTGCTGAAGGTGTCTGAAGCAGAAATGTGCACAGCGGTTCCGTTAAAGTCAGATAAGGAAACCATCGTATTGACTGCTGATGCATTTTCCTGTGGAAATACAGCATTTATCGGATATTCCGCAGCGGCAAAAGCGGTCAATGACCTGATGACAAGAGGCGGAGAAGCACAGTCGGTGAGGGTGAGGATTTTTCTGCCTGTTTCTGCAAACGAGACAGATGTAAGGGGGATAGTGAGGGAAATCCGGTCGCTGTGTGATGGACAGCACATTTCCTTTGGGGGGATCCGTGTGGATACAATTCCATCTCTTTCACAGAGGCTGGTGCAGGTGACTGCGATGGGAACGGTGGAGAAGTCCGGACTTCTTCATTTGGAACAGGTATCTGCGGGACAGGAGATTATCCTGTGCGGCTCCCTTGCACTGGAAGGGATGCAGCAGATTCTGGAGGAGCGCGAAGAAGAGCTGAGAAGCCGGTTTGTTCCGGCGTTCTTACGGCAGATGAAAGGGTTAAAAGCAGAAGTGGTCCAGTCGGAGGCTATCCGTGCCGTGAGAGGATATGTAAGCGCCATGCAGCAGATTGGAAGCGGTGGGATTCTGGCAGCACTGTGGGAAACTGCGGAGGCGGCAGGGATTGGCTTGCGTGTGGATATGTCCCGGATGACGGTCTGTCAGGAAACGATCGAGGTATGTGAATTTTACCGGTTGAACCCGTATCAGATGACTTCGGCGGGGGCAGTCCTGATGTTTACAGATGAAGGAGAAAGGGTGTTGGGAATCTTGCGGGGATGCGGTGCACGAGCCATCAGGCTTGGGATTGCCACCGCAGAGAATGCGCGGGTAATCACAAGCGGAGAAGAGACTCGTTTCTTGGACAGACCGGCGCCGGATGAACTGGCATTGTGGCAGGAGAAGAGGCTGGGTTCCGGTAATACAGGAATGATTCAGGAGAGAGAAGCACAGCAGTTCAGATGAAAGACGGACTGCTGCACATACTAATATTGGAAGGAGACGGAGCATGAATAAAAAACAGGAACTTAGAATGGAGATTCTGAAATATATGGAGAAGCACAGCCGTATAGATCTGGGGGAACTTGGGGTGCTGCTCGGCACAGAGGAAGCAGCCGTGGCAAACGAAATTGCTGAAATGGAGAAAGAGAAGATCATCTGCGGCTATCATACATTGATTGACTGGGATAAGACAAACGAGGAAAAGGTCGTAGCGCTGATCGAGGTGCGCGTGACTCCGCAGAGAGGGCAGGGGTTTGACCGTATCGCAGAGCGTATTTACAACTATCCGGAAGTAAATGCGGTGTATCTGATTTCTGGGAGTTATGATCTGCTTGTGACACTGGATGAGAAATCTTTAAAGGAAGTGTCCAGATTCGTGTCTGAGAAGCTGTCTCCGATTGATTCGGTGCTGAGCACCGCAACGCATTTTATATTGAAGAAATATAAAGACCACGGAACAATCATGGTACCAAAGAAAGAATCAGAAAGGATGCTGGTGACACCATAATGAGAAGTCCATTATCAAAGAAAATTATTGAAGTTCAGCCCTCTGGAATCCGAAAGTTTTTTGATGTGGCGGCTGAGATGGAAGACGTGATTTCTCTTGGCGTGGGCGAGCCTGACTTTGACACACCGTGGAGAATCCGGGAAGAGGGAATCTTTTCTCTGGAAAAGGGAAGAACCTTTTATACATCGAATGCGGGGCTTACGGAACTGCGCGATGAAATCTGTAATTATCTGGAGCGGAAGATTCATGTCAGGTATGATTCCAGAAAGGAGACAATGGTAACGGTCGGCGGCAGTGAGGCGATTGATGTGGCGCTCCGCTGTATGCTGGATCCGGGAGACGAAGTGCTGATTCCGCAGCCCTCCTACGTGTCTTATCTGCCCTGCACAATTATGGCGGACGGGGTTCCGGTGATTGTGGAGCTAAAGGCAGAGAATGAGTTTAAACTGACTGTGAAAGATATGGAAGCAGTTGTAACTGATAAAACGAAGATTTTGGTACTGCCGTTTCCGAATAACCCGACAGGCTCGATCATGACAAGAGAAGATCTGGAGCCTGTAGCAAAGTTCGTTGAAGAACACGACTTGTACGTGATTTCTGATGAAATTTATTCCGAATTAAGTTATAAAGGAGAGCATGTGTCTATTGCGGGACTGCCGGGAATGAGAGAGAGGACAATCGTTATCAATGGATTTTCCAAAGGGTTTGCCATGACTGGATGGCGTCTGGGATACTGCTGCGGACCTCATGAGATTCTGGAACAGATGATTAAGCTGCATCAGTTCGCAATCATGTGTGCGCCTACAACCAGCCAGTATGCGGCCGTGGAAGGCTTGAAAAACTGCGGCGAAGAGGTAGAAGAGATGCGGAAGGCCTATAATCAGCGCCGCCGCTTCCTGCTGCATGAATTTGCCAGAATGGGATTGGAATGTTTTGAGCCGTTTGGGGCATTCTATGTATTTCCCAGTATTCAGGAATTTGGCATGACATCCGAGGAGTTTGCGGAACGTCTTTTGATGGAAGAGAAAGTGGCGGTTGTGCCGGGAACCGCATTTGGAGAATGCGGAGAAGGTTTTTTACGTATTTCTTATGCGTACTCGCTGGAAGATTTAAAAAAAGCACTGGGACGGCTGGGCAATTTTATCCAGAGGCTGCGGAATGAAAGATAAGAAAGAGAAGGATTATGTTGAATATTGTATTACTTGAGCCAGAGATTCCGGCAAATACAGGAAATATCGGAAGGACCTGTGCGGCGGCGAATACAAGGCTGCATTTGATTGAGCCGCTGGGATTTAAACTGGATGAGAAATCATTAAAGCGTGCGGGGATGGATTACTGGAAGGATTTGGATGTGGCCACGTACATTGATTACGGGGACTTTCTGACGAGGAATCCTGAAGCAAAGATTTATATGGCGACTACAAAAGCACAAAAGCGGTACACGGATGTAAAGTATGAAGAGGACTGCTATATTATGTTTGGAAAAGAGAGCGCCGGGATTCCAGAACGGCTTCTGGTAGAGAACAGGGAAAACTGTATCCGGATTCCGATGGCCGGAGAAATCCGTTCGCTGAATTTGGGGAATTCAGTTGCAATCGTGCTTTACGAAGCATTGAGACAGAATGGATTTTCTGGGATGAGCTGTGTAGGACATCTGCATGATTTAAGCTGGTAAAAGAGAAGATAATGACGAATTGATAATTAATTAACGATTATGTCAAAAATCTGCACAAGGAAATAGGAAAAAAGGTTGGCGAAAATTGTAGACTATTACTAAAAATTGTGATATTCTATAGTACGACATACGCTTATGCGATGAATGAGAATATTTGTGGAAAAACTATAGCTAAATATAGAAAGGCGGTGACAGATGTATGGTAGAAGAGACGATTCGGGCGATTAAAGAAGCAGAAGCCCAGGCAGAGCAGATTGTAAAAGAGGCTCAGAGCAAGGGCAGCCAATTGCTTTCGGATGCGGCAAAGGACGCGGCGCAGCTGAAGGAAAATGAGATTCAGCAGGCGAAGCAGAAAGCAGTGCGGGCGATGGAGACTGCCAGAGCAGAGGGTGAGCAGGCCCTGACAGATGCACAGAGCGCGCTTTCTGATGAAATCCGGTCTTTAAAAGAGACGGCGGCACAGAAAGCGGAAGAGGCAGTTGACCTTGTGATTTCAAAGCTGGTCTGAGGTCAGTCTCGAGAGTTTTATTATCTGATTTAGTAAATATAAGAAAAGGAGGGATCAGACTATGGCGGTATTGCAGATGCAGCGAATCAGTATCTGCGCACTGAAGAAGAACCGGAAAGCTATTTTGGAGAAGCTGCAGGCACTTGGCGTCATGGAAATCAATCACGTCATTGATGATGGAGATGAAGATTTTCAGAAGATGGATACGGCCAATGCAAGAATGAACTTCGACAAAGCTGCGTCCTCGGCGGATAAGGCAGTGGAATTGCTGCAGGCATATGCTCCTGTGAAACAGTCCATGCTTGCATCTCTTGCGGGAAAAGAACTGGTTGATAAAGACCGGTACCGGCAGGTAATTGACCGTAAGGACGAATTGCAGAGATTTATAAGCCGGATTCAGACACTGGATAAAGAAAAAGCAGAGCAAAAGGCAGAGATTCTGAAGCTGACAAACAGCATTGAGAGTCTGACGCCGTGGCTTGCTCTGGACATTCCGATGAATTACAAGGGAACTGCCCATACAGGTATGCTTCTCGGAGTTATGCCGGCAGGGGTAACATTGGAAGAGATTTACAGTGTGCTCGCAGAGCATGTACCGGATGCGGCGGGCGTGGATGCGCATATTATTTCTGCAGATCAGGACAGCACATATGTAGCAGTGTTCTGTATGCGTCAGGAAGAGACACAGATAGAAGAGGCTCTTCGGGGAAGAGGATTCGCAAAACCATCCCAGATCTGGGACAAAGTTCCGTCGCAGGCAGTAGAAAACATGCGGCGTGAGATTGCAGAGAGAGAGGATAAGATTGCACAGATTGAACAGGAAGTAATCAGTCTGAATGTGAACAAAGAAGATTTCTGTCTGCTGGCAGATTATTACCGTGTCCGTGCCGAAAAATATGCGGTGCTCGGACAGATTCCACAATCGGGCAGAACATTTGTAATCAGCGGTTATGTGCCGAAGAAGTATGTACCGAAGGTGGAGAAACTGGCAGAGCAGTACGATTGTGTACTGGATATTGAAGAAGTGAAGGAGGATGAGGAAGCTCCTGTGCTTCTTCAGAACAATGGGTTCGCCTCTGGAGCGGAAGGCGTGCTGGCGGCTTTCGGACTTCCGGGGAAAGGAGAGATAGATCCCACCTCCATCATGGCGGTGTTCTATGTGTTCCTGTTCGGAATGATGTTATCCGATGCGGCATACGGAGCGATTGTATCCATTGCCTGCGGTGTGTTGTTGATGAAGTTCCCGCGGATGGGAGAGGGAATGAAAAAGGCATTCCAGCTGTTCTTCTGGTGCGGATTGTCTACCTTGTTCTGGGGCATTTTGTTTGGAGGATATTTCGGAGATGCAATCAATGTTATATCAAGAGTATTCTTCGGACATGAAGTCGGTATCAAGCCGTTGTGGTTTGCCCCGCTTGACGACCCGATGAAGTTGCTTGTGTTCTCCATGTTATTTGGAGTGATTCATTTGTTCACGGGTCTTGGGATCAAAGGCTATATGTGTCTGAGAGATAAGAAGTACATGGATTTCCTGTGTGATGTGGTCCTCTGGTATGCACTCTTGTGCGGACTTTTGATTATGCTGATTCCAAGTGAATTATTTGCGTCTATCGCACAGATGGAAATCGTATTCCCGCCCTTTGTCAATTCCCTTGGCAAGGCGCTGGCAATTATCGGAGCCGTGGGGATCGTGCTGATGTCCGGACGGAGCAGCAAGAATTTCGGTCTCAGAATTGCGCTTGGTGCATATGATCTGTACAATGTGAGCGGATGGCTCAGCGACGTACTTTCTTATTCCAGGCTTCTGGCACTGGGACTGGCAACGGGGGTTATCGCTTCTGTTATCAACCAGATGGGAAGCATGGGTGGAAAGAGTGTCGGCGGCGCAATTTTATTTATTGCCGTATTCATTTTCGGACACCTATTTAATTTAGCAATCAATTTACTGGGTGCCTATGTGCACACCAACCGTCTCCAGTTCGTAGAGTTCTTTGGTAAGTTCTACGAAGGCGGCGGAAGAGAATTTAATCCATTTAAAGCAAATACAAAATATGCAGATGTTAAGGAGGAAACAAAGTTATGAGTCAGTTAGGTATTGTTTATGCGCTTCTTGGAGCAGCAACAGCGGTATTTCTGTCAGGAGCAGGTTCCGCACTTGGAGTAGGTATTGCAGGTCAGGCGGCATCAGGCGTTATGTCTGAGGATCCGAGCAAGTTCGCAAAGGTATTGATCATGCAGCTTCTGCCTGGTACGCAGGGTCTGTATGGATTGATTATTGGTTTCGTTACTTTGTCTAAGATTGGTCTTCTTGGCGGCGGAGTTGCAGATGTTTCTGTTCAGACGGGGCTCTTGGTCCTTGCAGCTTGTCTTCCGATCGGTATTGTAGGCCTGATTTCCGGAAAGTCTCAGGGAAAGACCGCGGCAGCAGCAATCGGAATCATTGCAAAGAAACCGGATCAGTTTGGTAAAGCAATGTTGTTCCCGGCAATGGTTGAGACGTATGCGATTCTTGCACTGTTGATTTCATTCCTTGCAGTAAGTGCAATTCAGATTTAATTCAGAGGGGGACATATTGATGAGTGGATTAGATAAGATGAAAAGTCAGATTCTGGATGAAGCGAACCACTCAGCAGAAGAACAGATTGCCAAAGCCAAAGCAGAGGCCGAAAAGATTGTAGATGCGGCGAAGGCGGAGGCGGAAGCAGAATCTCTGAAAATCTCCCGGAAGTCTGAGACGGAAGTGAAGACACATGCAGAGCGGATTAAATCTTCCTGTGATATGCAGCGCAAGAAAGCATTTCTTCAGGCGAAGCAGGAGATTATCGGCGACGTGCTTGTACGGGCATATGACAAAGTGCTGAATCTGGATGATGAGGCATACTTTGACATGATCCGCAAAATCCTTGTGAAGTATGTACAGGTGGGAGACGGCAGTATTTATTTCTCAGAGAAGGATTTGAAACGGATGCCTGCGGGATTTGAAACAGAGATTCAGGAAACTGCTAAGAGTAAAGGGGGAACCCTTACTTTATCCAAGGAACCGAAGGAAATGACCGGCGGATTCATTCTGGTATATGGGGGAATTGAAGAGAACTGCACAATGAAAGCGATGTTTGACGCGCGCAGGGATGAATTATCCGACCATATATATAAGTTACTGTTTGCGTAAGGAACCAGGAGGTAAATATAATTGAATGATTTAGAGTATACTTATGCGGTTGCGCGGATACGTGCACTGGAAGCCTCTCTACTGACCGATTCCTTCATTGACCAGCTTGTGAACTGCCAGAGTGACCAGCAGTGTCTGGAACTCTTAAGTGAGCGCGGCTGGGGGGATGCAGATACAGGACTTGACGCAGCGGCGATGCTGAAACGGGAGGAAGAGAAGACGTGGGATGTAATTCGGGAGACAGCTCCGGATCTGACTGTGTTTGATGTTCTTTCCTATACGAAAGTGTACCATAATTTAAAAGCGGCGATTAAAGAAGTATGCACAGAGATCCGCAATGAACACATTTTCTATGATGACTGCAGTATTCCAGGTGCGGAGATGCTGAGCATTGTGGAGAATAAAGAGTTCGGACGTCTTCCGGGCAAGATGGCAGCGGCGGCACAGGATGCCTATGATACGCTGCTCCATACAAGAGACGGTCAGCTTTGCGATGTGATTATCGATAAAGCGGCGTTGGAAGCAATCTATGAGGCCGGACAGAACGCGGAAGATGAAATTATCAGAAACTATGCCGAGTCTACCGTGGCAATTGCGGATATCAAGATTGCAGTCCGTTCATGGAAGACCGGAAAGTCACTGGAATTCATGAAACGTGCCATGGCCGAGTGTGAAGGAATCAGTGTAGAGCAGCTTTCTAAGGCGGCTCTTGCCGGTATGGACGCAATATGCGAATATCTGGCAGGCACGGATTATGCCGGAGGAGCACAGGCTCTGTCAGAATCACCGTCCGCATTTGAACGCTGGTGCGACAACCGTATGATAGAAACAATTAAACCGCAGAAATATAATGCATTTTCTGTGGGTCCTCTGGTGGCTTATCAGATTGCCAGAGAAAATGAAATAAAGACAGTTCGGATTATACTGACCGGAAAACAGAATGATTTTCCGGAAGAGGCGATTCGGGAAAG
>ERZ808049.572-NODE-572-length-16320-cov-3.426768_pt1 | contig 16320 bp, 13 predicted proteins | sample MGYA00380198_ERZ808049 | MGnify/ENA primary metagenome ERZ808049 (study PRJEB31490, sample SAMN06133414) | mouse gut metagenome | isolation source: Z2_2 | host: mice | place: China: Chengdu | collected 2015-05 ...
CACTCCCCGTAATCGTAGTCATTGTCCAGCCCCTGGAGCTTGTGGACCGATTTCACAAACAGCGCCCGCAGACCGTTTTCCTTCCAGAAATCCATGGCCACCTGGACCGTCTCCATATTCATCAGATCCTTGATCTTCTGCATCCGCTTGTGGGCCACGCTGGCCCTTTTTTTGATCAAAATCTCATTATATTTTATCCGCGTCTTTCTGTTGTCGCATTGGATCACCAGATAATAATCCTTTCCCCGCTCATAGGGAAACTGGATATCAAACCCAAAATCCCGGTCATACACCTGGCCGTAATAGATCTGGCTCACATCATCCCGCCTGGTTGAAACGTATTGAAACGGGACCTGATGGTGATCCTTATCCTCCACCCAGAAGGCCGGCTGGGACCCTGGCGTTTTCCCGATGACCCAGCCGTTTAACTGGATGGAATTTTCCCTGATGCGGACCACATCCACATTATGTTTCATCTGCCGGCTCCTCCTCAAAATTGATCCGCTCCTCCTCAATGACCAGAGGACGCCTCATGACCCTGCTGTTGATGGCCAGGATATACTCTCCCACCAAACCGATAAAAAAGATCTGGACCGAGCCCAAAAAGCACATGCCGATCAGCAGCGGAGCCATACCTGCCGCGAACCGGTCCCAATACATCAGCTTCATCACCAGATATATAACTGCCACCACCATGCTGATGGCACAGCACACGCTGCCAAAGATGGTAGCCAGCCGCAGTCCCACCTTTGTATAAGAGGTAACGCTCAACATGGCCGCGTCAAAAAGCTTGTAAAAATTATTGCTGGTCTTGCCGGCCCGGCGTTTAGGCTGCTCATAGGGGATCTCCCTGCGCCGAAATCCCAGTTCCGCTACAATCCCCCGCAGAAAAGGCGTAGGGTCGTCCAGATCCCGCAGCACCTGGATAAACCGCTTATCATACAGGCCGAACCCGGTAAACTGCTCGATCTGTTCCACGTCAGACAGCCGCTTGATCATCTTATAATAACAGCCCCGAAGCCAGTACATCACCGGGTTTTCCTTGCTGGACTTCTTGATGCCGATGACGATCTTATACCCGCCCTCCCACTCTTTCACATACTTTGGGATCATCTCCACCGGGTCCTGAAAATCTGCGGCCATAAGCACGGTGCAGTCCCCGGTACTCTGGAGCATGGCATAGTAGGGGGAATTAAACTGCCCGAAGTTCTTGGCGTTGAAAATGCCCTTGATCCCCTTATCCCCTTCTGCCAGCTTCCGTATGATATCTCTGGTCTTATCCTTAGAATCATTGTCAATAAAAATAATCTCGTAGCCATACTCCGGCAGATTTGTCTGAAACATCTCTCTCAAGGCATCTGCCAGGGCCTCCACATTTTCCTCTTCATTGTAGCAAGGCACTACGATGCTGATTGTCTTCATAGTAAACCTCCATGCGCCCGGATCCTTTTCTCTACTCCATTGTAACCATAACCTTGATCAGGTCCTTTGGCTTATCCCTCATAAGATACAGCGCTTCCTCGATCTTGTCAAATCCCTTCAGGCAGTGGGTCACCAGCCGTTCCGGGTGGATCCGCCCGTATTCTACCATACCCAGCATTCTCTCGATACGAACCCTGCCGCCTTCCGCCAGCTCCGTGCGGATGGTCTTGCCCGCCATGCCCCTGCCTCCGGAAAATTTGGGAAAGGGCAGAGAACCAGTGCCGCCAAAATAATTAATATTGGACACCACGCCTACGCCGTAGCGCACCATGTCAACCGCCTGGGCAAACACCTCATCCCCGCCTCCGCAGATGATCACGCTGTCCGCCCCCACGCCGCCGGTCCGCTCCAGAACCTGGGCTGTCACGTCTTTGTCCTTGTAGCTTAAGACCTCGCTGGCCCCCATCTCCAGGGCCCGCTCCACGCACACGGGCCGGCTTCCCACCGCCAGAATCCGGGACGCCCCCTTTAAGGCCGCTCCGGCCACTGCCATCAGTCCCACAGGTCCGATACCCATGATCACCACAGTATCCCCAAACTTGATGGACGCGTTCTCCACCCCCGTAAATCCTGTGGTCACCACATCCACGCACATCAAAGCCTGCTCTAAGGACACCCCCTGGGGGATCTTTGCCAGCGTGGTATCCGCGTCAGGGACCAGGAACCGCTCCGAAAATACTCCTGGCTGGCTCCTTCCCAGCTGATGGCCGGAAAACGGGGCAGACGCGTGCTTAAAATTATGCTCCTGAATCCCTCTTGCCCGCCAATCCGGAGTGATCGCCGGCACTGCCGCCACCTCCCCGGGTCTGAAATCCTCCACCATCTCCCCCACTTCCACGACTCGGGCCACACACTCATGGCCCAACACCAGGTTTGGCGCCTTCCTGGAACCGCTTCCAAACACGGTATGCACATCCGAAGAACAGGGGGCCATGGCCACCGGCTCCATGATCGCCCCATAAGGCGTCAGCTTTGGCTCTGGAGCCTGGGCCCAGCCCACCACTCCAGGTTCTTTCAATACAAATGCTTTCACGATAATTCCTCCACTTTATCACTGCGCATAGCCATAATCCTCACCTGGTCACCGAATCGTTCCCGGATAGAGCCTGCGATCTCCTCTGTGTAGCCCGGGGCTATGATCAATATCACATCAACCGGATCCTCGATCCAATGGTCCGGGGCCACAATAGGAAGATGGGAGGCCGGAGCAAACCGCCCCTGCTTAAAAGGCGCCGAGTCAATAATATATCTGGCATGACCCTTTAAATCCGTAGTCGCGGCCAGAGTAAATCCCTGATGACTGGCGCCCCACACGGCCAGAGACCGCCCATCCTCCTTAAGCCGCCTGCAGAGGTTCTCCATCTGCCGCCGGATATCCTTAAGGCTGGTCGTCAGCCCGGAGATATCCACCGGTGTTATGGTTCCGTTCACAGCAGAGGTCTCCTCTGCGAGCCCGCACATCACGTCTCGCTCTGCCTCCCGGTGACTTCCGGCCGCCGTCCTTTTGCCCCGGCACGCCTCCGGCTCCCGCTTCTTTACGATCACGGACAAGGTATCCCTGTTGACCATCTCCTTCTCCAGCACCTGAAATCCGTGACGTTCCAGAAGGGTCTCCAAAGTATCAAAGGTATAGTAAGCAATATGGTCCCGAAGCAGCTCATAATAACCGTTATACCTCAAAATATATTCCAGGCTTGGAACTGTAATAAGCCCCATGCCGTCCCCCGCCAGATTATTCCTGATACAGTCCAGCATTACCCCGGGATTAGGCTGGTGTTCCAAAAAATTAAAGGATAAAAACACATCATAAGGTCCATGTTCCCCCAGAACCGTATCCCCATTTTCCGTAAATCCCCGGACCACGCAGAGTCCGTCCCCCACAGCTGCCTCCACCAAAGACCGCCTGTGTTCCACTCCATAGGCTTTTACCGGAAATTTAGTCAGCACGTTCAAAAACTCTCCTCTTCCGCACCCTACCTCCAGAAACTTCTTTCCCTCCAGATGATAGGTATCTATGAGATGACGATACTGTCTGGTCCTTAACTCCACCATGGTGGTAGAGTACCCTCCGGACCGGATCACATCCCGATAATACCCTACAGGCTGGCAGTCAAACTGCACCAAACCGCAGCCGCGGCATTGGTGGAGATGAAGCGTTATCCCACGGTCCCCCTTCACCTCATGTTCGTCCGGGATATCCTGGGCGGAAGCCGGCATGCCCTCAAGCTCCATTAGTTCTGTTTTGTCCAGTTCCTTCCCGCACAGGATACATCGTCCTTTTTGATTCTCTTTATTCTTTAAATCAAGCATCCGCCTTATTCCCTCTTCAAATGATATTTCCGGTTTCCAGCCGGTTCTTGCCCGGATCTTTTCTATACTTGGCATCAGGTTGACAGGTCCCTCCGCGTTAGGCGGCAGCTTTCCGTAAACACAGCTTCCCCTGTTCCCGCAAAGGCAGCGCATAATTTCCACATACTCCCGCAAAGGCCTGGTCCATGTCCCCGGAGCCGCCAGGTTATAAATACCGCAGTCCGCGGCCGACCCGCTAAAATCGGTCTCGTCCGGGCCAGGCTCCTCCGAAAATGCCAGAGCCAGCAGACCCTTTACCAGATCTTCTATATATAGGTAGTTCCACTGCTGAGTACAGGCCCCCAGCTCCATAACCCCGCCCTTTAAAAATGTGTCCAGACACGTATTGACCAGGGACCACGGGTGATCTCCCGGCCCATAGACACTGAAAATGCGGGTATGGATGTACTCCATCTCAAAGCCCTCATCCCTGGCCCAAAGCCTGCATAACTCCCTTGCCCTTTTCCCGAATTCCACCTTGGCTTTCCCGTACTCTGACACAGGACGACACTCCATGTCTTCCCTCATGACGGTCTGGCACACTCCATACTCTGCCTGGGAACCGCTGAACAAAAACCGCCGGCATCCAAGGCTTTTCGCTCCTCGCAGAGCCTTTAGGCCGTCTTCCACATTCTTCTGCTGCACATCGGTCTTTGTCCGGTTATGACTTCCGGAGCCATCCCAGCCAAAGTGAAAAAACATGTCACAGGGATGTTTTATCACCTGGGAGAGCTGATCCAGGCTGCCCAGCTCCATCTCCAGGATGTGAAATCTGTCCTCACATCCCCCTCCCATGAAACCCTCTTCCCGCCCCTGGCAGGAAACCGCGGCTCTGTCCCTTACTGCCTCTGTCATCGCCGATAAATTGGGGGAATCGGGGCGAACCACACCATACACCTGATGCCCCTGTGTCAACAGCTGCCGAATAAGGGCCGTACCCAGAAAACTTGTAGCGCCTGTCACTACCAGATTCATCACATTCTCCTTCCTTGGCTGTTACATCTCAAACCGTCAGATCCTGGCGATGATCATATTTCGGTCCATCTCCTCCTGGGGCAAAAACGGCGCCAGGTCTTCCAGGGGCGGGGATACCATGGTTCCGTCCTCCAGCCGCTTAGCTGCTGACTTGGGCTCAAAATTCTGATCTGTGGTCACGAAAACCTCGCAGATCACCGGTCCCTCTGCCCCCAGTGCCTTTTCCAGGGCATCTCCCAGCTCCCCATTGTGGCGGGCGCTGACATAAGGGTAGCCGTAGGCCCACGCCAGCTTCTCCATAGACGGGAAGCTTAAATCCCCACTATCCACTCCAATTCCCACCAGAGGCTCTTCAAAAAAGTTCTTCTGAGTCTGCCGAATGGAATGATATCCTCCATTATTGATCAGGAAGATCTTGATGGGCATCCGGTGATGGATGATGGTCTGCAGCTCCTGCAGATTCATCTGAATACTCCCGTCCCCGGTCAAAAGGATTATGTCCTCTCCCGGTTCTGCCATGGAAGCTCCTATGGCAGCCGGCAGATCATACCCCATGGAGGCGATGGCAGAATTTGTAATAAAACGCTGTTTCTTCTTTATTATATAGGCATGTCCTCCTGCCACGCAGGCAGACCCGTTGCCAACCACGGTGATCCGTCCCTCCGGCAGTCTGGAACTTAACTCCTTCACCAGCGCATACACATTGGCCGCCTTGGTGTCATCTCTCACCAGATGCTTCGGCTGTACCACCGGATACCGCTCCTTCCACATCCTGCAGGTCTCTGTCCAGGTCATCCCCTCCAGACCCTTTCCCCCGCCAAACACCGGGATCTTCACAAGCCCCTGATCCACGACCCGCTCCAGAGCCTCCATAAGATCCTTCGCGTCCGCATGGACTGCCATGTCCACATGAAGGCTGGGCTTTTTTAATTCCTCTCTGTCAATGTCATTGATAATGGTGTAAGCTTCTCTTGCCCACGTTTCATAATTATACCCAACCTGGCGGATGCTGAGACGGCTTCCAACCGAAAACACCAGATCACTGTTCTGAACCGCGAAGTTTCCCGGCCGGTCACCCATTCCCCCTGCCCGTCCCACGTAGAGAGGATCCTCATCCTCCATCAGGTCCTGACTGTTCCACCCTGTAGCCACAGGGATCCCCAGCTTTTCCACCACCCGCTTAAACACATCGTAGGCGCCTGCGATCCGTATGCCGTTGCCCGCGTTAAACACAGGACGGGACGCGGACGCGATTCTTTCCAGGATCTCCTTTGCCTGCTGATCACTGACCTTTCCCGGCAGATCCTGCCCTTCCTGACCGCACTCAAACGCCTGGACGTCAAACCCCTCCATATCGCCCGTCTCCACATAGGCCCCCTGAACATTGACAGGGATGTCCAGCCATACAGGGCCGGGACGGCCGGATGTGGCCAGATAAACCGCCTTTTCCAGACAATACCGGATCCGAAGAGGATCGATCACCATCTCACTGTACTTGGTCATACAGCTTATCGACTTTACAATGTCAAATTCCTGGTCGCCCATGGCCCGTATCCCCACCCCGGACCACCGGGCCGTAGTATCATAGCGCACCTGGCCTGAAAGCACCACCATGGGAATAGAGTCCAGCCATCCCCCCACCACCCCGGTGATGGCGTTGGTCCCTCCCGGCCCTGTGGTCACGCACACCACCGCCAGCTTATTGTGGATCCTGGCATAGCTCTCCGCCGCAATGGCACAGGCCTGTTCATGGTGCTGGTACAGGCAGTGGAGCCCTTTCTCATGGCCCAGAGCGTCATTTAAATGCATGGCCCCTCCCCCGGTGACCGTAAACACCTGGGTAAGTCCCCGCTGCACCAATGTCCGGGCAATATAATCAGAAACCTTTATCTTCATAGCAGCTTTTTCTCCTTTTTCTTGAAATCATTCCACATTTTCCGGCTTTTTTATGCCTCCTGTATCGGAGCCCATGGCCCCAAACCCCTGCATTTTGCGCCATTTTCCCTGATTTTAAGTGCCATGGCATATATTTTCATAAGTATACCACAAATACCAGCGGTATAAAAGCCTTTTTAAATCCTGCCATTTCTGCCACTAACCTGCACTTTCCCCCGGCCCCTGTATCCGCTATAATGCAGGAGTAATGCAAATGCAGATTTTCACCAACCACAAAAAAGGAGAGAATCAATTTATGAAGAAACATATCAAATGGACCGCAGCACTTTCTACCGCAGCCGTAATGACTGCCCTGACCCCTTCCTTCACCGCTCCGGCTATGGCTCAAACTGTTGGCTGGGTACAGGAGAACGGGATCTGGATGTTCTATGACGAGGACGGCTACAGTGTAACCGACACCTGGAAAAAGCATGACGGACAGTGGTATTACCTGGACGAGGACGGCGAGTTAAGCTTTAACCGCCAGATCGAAGAGTACTATGTAGATGCCGAGGGAAAGCGGGTCGCCAACCAGTGGGTAAAAGTTCTTAATGAGGACAACTGGGACGACGACTCACCGGAGTACTACTGGTACTATTATGGAAGCGACGGCAAAGCCACCACTTCCAGATTCAGGACCATTAGTGATAAAACCTACTACTTTGACGGCGACGGACGCATGATCACCGGGCTGGCGGAGATCGAGGGAGACACCTACTACTTCGGAACCTCTGACGACGGCGTTATGAAAAAAGGCTGGGTAGAGCTGGAAAGCGAAAACTACGACGAGGAGCCGTCCTGGTATTATTTCAACTCTAACGGAAAAATGGTTCAGAATGAGATAGACAAGCGCATCAACGGAAACTACTATACGTTTAAGGACGGCAAAATGCAGACCGGTTGGTTTAAGATGCCCGAGGAGGCTTCCGCTGCCAACACAGACGCTACCAACAGCACGGAAACTGCCGCTGATGATGCCGTGAATGCTGCCGCTGATGCCGCAGGCAGCACAGAAACCGCCGCTGCTAATACTGCGGACGCTGCCGCTGATGCCGCAGGCAGCGTGGAAACCGCTGCGGCTGATACCGCGGACGCTGCTGCCGATGCCGATACCGCAAAGACAGAAACTGCAGATGACCACACGGCGGATGCGAATACTGTGTCTGTTCAGTCTCCGGCAGCCGGCTATCAGTACTATGACAGCGACGGAAAGAGAGCTTCCGGCTGGAGAACCATCCAGGGGATCCCGGGAGTCAGCCAGGAGGACGAGCTGTATAAGTTCTACTTTAAAAACGGCCAGCCATATTTCGCCCAGGAAGGCATCCAGATCTTTTTCATCAACTCCGGCAGATACGGCTTTAACAACAAAGGAGAAATGCAGACAGGCCTTCAGACCGTAACGTTAGAGGACGGCTCCACTGCCACCTACTACTTTGGGACCGACGGCGTTATGAAGACCGGAAAGCAGACCATATTCAGCGATGAAGAAGGCATCAACCAGACCTGGTTCTTCCACACAGACGGCGACAAGCGCGGTCAGGGCTACACTGGGATCCGCGACAACGCGATCTACGAAAACGGTCTCCGTAAGCAGGCTGACCCCAGCTTCCGCTATGCCCCGGTTTCCTTTGACGGTAAGAGTTACCTGGTGAGCACAGCCGGCTCCATCCAGAAAGCCACAAATTCCTCCAAGTCCGCGGTTCGTCCGGAGCTTGGCGACGGCTTTAGAGATTTCAAGGATTTAAGCGAGTTTGTGTGGACCGTGGATGTAAACGGCGTTATCCAGTAATCGACACAAGATCACAGAGCTTTAGACATCACCCGTTCAAGAACTGCCAAAATAGGAATATTTTGGCAGTTCTTTCCATATATTTTGTTACAAAACAGCATTTTTTGCGTTTATAAATTATCGGGTATTTATTACATACTTCATGGAGGTACAATATGAGAGAATTATCAGTTTACTATTGCAGTAAATGCGGCTATTATGCATACTTCCAGCTGCCTAAGAACGCATTCTGTCGTCATTGTGACATAGCTCTGACGCGCCTGGATATGAGTCAGCGGGATTTTACTAATCTCAGCTATGAAGCCCGGGACCGTCTTATCACTCTCAAAATGATCGAGGCCGCTCCTACTCTGGCCAAACGTATCACAGCACCCGAAAAGCTATATCAACAGAGAAAACTGGTAGGCGCTCTGACACAGCAGGTCATTGAGATGGATGCCGAGATCAAGAAATTGAACGAGACTCTCGGTTGGATGCATGCCACCATCTGGGACGAGCTGAGAAAGAAACAGACTTTGAAGGAGGAGATCCAGCGTCTGAAGGCCCTGCTGGCTGAGGCCTCCGCCAAAGAAGCATAATATAAAAACGGGATGCCCGCAGCCCCCTCCTTTATAAAGTCTGGCCCGGACATCCCGATTTTCACCAACAGCTACGCCATCCCGTCATTGCCGGAAACAAACCGGACAATCAGACGGTCCAGCGTCACCTGCATCTGCGCAACGATCTTTTTCAGCATCTCATTGTCCTTTTTCAGTTGTTCATTCTCGGCCTTCAGGCTGGCGATTATTTCTCTGTCGTTCATCTTAATCCTCTCCTTCTCCTATTTGAATGTCTTAACTATACCCTATTCTTCTCCCTTTGAAAAGGAGATTCATGCGCATAATTCGACAAATTTGAACCAAAATCCATTTTCCTGAATTTTCAGAATTTTTCCAAATCGTAAAATTCACAATATATGCTATAGCCCCTCACTCCAACCCACAACCTATGGTTATGCCTTCCAATTTTTCCTTATTTTGGTCATGTCGAATCCTGTCGATGAAAAGTTTACGTCTTTTCCCTCTGACAGTAAGAAACTTGTTCCAAAATCGTAAGAATTGAGCTCTGATTTTCACTGGAAATGAAACTATTCCTATGCTATAATGAGGTCAATCAAAAGAAAAGGAGGTTGTGATGGTATGAGTAAAAGAAAAGTTACCGCAGTTGCACTTTCCTCCTTGTTGATGCTCCTGTCTGCGTTCCCTGCCTATGCAGGCACATGGACGGCACATGACGACGGCACATGGACCTACCTTAACGAGGATGGCGAGAACATGACCGGCTGGATCAAGGACGGCGACGATGTCTACCACCTTGAGACCAACGGCCTTAAGACCATCGGATGGTTCAAGTCAAAGGGCGCCTGGTACTACTTTGACGACGACGGCGTTATGGCATCAGACACCTGGATTGATAATTATTACGTTAATTCAGACGGCAAGTGGAAGGGCACGAGATGAATCCTCAGGAGGTTAAAAGAGAGACGTGGTGAGACCATGTCTCTTTTTTATGTCTACAAATGCAGTATTATGTATCTTTTTAAGTATAGGCCAGTTTTGGATCCGTTTAGTTCCAAATAGTGCAGGTTTTGGAAATTTTTTTATTTTCTCTTCTTAGTCGTTTTTGCTATACTACCTTCCTATCTTAGCCGAGCTGCGGAAAGAAAGTCAAGGATATCACCGAATATGGGAAAAATATGGGAATTTTTTCCATATAGTGTATTATTTGGAAGCAATCACTACTGCCAGGGATATACACTTAATGTATAGTACCATATTTGAGAGGTGATTATCCAATGAATGAGCAGGAATTATTGGCAAAACGGATCGTTTTCTATTGTGAGAAACGTAAAATGTCCTATTACACTCTGGCAAATCGCGCGGCCGTCCCACTAACTACGCTGATGCATATCGTCAAATGTTCCACAAGAAATCCCGGAGTCTTTACTCTAATAAAGATCTGCAGCGGCCTTGATATCACGATCACGGAATTTTTTGATTCGGAGGAGTTTGAGAATATTGAATTTGAGATCGAGTAGCGCAAAGAGCCGGTATATGGCCATGAACCGCCGGGCGCATCCATCAGCTTAAGTGGTGAAAGACCCAGTGGCGTAAAAGCGCAGGAGCTGGTCGGCTCAGAATGGCCAGGCGGCCTGCGGTGGTATCAAAGAAGCGTCAGCCAGCGTCTGAATCTGCCTTTGACGCTTCTTTGGTGTGCATAAAATTTGTTCTTTTCTCCACGTTCTGGCATTCTATTTAACTCCCTGTTTGTGTTTACTGAAATAGTATTTTTCTTTAATTTTCTTTCAATCTTATTAAAACAATCCATACCAGACAAGTCGGCAACCATATTTTCCCATTAATAGGAATCTTCCTCAGCTTAGACGCCTCTTCATATCTTTTCCATCCATATGGAAATAACTTGCAGTATTAATAAAACGGATAATATAAAATGCATTCATAACAATAAACAAACCATTTAAAAGGAGGTAGCCTATGAATCGCCGATTTTAAAACTGCCCTTAATGAAAAGAAACACATGAAACCGGTAAAACAGATATGGAGGTGTTGAATATGAAGAAAAAAATTTTAAAAAAGCTTATTAAAGCCTACGAAAACAATCATCAATATAATTTAAAGCATGGAATAGTCCCCACTGATGTATTGATTGAGGAAGTGCTTATCAGCGACCTTGCCTGCATCTTTGCAAAAAAATATGGATGCGATGGAGATTTCTTAAAAGAATTTCTTTATCGGTATTTAAACGGAACAGCTCCGTCTCGTGTCTATAATAAAAAAATCTTTCCTTATTACGAACCTCATAACCGGCTCCACAACTGGCTTTGCCGCAGTATGAAGGATCCGGCTTTGATTTTCCACAATCAGCTATTACCGGCTGACTGTATAAGGGGGATATTAAATGGAGATAAAGCGCTTACATTGGAGAACTTATATTACACCGTCGCAGCTCCTTATGGTTTAGATAAAAAAGAGTTCCAATATCTGACATATGAGGTTATGGAGGATTACGATGATGAAAAAATCGGAAAAATCTATTCTTCGATAAAGAACGGAAAGGAGAAGCCCCACGCCTTCCATAAGGAGCCAGAGCAGAAGGCAGAAAGGGAACGGACTATATTGATTACCGGCGCATCTGGATTTATTGCCCGCAGCCTTTTGGCAACGCTAAAAAACTGCAGACTGATTCTTCTGTACCATAAAATGCCGTCTCCTCATGATATGGAATTAATTCCGGAAGGAAGTATTCTGTACATAGGTGATGTAAGGAATGAAATCCTTATCAAAAGAATCGTCCTGGAAAATCAGATTGATATTATCTATTGGATGGCAGGGATGACTACCCGCAGCCAATGTTCCAATCCGGTGGGGACATACTTTCATAATTGTCATCCCCTCCATGTGATTTATCAGTTAATGGACGAGAAAGCCGCACGGATAAAGGGTATTATTTTGCCAAGCACCTGTCTGCTGGAACCATTTGATCACTATTCCGTTAAAGAACTTGCCGGTAAATTGAACGGAGAGACTTTATGCGACCAATATGCCGCGTCCAAGCTTCTTATGGAATTAGAAGCCGTATACTTTTGCGCAAACTCCAAATTCCCCGTCGTTATTACCAGGCTATCCCAGGTCTACGGCAACGATCCTGATTCTGACCGTCTGATACCGGTTTCTGTCAAAAAGGCAAAGCAGGGTGAGGATCTGATATGTGTGGTAAACAAAGCAGGTCACAGCCAGCAGATCGCGCCGATCCATGTTCTGGATGTTGCCAACGCACTGAGTCTTCTCTGTGACAAGATTATGTCAGATGATTACGATTTTCGTTCCGGTCGGTATCTGAATATAACGGGGCCGCAGGTTTTGACGGTGGAAGAAATCTTAATCAAAATAGCAGATATGTCCCAGAAGAAAATCGGCATCACGAAATTGGTAAAGGAAGACCTCACCGTTGAATCTTTAAATTTCCTGATCGATGAGGCCTGGAAGAGGATTGGATTTATGCCCAGCATTACGATAGATGAAGGACTCAGAGAAATCATTACCCTGTAAATAAACGTTTTCCAGAGTGTTTTATGGAAGGAAAGGAGATAGGCAATGTTAAATCCCATAAAAAATTATTGGAATCCGGCAACGCGCCGGATTCCATATATCAGAAAGCCATTACATGGCGCCCATGTCTATTATTGTGATAAAGGAAAGAAATTCGATAATTATGAACTGCTTGTGTTAATAGCAAGCGCAAAATGTTTTCGTCTGAAAAATCCCCATAGTACACTGGATTTTTATGGCGACAGTATTACGGTAAAAGGACTTTCTGATATAAATCAAAAAATTCATCTGTATGACCATATGAATGATACGGTTGTATTTGAAAAAACGCAAGAGCTGGCAGTTTCCCAGGAACTTTTTTTCAACTTCCCCAAATTTGCCGCTCTGGAAGATATTGCCTGCCGCTACAAAGAGGCTGTGTGCATTATTGATACAGATCTTATACCGGCCCTGAATCTGTCTAAAACCATATATAGCAGGAAAATGTGCTGTACCCACCATGAAAGCCTGGAGAAAAGCGATATTTATCCCGGATATGAGAAGCTTCATCCCCCACAGGGCTACTCCTTTTTGCAGGAAAGGCTGTCTTATTCCGGAGAGGCTTGTAATACCTCCATCCTTGGCATTCGAGATTACCGGATCGCTTTGGAATATGTCCGGGAGGCATATCGTTTTATGAGCAGAAATAGAAACGCAGGCACTGCGGATCTCATATACGCGGAGCAGGTTTTATTTCCTCTGATCGCCTTTGATCACGGAATCTCTGTCTATCCATTTATAGACCGATGCTTCCATCCAGCCACAGGAAACTTTGCGTTAAAAAACGTGGATGGTTCATGGAAAAAAGGATGGGCTTTTGACAATATTGACGTGCTTTCAGATAAACAATATCCAATTTATCATATCTGGATTTCCAAAAAGCGATTGAAGGAAAATGATTTATACCGGCGGTTTGCGATTATGAGACTTGCAGAATATATTGGCCGCTATTTTCCAGAATGCTATTTGACAATGATGAATCTGCCGGAAATGGCAGAGATCAGGGAATTGTTTGAAGAGAATGGAAGCGCGCAGGGGGCCGTGGAGAAGGGAAATGGTACGGATATTCTCTGGACGTAGATAGATACTCCTCTATCAGGTGCCTCATCATCTCTTCCATCCGCCGCTTTTGCCCCTCATCCCTTAAAGGACGCGTCTGCCTGGAGGGCATCCTTCAGGCAAAACAACATAGACGGATATTCCGCCTGCTGGGCAATATCCTGAACCCTTAAAGCCGTATTTTCCAGCAGACGCACGGAATGCTTCAGCCGCACATCTGTGAGGTAATTCACGAAGATCTGCCCCAGAGAACATGCCGCCTGCTCTGCCATAAACGGAATCCGACTCATCTCGTCGGTAATAGTGCTGCCCCCTAGGGCTCATCCATCAAAAGCAGATCCGGCAACTCCCTTTTCTCATGGTTCGCTCTTAATCGGATAAAAAATCATCCCGTTCCTGCTCGGGAAGGGTTCTGGCAATGGGAAACTTTTTAGGGGTTGAAAGAAGTTTGACATAGGACTGTAGAAAATACCAAATTAGCGATTTAGTTTTACCCTAAAACAAAATGCCTCAAAAAATAATGTAGATCGTACAGCAGAACTAAAAGCGCTTTGCTCTACACCATTTTTTGAGGCATTTACGATAGAATCCTTGTGATTGTTTTGATAATGTTTCCTATTTTGTCTGTATTCCCTGCGCTCGTTTCAGCCCAAGCGCAATCTTTCTTTCATTAATGTGAATATTTTTTTCAATCTTTTTATTCATTTCAGCAGTATGCTGAACTAAACCGTCTGTACTGAAATTACCGCTCGTTCTGATTGAGGTAATAATCGTTTTTTTCATCTTCATTAAAGTTAAGTCCCCCTTCTCTCTTAAAATACATCTTCTCCATTTGTAAAATTGCTATACATTGCAAAAACTGGCGATAAATTGGTATACGACCTATTATCTTCTATTTTTTCTCTGAATTTATTATATGTCTCATTCGGTAATCTGTATACTCCAAAATGAGCTGTTCTTAGCAAAATCAAGCTGTTAACTTTAGATAAATTTGATGCTGTCGCATCCAGTACCACCTCTGCAAAAGCATATCCCATCTCATAAAATTTATACGTCGAAATTTCTGCAAGCCAGACTGATTTTGGCATTGGCACATCGGCATAAAATTTTTTATCATCCTTAACCGTTCCATTTGAAATGCGATGTTGCTTATATTCTCCGCTATTAACAAGATAATATCGTATTGTTATAGGGTTTTTCTCGGATACAGACATTGCATGGACTAAATCCATATATTGACTTCTTGTCTCTTCATCATCCTCCTGATCCGCACACTTCTTGTATTCAGTAACTATATACCCAATTGCTTCATTTATCATTTCACTTTCTTTTGTAATCACCGTATCAAAAATACTAATAGCTGAGGACGCCTCCAAAAACACATGTTTCTCCAGGGGAACAATATACGCCGCAAGTTTATAACTCTTAAGTTGAGTAAATCGATCCATTCTTTCAGAAGTATACGGAATTTGATTATCATCCTGTACAACATAATCCTCATAAAGTTCAGCCGTATCTATGCAGGGAAGCCTTCCTAACCGGTATACTTTACAATCATCTATAGATTTCCTCGTTACTCCATGCCCAATGACCAAGGATGCATGTTTATTAACTTCCTGATTAGGCGCTGTAATGGCTAACACCGGAATCGCTGACTCTACATAATAATGAAGCCAATATCTAAAATCGGTTACATGCTTATCATCCCATGATGACTCACTAAACGAATCCTCTTTTTCAGCTTCTATATCATCTGAAATTAAGCCAATTCTTATATCCTGAGATTCAGTACGACCCTGTTCACTTCCCGCACGTTCCGGATCATCAATCCCAGCATATATCATGGGGGAAAATCCAAATTCCCTCAGCAAATAAGAAATGTCATTGCAATATAATCCATGAGAAGGTAAGATTCTTTCCGGCAGGCGAGCCTTCAATTTATCATGAATATCACTGGGCAATACTTTAGCAAATAACGCAGAGGATGCGGAAGCAAAGTCGCACAATTCATAAATTGATGTCTCAGCACACTTCATTGCCACTCCATCTTGGCTTGAAAACGGGAATGCCTGTGTTTTATATGTATTTCCCAACAAATGAAACGTATATTCTGTAGTTTCCAAATAGAGAAACGGATGTATCTCTCTGCCCTCCTCCCTGATAATCATCTTGTATGGATTTAGCAGGGTTCTGCCAAAGGTATGATCTGTTTCGCTGGAATAAGCCGGACGCACAACAATCGTCCCAAGAAAATCACGATTTAACTCTCCACTATATCTTTGATCAAAAAACTCCTCTTCCGTATGAGAATTTTGAAATAAGAAAATCCGGTTGCAATACCTTGGCCAATCAAAGTGAAATCTTGCCCAATAATTATAGTATATATCTCTATATGCTGCATCTATATAATAATCCTCAACGACTACGGTTAAAGATTTTTCCGGAAAGCCATATCTTAAACATATTTCCTGAAAGTTCTGCTTGTCCAGCCAAGAATTATCCAAAAAAAATGTGTCAAATGAAGTTGAATCCAGTACCTCCAAACTGATATTGCAACTTAACTCCTTCATAATCATTGTTTCT
>ERZ808049.577-NODE-577-length-16270-cov-8.728710_pt1 | contig 16270 bp, 18 predicted proteins | sample MGYA00380198_ERZ808049 | MGnify/ENA primary metagenome ERZ808049 (study PRJEB31490, sample SAMN06133414) | mouse gut metagenome | isolation source: Z2_2 | host: mice | place: China: Chengdu | collected 2015-05 ...
AAATACCTTCTGTAAGTTATTACCGTTTTAGATCTGATTATGAGCGAAAGCATTAATTCGCTCACAGAGCTTAAAACATCATTAACTTTCAGGAGTCATCAACATGCCTAAATCTTACACACCAAACTGGTTTTTTACCGCTTTACTTGACAATCACATCAATCAAATGATGGCACGCTATTCCTGCCTGCGGGCCTTACGGATGGATTTCTTCTACAGGAAAGATACGCCTGATTTCTTACAACCTGATCATCGCTGGCTTGAATTGCAGTTGCGTATGCTGCTGGAGCAGGTGGAACAATTTGAAAATATCGTTGGTTTCTTCTGGGTGATTGAATGGACGGCTGATCATGGTTTTCATGCGCATGCGGTTTTCTGGATCGATCGTCAGAGGGTTAAAAAAATATATCCCTTTGCGGAGCCGGAAGCCCGTTGCCTCGCCGGTAATCCCGGCTATCCCGGATCTGCAGGACCGTTCTGAGAATACGGCTCAGCATCTTTCCCCGCATTCGCACAACCTTCATAAATCTCACAGAGGATATTCTGACCATGTTGACCTCAATGACAGGCCACGACAGCGTGTTGCTGCGTGCCGACGATCCCCTGATCGACATGAACTACATCACCAGCTTCACCGGTATGACTGACAAATGGTTTTACAAGTTAATCAGTGAAGGTCATTTTCCTAAACCCATCAAGCTGGGCCGCAGCAGCCGCTGGTACAAAAGTGAAGTGGAGCAGTGGATGCAGCAGCGAATTGAGGAGTCACGAGGAGCAGCAGCATGAAACGTGTTGTGATGCCGGTACGCTGGCAATGTGCAAAATGCCGGCGCTGGTATTGCGGAAATCAGCCCTGTCCCTGGTGCTGGCGACATTACCGTTCATTTTCCTGCTGACCCTCTCCGGTCAGCCAGCAGGTTGTAGCTCTTTCCTGACTGATTCGTCATTCCATTCACATTGTTTATAACTGGCATTACACCGGTGTTGATGCGCACCTTCCCGTGTGTCTGCACCGGTTTAACAAAATTCAACAGGGTTTGAAAAGGAACATTTCGTGCAAATAACCGAAGCATTACTTTCAGAGCCGGGAGACATCCGGCGTTTTGTTCAGCAGGCGGTGGACCACTGGCCGCATCTGCTGGCATTTCACTTCACACTCCATTCGGCAGAAGGAAATATCAACGGGCGACAGATTCATGCATTCTGTACTTCCTTTTACCGACAGGTGCACGAACGTATTATTGAGCGTAATCACACGGCCAGTCCATCCTCGCCGGTGGTATTACGCTGGTTGCGGGAACAACATGGAGGAGCAACAATACGATGCCTGTTGCTGCTCAGCCAGACGAGCATTTGCCATCCGCGGGCCAGTGCCACGGTTGATGAAGAATGTTCGCAACGGGTGGATTTATTGCAACAGACCTGGAAGGTGATAAGCGCTGGCGGGCAATGCCAGGTTGAAAGGTGTTTTCGGGTTGCCCGGGGTGATACATCCGGTCAGTATGTAGCGTTAAAAACCGTCGCATTGTCTCTGGGGTTACCGGTTGTGACCGCCATTACCCATCGTCCGGTACAGCGCTGTACATTGATTACAGCTCAGTGAATCAGCGCAGTTGTGTAGTCAACGATGTTTTCTGGCTTTTTGTCGGTCATTCAGCACCATTAGCCGGGTCTCTGCCTCTTTCTGTTCCTGTGGAGTCACTTCCCCGCACGGCTGCCCCTTCAGGTCGTAACGGGCGCCGCCAGCCATTAACGCACGGTAATAGCGCGGAGACTGCACATAAGACGCTACTGCCGCGCGTAATGCACCTGCGTTAAACGCCAGTTCTCTGATGGCGATAGCCTGTATCAGGTCGTCAGGTATCTCAACTTTAAGCGGTTGGGGTTTTTCCCGGTTGAATAACTCAGGCCAGTGTTCCACAAGACGATTAATACGCTTACGGTTTTTACGCTGGCGTTTTGTCATATGCCGCCACGGTGTTTTTTCAGCAGAGCAGGGCTCTGTTTATCGTTCAACTGTGGTATCCGTTCCCTGGCCTTCACGTTGTGTGCAGTGTTCATTTTATCCTGCAGCGGCGTTGCCGGTGATTTACTGAAAATGCCCTGTGGTTTACGGTTAATGGTCAGCGTTACCATCAGTATTGTTACCTCATGCTGTCAATGGAAGTAGTACCCCATCCAGAGCCTTGGCGACCCCGGGGCTGAAAACGAAACAATAACCCGCGCGCAGTGCGAGGAGCCCGGGTGTGAAGCAATCAGCAGGTAATATTAATGACAAGACCAGCAGGTTCTTTAGACAAACGAACAATATCAGCAAATACGACAGTTCCAGGAGAGGTAAAAAGTTTTTTACTTGCACAATTCTTAAAAAAATGGAGACGAACAAAAATGGGGCAACATACCTGGAAAGTATCGCTACCAGATGATGCTAAAAAGCAGAAATAGTGTTCCAGGCCTGAAAGGGATGAGAATCAGTATCTGTGTGTATTTATAACATCTTCTTGAAGAGGCTGGAGATTGTTAGTCCATTAGTATAATCGATATTCGTTTTCCTGCGAATATGCAGGCTACACCAGATATATGATTGCTACCGAATTTCATCAGTTTGATGAAATTACGCATCATACTGCGGGTTTTCTCATTAACATTAACGAAAGTGAATGGACTCAGACAAGTAGTGACCGGCGCAATTTCGCTAAGTATCAAATACAAAGAACGTTCTCTTACTTTCTGCGATGGCCTTTCCTTCGGAAAGGAAGTGACGATTAAGTGTCGAAAAATGTGATACATATATTATTTTTATGGCAAATCACCTGATAGGATTTGCCATAAATGAATGAAAAGCTGAGTGTTAATAAATGAGTAAGAAGAAAATTTCTGTTGAAAATGAAGAGTTCATTACTTACCGGGCATTACTTCTGAGTATTGACTTTGTTAAAAAACTGGTCACAGAAATGTCTGATGAAGATTTAAATAAGGTTAAGGAAAACTTTGACATAGCTATTCAGCAACGTGATGAGCGAAAGGAAAATATGAAAGCTATCAAATCACTCATGGATGAACATGGTATATCTCTGGAAGATTTTTATCGTGAATTTGGCAAAAAATCACAGGCAGGCAGAAAAAGTGTGTCAGGAGGGCATAAATACGAGTATGACGATAACGGTAAAAGAATGTACTGGAATGGGCAAGGACGTCGGCCTAAGGCCATAGCAGAGGCTATAAAAGCCGGAGGTTCTCTTGATGATTTTCTTATATCTCAGGAAGTATCATCTGGTCCTGATTATGAATAACAGCAATATATATTTGAATTTGTATTAATATCAAGGAATATATAGCAAGCACTTCTCCGGAGTTGATATATTATCGACAGGGAATGAAAATGCCTGACTTCATGCTAATATATGGCAATAAAGATAAATGAGTTATACTGTAGAGTTATGAAATAACGATAGTGATAAGAGCCAGTCAGCGAGACTGATTGTTTTATCTGTACTGGCAGCAGGCAGTTAACCATGGCTTACTGCTTCAGCTTCTGAATCTGTGTTGATGATATTTATCTGTTTATAAGGCAAGGCTTGTCTCTGTGAGTTGGTAATCTTTATCCCGGGATAGCTTTTCTCTGTATTTTTAGTATAGCCAGTAATCGATTACTCCTGTATGCGCAAAAATATAGCAACTCATCCATGGTAAACATGTCAGCTTTTACCTACATATAGATAAATTCATATTTCACGATATACGACCCAATTTTATTAACACGAGCTGTTACCCATACACCTGTCATCCCCTGCTTATGGTGACTGCGCAGGAACTCTTTATTTGTACAAAGTTGTATCCATCTGGAAGTGTTTTGATCTTTCAACCAGAGTCCCGCTTCACAATGTCCATACTTTCCTCTTGATGGTCCCGGAAAAACAACATCATATTCAGATTCATAGCTAATAACCTTATCCGGAAAAAGATAAACACAGACATCGTAACAGTTCAGACTCAGTATAAATCCAAGACAAAATCCCCCCGTGAATGCATTTAATAAATACTTTAATGTTCTGTTAAAGGTGCGGATATAAAATGCATAAATAAAAGAAAGAGATCCGGTGATTATACCGGTGCAAAAATATGTTGCCCATTCAGGTACCGTATTTTGTAAAACAGTATAATGAGATATAGCGGATGCCCACAACATATACCAGCACAAACCACCTGTAATAAGATATGTTATTGCTGTGGAAAACCATTTCCTGTATTTATTTTCAGGGTAATTGTTCTTGCCCATCAACGCATTTCCAGAATATTTAAAATAACCTGTCACCGAAACGGAATAAAGGCGCAATAACCATAACGGGAAAATATGCGCCTCTGGTAATCGACAGTGTTACTTCAGACAGTGAGTTTCCCATTCCTTGACTGCAAATGTATCCATCATACCTGAAATATAGTCAACCACTGCTCGTTTTTTGCTGATTTCAAATATACAGGAATCTGGTTGGGGTAAGGTGAATTTAAGTTCAGGAGGCAGAAATTTATAATTCTCTCCTTCATTGTAAAAGTCATATAAATCCCTGATTATTTTATTTCCCCTGAACTCATAGGTGAGGATATTACGTTTTCGCATGATGACTTTAAAGAGAAGTTTTTTGAGCCCTTCGGATAACGCATTCAGTTTCCCGAACCCCAGTTCCTGAAAACCATTCAGGTTCGTTACTACAGAAATATCTGCAACGAGGCGATTGACAATATTTGAAGTTAACTCCTTGCGGAATATGATGGCAAATTCTTCTGAGGTTTTCAGTAAGTTAGCCTGAAAAGCGGTGTTTCTCGACTGAGTAACGATTTCCCTGAACTGTTCCCTCGCTCCCCGGAATTCGTCAGAAATCTGAAACTCATATTCAATATCTTCAATCGTGACCATGTTCCTGCTAAGGGCATCTTCCAGGTCATGCGCGGCGTAGGCAATCTCATCCGCGAGATCCATTATCTGCGCATCAATCGTTTTCTCTCCGGGATTCAGATCGAGCTGATTTTCAGCAAGCAGGTTAGTATAAAAATCAAAGTCATCATCATAAATGAACTTGCCGGCAGTAGTTGCAGTGCGAGGGGCGGGATACTTAACAACCGAAAGTAAACTACGGTGAGTCAGATTTAATCCGTTGCAGTATGAAAATTTCTTCTCCAGTTTTCTCAGGATACGTAGCGCCTGTGCATTACCTTCATAGCCGCCGATTTCTTCAGACAGTTCATTAAGCAGTTTTTCACCGGAATGACCGAAAGGAGGATTTCCGATGTCATGCGCCAGCGCTGCCAGTTCAACCACCACCGGGTTAACCAGTTTGAGGTCTGACGCGATACTTCGGGCAATCTGAGCAACCTCAAGACTGTGCGTTAATCTGTTTCTGTTGAATTTTTCAGGATCAATTTCAAAAAGTTGCATCTTTCCCTGCAGCCTGCGAAATGATGATGAATACAGAATACGCGCGTAATCCCGTTGATAATTATCCCGGCTTCTTGTTTCACCATCGGGGGACGGGTGCTCTCTGGTATCAGCAAGCGCACTGATAAGTTTTTGTTCCTGCTCTTGCGCAAATTCTTTTAATTCATTGCAGTACATATTTCTTCCTTTCTGGAGAATGTTACCAAATCAGAATACCGGATGAACAAAACTGGTGGCTACATCCTGTAGGGATTATGTATTAGTAAGCTCTGTCCATTAGTGCCATTTCAGGTTATGTTGTCAGTACGAACCTTGTCCGGATGCAAAGGGAGGATTACGGTTTTCCTGCTGGATAACAAAATGGTGTTGTTTATCCTCCGTGAATGTCAATGAATTTCCCGCCATTTTTTGCCTTATGCTCTTCCGTAAAACCACAATGCCGATCACATTTCTGACACTCTTCCTGATGTTTCGCCATAAAACAGTTTCACGACAGACTTTTTCAGGTGTAAATTTTCTCGCTGACACTTTTTGACATAAATTTACACTGGCATCACACAGGCCAGAATACGGGGAGAACATGCAGCGCCGGCAGAACAACATTCGTAAGCGTACAGCCTGAACCGTCTGGTCAGAATCTGACGCATTAGACAAAGTGGTGTCCACCAAATAAGTAGTGGGAACCAAAGTGTCAGATATGCAGAAAAATGTGACTCCCGGCAGGCGAAAAGGCTGCCCTAATTATCCTCCCGAATTTAAACAGCTGCTCGTTGCTGCCTCCTGTGAACCCGGGATATCCATCTCAAAACTTGCTCTTGAAAATGGCATTAACGCCAATCTGTTGTTCAAATGGCGACAACAATGGCGCGAGGGAAAGCTGCTATTACCTTCTTCAGAGAGCCCCCAGCTACTTCCTGTGACTCTCGATGCAGCTGCCGAACAGCCAGAATCGCTCGCAGAGGACCCGGAAACCCTCAGTATCAGCTGTGAGGTAACGTTCCGGCACGGGACGCTCCGCTTCAATGGCAATGTCAGCGAAAAGCTCCTGACTCTGCTGATACAGGAACTGAAACGATGATCCCGTTACCTTCCGGGACCAAAATTTGGCTGGTTGCCGGTATCACCGATATGAGAAATGGCTTCAACGGCCTGGCTGCGAAAGTACAGACGGCGCTGAAAGACGATCCCATATCCGGCCATGTTTTCATTTTCCGGGGCCGCAGCGGCAGTCAGGTTAAACTGCTGTGGTCCACCGGTGACGGACTGTGCCTCCTGACCAAACGGCTGGAGCGTGGGCGCTTCGCCTGGCCGTCAGCCCGTGATGGCAAAGTGTTCCTTACGCAGGCGCAGCTGGCGATGCTGCTGGAAGGTATCGACTGGCGACAGCCTAAGCGGCTGCTGACCTCCCTGACCATGCTGTAAATCTCTTTATCCTGGTTGTCACAGAATAAGCCCGGTAAAATACGGGCTTATGAACGACATCTCTTGTAAGCGTCAACGGAGCACCGTATTGACGCTTATTTATTGGTGAGTACTACGTTCCATGGCAGGAGTTCGTCAACACGGTTGGAGGGCCATTCCGGCAGTACGCTCAGAATATGGCGCAGATACGCTTCCGGATCGATACCGTTCAGACGGCAGGTGCCGATCAGCCCGTACAGCAGTGCTCCACGCTCGCCGCCGTGATCGCTACCGAAGAACACGTAATTTTTCTTTCCGAGACAGACTGCACGAAGCGCTCTTTCCGCTGTGTTATTGTCCGCTTCTGCCAAACCATCATCACTGTAATAACAGAGGGCGTCCCACTGATTCAGTACATAGCTGAACGCTTCGCCCAGTCTGGATTTTTTCGACAGCGTGCCATTCTTCTCCACCATCCATTCATGCAGCGACGTCAGTAACGCTTTGCTTCGCTGCTGCCTGGCTGCAAGACGCTCTGACTCTGGTAATCCCCGTATTTCATCCTCGATGGCGTACAGTTCACTGATTCGCTTCAGGGCTTCTTCTGCCGTCGCACTTTTGCTGCTGATGTATACATCGTGGATTTTTCGCCGGGCATGGGCCCAGCACGCAACTTCTGTCAGTGCACCACCTTCACGTTCTGCACTGAACAACCTGTCGTAACCTGTGAACGCATCCGCCTGCAGGATACCCCGGAAGGGGCGAAGGTGTTGCTCCGGGTGTTTCCCCTGCCGGTTCGGCGAGTACGCGAACCAGACCGCTGGAGGAGATGACGAACCCACATTGCGATCATCCCGGACATACGTCCAGATACGCCCTGTTTTCGCCTTTTTCTGACCCGGTGCCAGTACCTTTACCGGTGTGTCATCAGTGTGAACCTTGCGGGTATTCATTACATAACGGTACAGGGCATCATTCACCGGTGTCATTAACTGGCAGCACGCGTCAACCCAGTTGGAGAGTAAGGCCCGGCTCAGTTCGACACCCTGGCGGGCAAAGATTTCACTCTGACGATACAGTGGCAGATGTTCGCAGTATTTTCCCGTTAACACGCGGGCAAGTAATCCGGGGCCCGCGATACCACGCTCTATCGGGCGGGACGGCGCCGGTGCTTCAACAATACAGTCACATTTTGTACAGGCTTTTTTTACCCGTTCTGTACGGATCACTTTCAGGGCACTGCTCACCAGTTCCAGCTGTTCAGCGCTGACTTCCCCCAGATAATCCAGCTCACCGCCACACTCCGGGCAACAGCTTTCTTCTGGCTCCAGGCGGTGTATTTCACGGGGAAGGTGTGCCGGTAACGGACGATGATGGCGCGACTGTCGCAACTGGCGGGGAACCTGAGGATCGTCTTCCCTCCCACTGTAACGATCGCTGTCCTGTTCACGTTGTTTCAGCAGAGCCTCAGCCAGTTCAACTTCACGACGCAGTTTTTCAGAACGGGTACCGAACAGCATCCGGCGCAGTTTTTCTATCTGAGCCCGCAGATGTTCTATTTCCCGTTCATCTTCTTCGATCTTTTCTTCGGCACGTGCCAGTGCAGAGCGCAGGAAGGCCTCCGTCTCTTCAACCAGACTCAGTTGCTGGTCTTTCTGACGGAGCTGGCTTTCCAGTTCTGCAATGCGAATGAGGTATTTCTGACTCATGGCCGTTTTTATAATGCGGCCAGGCGTTTTTTACAACATTGTCAGTGCGTTAAGGCGGGATGTTTTTGGCTGACGCCAGTCCAGCTTATCGAGGAGCATTGCCAGTTGCGAGCGGGTAATGGATACCTTGCCGTCACGTACCGCAGGCCAGATAAACTGGCCTTCCTCCAGGCGTTTGGTGAACAGGCACAGACCATCAGCATCAGCCCAAAGAATTTTAACGGTGTCACCCCGTCGGCCACGGAAGATAAACAGGTGACCGGAGAAGGGATTATCATTCAGCACATGTTGTACCTGTTCTCCCAGTCCGTTGAAGGATTTACGCATATCGGTAACGCCGGCAACGAGCCAGATACGGGTACCTGATGGGAGTGAGATCATCTTCCCCTCCCGGTCAGTTCACGGATCAACACCGTGAGCAGCTCTGGCGATGGATTTTCCAGCGTCATGTTACCGTGACGGAATTCCACCTTGCAGGAACTGGCACTGACTCTGGTCTGAGTGGAAGTGGATAAAGACGGCGCAATGGCCGCCACAGGTTCTTTCTGCTCATCCGGCGTTATTTCTACAGGTAATAATTCAACGCCAGTGTCAGAAGAGGTCGTTACCGGAAGACGCCGCGAAACACGCCCTTCGTTCTGCCAGAGCCTGAGCCTGAGCCATTTGAAAATAACATTATCATTGACGCCATTTTCACGTGCAATCTGTGCAACACAAGCTCCAGGTTGTGATGCCAGTTCCACCATACGAAGTTTGAATTCATTCGAATAGTTTTTACGAGGTTCTTTTCGCCAGTCCTGTAATTCCATACTTAGATGTCCGTCTATATCAGATGGACGTCTAAGTTACCAATTCTCGTCTGATGGCTACATACGGCGGTCAGTTTACGCTTACCTTTATCCCGACAGACGACGTATATTTACCAGTAAGGCCAACCCGGTTGCGCCCTTTGAACCAGAAGTCAAACGTCAGGCTGTCATGGCACTCTGTACACGACAAGTATCAGCCAGTGAAATCGCCAGGCGTATTGGTGTCAGTCGTGCGGTATTGTATAAATGGAAAGATAAAATTATCGGCAACAGTGCTTACCAGACTATGCGTAAACATAACGAACCTTCCCTGGAGGCAGAACGCGATGCGTTGCGGGAGGAAGTCGCCCGACTGAATCAGGAAATACGCCGCCGGCAGATGGAGCTGGATATTCTGAAAAAGGCGGAGGAAATCATAAAAAAAGACCCGGGCATCAGTATCAGTCACCTGAACAACAGAGAGAAAACGAAGATCGCTGATGCCCTGAGACAAACATATCCCCTGACAGAATTACTGCATGTTCTGGGCCTTGCCCGTAGCAGTTATTTTTATCACCGGGCTGCACTGAAAGCCGGTGATAAATACGCCACGATACGTACGATGCTGACAGATATATTTAACAGTAATTACCAGTGTTATGGCTATCGTCGCCTGCATGCGATGCTCAGGCATGAGGGGGGGGCGGCTATCAGAAAAGGTTGTACGCAGACTTATGGTGGAAGAACAGCTTGTCGTCAGCCGTAACCGTCGTCGCCGCTACAGCTCATATTGCGGAGAAATCGGACCGGCTCCGGATAACCTTATCGCCAGAGATTTTAAGGCGGAGCAACCTAATCAGAAATGGCTGACAGATATCACGGAGTTCCACCTCCCTGCAGGTAAAGTCTGGCTATCATCGGTGGTGGACTGCTTCGATGGAAAAGTTGTGAGCTGGTCTCTCAGTACACGCCCCGATGCTGAACTGGTCAACACTATGCTGGATAGCGCTGTCGAAACGTTAAATGCTGGCGAACGACCGGTGATACACAGTGACAGAGGTGGGCATTATCGCTGGTCAGGCTGGCTGGAAAGAGTGAATGCAGAAGGTCTTATTCGCTCAATGTCCCGCAAAGGATGTTCACCTGATAATGCGGCATGCGAAGGCTTTTTCGGCAGACTGAAAACGGAAATGTATCATGGGCGTAAATGGTCGGGCATCACGCCAGAAAAGTTCATGCAGCAAGTGGATACTTACATCAGATGGTATAACGAGCGGCGTATAAAATTATCGCCGGGTGCAGTCAGCCCCAAAATGTACCGCCAACAATGCGGGCTGGAATGATAAAGCAGTCCAGGAAATCGTCCGCATCCCCAGAACGGTCAAACATCGTGGCGTTGACAACGGGTTCCTGAGTCCGGTGAAGCGCCGGTTACTGGAAAATGTTGTGTACGTCATAACAGAAACGGAGAGAAAAACGGCGATGCAAATCAGGCGGAGAAGGGTGTATCAGCGGTTACTGAAGGTTGACCCGCTGAAGTGCATCCTGTGCGGAGGTCAGATGCGGTTTACGGGGCTGAAGCGGGGCTACCGTCTGGCAGAGCTGGTCATGATGCATGAGCCACTGGCACGACAGCGGGTATACAGCTGAGAGCCGCAGAGGGGAAGTTGCGTCCATTTTTTGAGGAATGGAGCAAAAAATCATCACAGATATAAAAAATCAATCAATGAAAGCCATTTAATTGCCGGTGCATTGTGGATGCAGTCCTCATGGTACGTAACCAGAGTTGAATAAACATCCATTTTTTTGTGTTTTTTTAACCTCCCCGGGTTTTTAATTCCTGTCGATTAAAAGTGTTAGATTATTTGATTAAGAGTTCTCTCGTCCTATTTATTCAGGCGTTATCACGGATATGCAGATCGCTAAGTCAGTTGTAAGAAAACCAGACAGTGCACATCATTATACCTAGGTCTTCTCTGGAAAAATACTTAGGAATAATTTATGTAAAACAGGTTGTCGTCTTCATGATTTAAACGCAGTACATATATATACTCTATAATAAATACAGGGAGTATCACGAGACGTCTGGATAAGAGGAATAACCAGAATAAATTGGTAAGGAATAAAGACACTTATTTCTATTGAGAAAAAACATTCATCCTGGTGTGATTAGTATCAATGAAATAATGTGCTTGTATGGTTGATAAAAAATGCATCACTAAAGAAAAAACAGTATGAATAAGAATATACGAATTTTACAATTCCTGGTCAGTATACTTTATTCTGTGCAGTCTCATTTTTCTGGTGCGCAAACAATACAACTGAATGGTAATGGTATACCTGAAAGTATAACCAGGAGTATTACAGGTGTTGATGGAAACGCGGCGCTTAATATCAGCGTGCCGTATAAAACAAGTTATACTCAAAATATACTATCTGTTGAAAGCAGTATTAACATCAAAGGAGGAACAAGCAATACATCAATCGGTGGTGCAGGTGTCTACGGTGAAAACTTTACGCTAAATAATAATGGTAGTGTTTGGGGAGGAGATGGATATAATGGTGGAATTGCTGTTAGTGGCAACAAAATATCTATAAACAATTACAGAAATGTATATGGGGGTAATGGTCTTGGTGGCTCAGGAAGTAGCGGAGGTGTAGGGTTAAGCGGGGATGATATTATAGTTGATAATTACAGAAGTATATACGGAGGTGATGATGTAGGTGGGACAGGTGGTTCCGGTGTAACCGGTAGCAATATTACAGTGCATAATTCCGGAGGAATATTGGGCGGTAATGGCGTAAACGGTGGTGATGGTATTAATGGTAGTAATCTTTTCATTACTAACGACAACATGATATCTGGAGGATATGGAATAAAACAAGGGGGAGATGCTATTTCTGGAAATCAAATCACTTTGAATAATAACGGTATTGTTCAGGGGGGATATGGCCCCGACGGTGGTTGCTCTGTTTATGGAGAAGATATCCATATTAATAATCATGGTAATCTTTCAGGATTATATAATAGCCAAAAAGATGCTTATAATACATCAATAATTTTTTCTGGCGGGTATAATTCATTAGATATTTATTCAGATTCTGTGATTAATGGTGATATTAAACTAGCTAGTATACCTGTTAATGGTACAAATGAATTAATTATTAAAAACATCAATAACGCAACAGCAATTAATGGTGGGCTAATGATTGGGAATGGCTCATCTGTTTATCTGTCAGGCAAGAACTCCATTTTTAACGGAAATATAAGTATTGATGAAGACGCATCTATGAACCTGTCTGTAGGAAATGCTAATGTTCACGCAAATACTATTACATTAAAAAGTGATTCATGGCTTAATATAGACACATCAATTAAGAACTGGACTCAGGACTATTACACATTATTGTCGTCAGACACAGGTATCTCGATCGCTGATAATAGTCACATTGTACAATACAATGTATTACTGACAGAAGGTGCTGAAAGTTATGTTTATACGTCTTTAAATGACGACGATAACAAACTGATATCCATGCTGAGATGGAATAATACAAAAGGCATGGGATATGGAACCTTTAATATAGAAAAAGATGCCACTCTGAACATAGGCGTTTCTCTTTCCGATAATCTTTCACCTTTATTATATGATGGCTGGGACGGCAAAAGTCTGACAAAATCAGGTAATGGTACTCTTATACTTTCTGCAACAAACAATTATACAGGAAATACAGAGGTTAAATCTGGCGTATTAATTCTTGCTGCACCTGATGCTCTTGGTCGGACTGAGTATTTATATTTATCCCGTGGCGCAGAACTGGATATGAATGGGTATCCTCAGACAATAAGCAAACTACTGACGGCTGCAGGCTCTGTGCTGAACATTCATGGCGGAAGTCTGATACTGAATAATGGAGGAGAATCTGCAGGTACTATTGCAGGGGATGGTTCTCTGAACATAAATGGGGGAATGCTTGATATAACGGGTAATAATCGTAATTTTTCCGGTGTTTTTACCGTGAATAAGGGGGCTCATTTGGCTGTATCCACGGCTGATAATCTGGGGACAGCCTTTGTTGATAACTATGGCACATTAACTCTGAACAGTACATCAGCATGGCAGCTTACCAACAATATCAGTGGTTATGGTAATGTTCGCAAGACGGGAGCAGGTGCACTGAACATTAGCGATAACGCAAAATGGACCGGGATGACAGATATTATTCAGGGGACAGTGATACTGGGGAACGCAGATTCACCGGTGATGCTCGGCAGTAACCAGGTCATTGTTGAAGAGCAGGGCAAACTCTCCGGGTTTGGGGGCGTTGCAGGAAATCTGAGCAATAGTGGTATAGTCGATCTCACTACATATATGCCGGGTAATATACTGACTGTCGGAGGGAATTACACTGGCAGAAATGGACTTATTCTCCTCCAGACAGAAACAGGTGGTGACAATTCGAAAACAGATCGTCTGGTGATTAAAGGTAATGCCAGTGGCCGTACCCGTGTCGCTGTTACTCAGGCCGGTGGTACTGGTGCAGAGACACTTAATGGGATTGAAGTGATTCACGTCAGTGGCAATGCTGATAATGCTGAATTCATTCAGACGGAACGTATTACAGCCGGAGCTTATGATTACATACTGAAACGTGGTCAGGGGATTAACAGCACTAACTGGTATCTGATTAGCAGAAAAGACATTCCTGTACCACAACCTGAAGCTGTACCGGAAAGCCATGATAATAATTTGCGTCCTGAGGCAGGTAGCTATGTTGCCAGTATTGCTGCTGCAAATAATCTGTTTGTAACGAATCTGTATGAACGACAGGGACAGGAGTTGTATATCAGCCACATGACAGGAGAAGAAAATGAAGCAGGTATCTGGATGTATAATAAAGGAAAACATAATCGCTGGCGTGACAACAGTAGTCAGCTGAGAACCCGGGGGAATAGCTACGTTGTGTTAATAGGGGGAGATATAGCTCAGTGGAGCCTGAATGGTACCGATCGCTGGCATACAGGTATGATGGCTGGCTATGGTCATAATAATAACAGTACGAATGCCCTGAGCACCGGATACCATTCGGAAGGAAGAATGAATGGATACACAGCGGGTCTTTATGCAACATGGTATGCCAATGATGAAACACACAATGGTTCTTATCTTGATAGCTGGCTGCAATACAGCTGGTTTGATAATCATATAAATGGAGAACGGCTGCCTGCTGAGTCATGGAAGTCAAAAGGGTTTACGGTATCTCTGGAAGCAGGATATTCATGGAAGGCTGGAGAGTTTACCGACAATTACAAGGGAAGTCATGAATGGTATGTTCAGCCGCAGCTTCAGGTTGTCCGGATGAATGTAAAATCAGACAAATATCATGAAAGTAACGGAACCAGTATTGAAAATACCGGTAACGGAAATATTCTCACCCGCCTGGGAGCAAGAACATGGCTTACCAGCAAAAACGGTAAAAATACGCGGTATGCGGTTCCGTTCAGACCATTTGTGGAGGCACACTGGTTGCACAATAGTCGTGTTTTCGGCACCAGTATGAATGGTGTAAGTATATACCAGGATGGTGCGCGTGATATCGGAGAAATAAATGGTGGTGTTGTGGGAATGATAACACCAGAAGTAGCATTCCGGGCTGATGCAGGCATTCAACTTGGAGAACATGGATACCATAATACATCTGCCATGTTGAGTGTGGAATATCGTTTCTGATGTGTCTTTACATTATAAATATCCTTCACAAAATATTGTTGATAAGACATAGTTAGGTGGTGAGCTACCTCGGAAAATATGACGACAGTAATGATTTCTAAGAGATTTGAAATGCGTTGATAACAAAATCTGAAATATAGGAGTCTGTTTAGGATTGTGTGTAAATGCCTTTTCTCAAAAGTAACCGTCCAGGCGGTCACTGAATCCGATAATAAAGCGGCTTATTGCCATACCCCAGTCCTTCAACGGCATCGTCCATTTCGGGGACGATGCCTGTATTGCCAGACACACCACTTTTTTCACCGGCTCGTCTGTCGGAAACACTTACGCTTTTTGATCGCATGGCGGATCACGCTGTTTAGCGACCCGATGGCATTCGTCAGCGACAGCGACAACTCTTACCGCTGGAACGAAATGGATAAGCGCTTCAGTGTCGACGACACGCCGAACGAGCCGAACCGCTTCGGCTGGGTGGGGGAAATCGATCCATATGGTTATTTTTCAGAAAATAATAAGAACATCTGTGCTTTATATAACCAGATAAAACCACGCAATAAACATAAATATTAAAGGTGATAATACTTTTATTTATCACTTCGGTTATATTCAATAAACATAATAACTTTCTCTGAAATCACAGGTCCGGCCATTGCAGTTGTTTCAGACGTTGATTAGGATGCCAGTGCATTTGCAGGGATGGTTTGTGTATCCACCGGGTATAATGCGTGACATCATTAATTTCAACACTGACTGTGCGATTGTCTGTTATGCCTGCCCACAGGGTAGGCTTTTTTTCTGTATGCAGGAAAAGAATCACTGAAAAAATGGAAGCAGGTAAGAAAGAGTGCTGACCAGGATATTATTTCATCCGTTCACTGGCGAGATGATAAACGTTGCTACGTTCACGTTTACCTACTGCGACTACCGCAATAATTAACATATCATCAATAACCTGATAAACAAGACGAATGAATCGCCACAGGTTTAATAGACACCTCAGAGTCATTTAAGATGACTTAAAGAGAGGTGCCCATGAGCGGTAAGCGTTATCCCGAAGAGTTTAAAATTGAAGCAGTCAAACAGGTTGTTGATCGCGGTTATTCTGTTGCCAGCGTTGCAACACGTCTCGGGTAATGCTGCCAACTTACTGATTTAGTGTATGATGGTGTTTTTGAGGTGCTCCAGTGGCTTCTGTTTCTATCAGCT
>ERZ808049.579-NODE-579-length-16211-cov-4.565080_pt1 | contig 16211 bp, 27 predicted proteins | sample MGYA00380198_ERZ808049 | MGnify/ENA primary metagenome ERZ808049 (study PRJEB31490, sample SAMN06133414) | mouse gut metagenome | isolation source: Z2_2 | host: mice | place: China: Chengdu | collected 2015-05 ...
AACAAGAGTGGTTAGTATTGAGGAACAGTCAGAAATAGATACGAATATAAAAGATAATAATAATGATGATAATGAAGAAATAGAAGATAATACAAATACGAATACAAACACAAATACCAATACAAATACGAACACAAATACAAATACCAATACCAATACGAACACAAATACAAATACCAATACCAATACGAACACAAATACAAATACCAATACCAATACAAATACAGGTACGAACACAAACATAAATAATAATACAAATGGTGTCAGCAACAGTGGCGTTGTACCTACAGAAAACAGTAATGTGACAAGTGTTACTGTACCCGAAAGCCAAAATAGTCAGCAGATATTTATGGTGAATACATCTGCGAATATAGAAAAATACCAAAATTTATATGTAGATGATACAAGAATTGTATTGGATATTTATTATGCAGAAAAAAATTTAAAAAGTGATAATATTGCTGTTACAACAAGTCCTTTTGTATCAGCAATACGTTCTGCACAGCATGATGTAGATGGCGTTGCGGTGACAAGAGTGGTGTTAGATTTAAAAGCACCTGTAAAATATCAGTTAACACAAAGTCAAGACAAAAAAAGTTTAATTGTTTCATTTCAAGAGAGTATTGTGCAAAGTATGACAGCAACAAATAGTGGTACTACAGATACAATACAAATTCATGCAAATGCACCTGTTACAGCAAATATCAGTACACTTTCTAGCCCCAACAGAGTAATTATTGATATACCATATGCAACATCAAATTTAGAGCCTAATTTATCCGTGCAGGGATTGAGTCAAGTATTGGCAATACGAAGTAGTATGTATGAAGAAAAAACGGCACGTGTGGTATTGGAAATAAAAGATACTGCAGAGTATGAAGTAGTGCAAAGTGAAAATGATATTATTGTAACAGTAAAAAAATCAACATTAGAAAATATTTCTTATGATGCGTCTAAAAAAGCATTAGCATTACAAAAAGTGACTCCATTTGATATTAATAGTGTAGTGCATACAGATAATTATTTGAAAAATCAATATAAAGTAACACTGCCTGGAGATTTTACAAGTGTATATGGTTATGGTACAATGAAATTGCCTTATGAAGGAATACCTAGTGTGACAGTAGAAAATGAAGGCGGAAAAACAACGTTTTCATTCTTAGAAAATAAAATTAGAGCATATACTACAACAGAAGACAATAATTACTATTATATCAATATTAAAAATCCTAAAGAAGTGTATGATAAAGTAGTTTTGTTAGATGCTGGACATGGCGGAAATGACCCTGGAACAAGTGGCAACGGATTAAATGAAAAAGATATTACATTGTCTATTGTCAATAGAGCATATGCATTACTTCAAAATACAAATAAAGTAAAAGTGTATTTAACAAGAAATGATGACAGTAGACCAGAAAACAGATATAGAGCAAATACAGCGAATGATATGGCTGATGTGCTGATTTCTATACATATGAATTCAGCAAGTCCAAATCCTTCCCCAAATGGTACAGAAGTGCTTTTTGTAACACATTCAAATGATGTGCAAGGAAGATTAACTAGCCAAATTGTAGCAACAACATTATTACAGAGAACAGTTAATGCGCTTTCTACTAATAATAGAGGGCTGAAATATGATACACAGCATCAGAAAAATTTAATATTGTTAAATTCTACTGTTGTACCTTCTGTTATTGTGGAAACATTATTTTTATCTAACCCTGGAGATGCTTTGAAAATTTCAAATACTGCAAATCATGATAAAATGGCACAGGCAATATATGACAGTATTATAGAACTGGCTGATAAATATACATGGAGATAATATGAAAAGGCGTGTCGATTTTTCGACACGCTTTTTATATATTTCTATTATTTCCACATAATATTGCTTGTGTTTCCCATGTCAAATACTTTTTCTTGTTTTAAATAATCCCTTGCAATGTCTAATGCTTCGCCAAAGCGTTGGAAATGTACAATCTCTCTTTCTCTCAAAAAACGCAAAGGTGCTAACACTTCAGGGTCATCTGTCAAATCAATCAAATATTCATAGGTAGTTCTTGCTTTTTGTTCTGCTGCCATATCTTCATATAAATCTGTGATAGGGTCGCCTTTGGATTGTAAAGCAAGTGCAGAAAAAGGTACACCAGCCGCAGAAGAAGGATATACGCCTAATCCATGATTTACATAATAGGTATCTAGACCACTGTCAATAATTTGCTGTTTTGTAAGTCCTCTTGTTAATTGCTGTACAATTGTTCCCATCATTTCTACATGGGCAAATTCTTCTGCTCTTTTATGTTATCAATGAGTATAAAGTGGTATTTTAGGATATAGCACAATTTCAAAATCATCAGGAGAATTGTGCCATCTACCATTTTTATTTTTAATGTATATTACTTTTTCAAGCACTTCTTTTAACATATCATTTTTTGATTTTGCCGTATATAGTGTATCATAAACAGATAATAAATGTTCCACTTTTGGTATAATATCATTTTGATTTTGTTGATATAAAATATCTTTTTCAATATCATTTTTTAGCATTTGCAAATTTTGTTTTGTATTTTCAATTTTTTGATGTAATAAACGAGAACGTTCTAAAAAAATGTCTGTACTATAGATACCCTGTTCTAAAAGTGTATGCGTATTGTCTAATTGTTGATGAAGTGTAACAAGTTCTTTTTCTGCTTTTTGATAAGCAGTTTTTTTAATTTGTATTTGATTGTGTTGTTTTGGTAGACTTTCTTCCATATTCCATTGTAATTTGTATTCTTGTAACCATTGCTCAAGAGAAATTAAAATGTGTTTTTCTACAAAATGTAATGCACTACTAATATTATCACAATATGTTGCAGTACACATAAGTAAATCTGATTGCTTGTTGGAATAAGGACGACGTACCATATTATGACCACATTTTCCACATACAACAATACCAGCTAAAGGATTTTTTACAATATGATTTTCTGCAATGGGGTGAGGTGGGTTTTGTTTTAGATATTGCTGAGCAGATTCAAATGTTGTTTCACTGATAATCGGTGTATGTAGTCCATTTGCGATAGTACATTGTTGTGTATTGTTGGAAGGGCGACTATAAACAATTTGACCATTTACTACCTTTTTAACGGCAGGGCGAAAATTCCAACGAATTTTACCAATATATACAGGATTTGTCAATATATCTCTTATCACAGAAACATTCCATTTTTTACCTGTTTTTGAAGGAATATTCATGCTGTTTAATCTTCTTGCTATAAGAGAAATGCCTAGCCTTTTGCTAGTATTTTGATTTTGCTCTCCTACTGTATACCATTCAAATATTGTTTTGACAATTTCCGCTTCTTCTGGAATTTGTTGTAATGTCCAACCTTTTTGCTTTTCCAATTGTATACGCTCATAACCATAAGGTGGTTTACTTCCTATGTATTTTCCCTCTTTTACAGAGGCAAGTCTACCGTTTTGTAGACGTCTGTTTATTGTTTTGTATTCCCTTCTTGACATAAATAATCCAAATTCAAAATATTCCTCGTCAAATTCATTATTTGGGTCATATGTTTTGAAAGGCGTAATAATTTTGGTATTGCTGTATTTAAACGCTTGTGCCATAATACCTTGGTCTATTGTGTCGCCTCTTGCAAGACGTTCAATTTCCATAACAAGTACACCGTCCCATTTGCATTGTTCTACTTCTTGTAACATATGTTGCATAACAGGACGTGCGGCTATGGTTTCCCCTGATACAATTTCTTTATAAATTTCAGTGATATTTAAGTGCATTTTTTTTGCTAATTCAAGCAGTATTTTTTGATGTCTTGAAAGTGTTTCGCCTTCTCCTCTTGCTTCTGCATCTGCATCTGCACGGGATTTTCTTAAATATAAACAGTATTGCATTGCTGTCACTTCCTTTTGTTTTATCATATGATGAAATCAGTATAATTATCAAAAATAAAACAGCCCTAATAGTATTATAAGGCTGTTTTTGATAGTTCGTCTATCAAAATTCGATATTTTAAAGCGAATTTTGATAAATTAGTTTATTTTTATTATTTTATATTATATAGTTGATATAGTATAAATTCACTTACTAATATGATATATCAAGAGAAAATAGTAAATAATGATAAGTTAGAACAAATTGTATTTTAAAGTTTGTTGAGAATGGATAAGTTTTTATTTAGGAGGAAAAGAAATGAGAATATAAAAAAGAACAATCCGTCTTACTAACAAAATAAATAAAAAGTAGCAAGACGGAAATAAGTAGAATTATTTTTTATTAATTAGTGATGATACTAAACTTACTAATGATAATAAATCAACATTATTATAGAACTGTTCAATTTTTTGCCTAGAAGTTATAACTTTGAAAGTGAGTTTTTTATTATGGAAGAAAACAAACAAATTTATCAACGGATTATAAACCAGATGAAACAATTAGAAATAATCCAAACAGAATATATTACAAAGAATCAAATGGAAATATTACTTCATTTATTTATACAATATTATAGTATGGTTTGTTGTGACAATTCTGAAATGAAATTAAGTGTTTCCAGGGAAAAATGGTCTTTTTGACACATTAGATTTTCTATAAATTTTTGTTTTCTGTTTTCTTTACCACGTTCTGTTTTTAATTCTTGTGCTTTTTCTGCCATAATATAAAAATCCCTTTGTATTGCTTTATTAACATAATAAGTTTGAGTATTCAATTTATCCTCAAAATTTTTCAATTCAGTTTGTTCTGGCATATCTTTAAAAACACCTTTGTCATAAAGTGTAGTAATTTTTTTCATAGCTTGATAGAGTATGGGATATTGTTCTAGCACAATAGTATATTCGTTTGTATTTTCAAGCATTTTAATAGATTCTTTTATGTTTTTCACATCATTTTGAATATCTAAATAACAAGTATTCTCTAATTGACAAAGACATTCACATTTTGCTTTTAAAAGGTTTTCATCAAATTTATTTTCTGATATAAGGAAATTTATTGTTTCAATGCAAGAATGATAATTTTTTTGGTCAAAGAAAGAGCGTGCCTGTTTGTATTTTTTTAAATACATATTGTCTTGCCTTTTAAAACAGTAGCAGAAAAAGAAGCATAGAATAAAAGCAACAAAAAAAAGTTTATTAAAAATAAAGCCTAGTATAATGAAAAAAAGTAAAAGTTTTGAAATAAGTAATTTTGCTTCTGTATATTCTCCAAAATAAATAGAAGGATTTTCTGTTGGGAAAAAAATTTTGATATATTGCTTATGAGCCTGTCGTATTTTAGATTGTTCTTCTTGTTGTTTTTGTTTTTCTTGCTGTTCAGCAAATCTTTTTAATTCAGCTTTGTATTGTGATTCTGTCATAACAACAGTATTTTTCACTTTTTTAGATTTTTTCCCATTCTTATGTTTTCCCCCAGAAGTTTCAGTATAGTATATCCCAGTGCCAGGAATAGAAAAAGTAGTACTGGATTTTCCTTTGGTATTGACACTGTAACGTACCCCTTTTCCACCAACACTAATACCCATACTTTTTTTATTGATATTTAATTTTACGCCAGGTGCAATTTTAATACTTTTGTGAAAACGAAATCCCATAGATTACCCCTCCTGATATTTTCTTAAATGCTTATTAGGTTTGGTGCGTTTTGTTTTTGGAGGACGTGGTAGTAACCTTACAACATAAGGTTGTTTTTTGATTTCTTTTTCATTATTATTTTGTTGCTGATTTGTTGTAGGCTCTATGTAATCATTTAATATGGAAACAATTTTATTTTTATAATCCATAATATCGTTTAAATTTTCTAGTTTTACTTTATATTGTGTTTTGTTGTTTTCGGGCAGTATCAATAATTTTCTCTTTTCTGTAAAGTCGAAACGACAAATCCATTTTCTTGTATTGTTTTTATAAAGTATAACAAAATAAGAATCTGTTTTTTTATAATATAAATCTCTCATATCTACAGAATTTTTTAGTATTGTTTTGATAATAAAAAAGCCTTCTAGTTCATCATCAGAAGGGGTGGTTTTTATATCTATATTATCATCTATGATGTTTGTATTATCTGTTTCCGTATTTTGTAAGGCATTCATAATTTTATCATTTAATGTTTCATTGATATAGTCATTTAATGATTTTTTTAATATTGGACGAAATTTATCCAATACAGATTGTGTTTTAGGAGCTGCATATACAGAAGATACAAATATTTTTATAAAGTCGTCTGTAGGTTCTTGTAATTGCTGTTCAAAAAGTGCTTTAAATTGTTTTTCATATTTCAATAGGCAAGCACTGTCTAATAGCATATCTACATCAAATAATTCTTTTTTAAATTTTTTCAATTCATTTATTTGATTTTCTTTTATTTTTATAATGTTAAATTCTAAAAAAGGCTCTTTGTCCATTTTATTTGTTTCTTCTATGTCTGTATAAAAGCGGTATGTTATGCCGTTTGTTAATATAGCGAATTTTGCCTTTGTTGTACCAAAATAACGGAAAAGTTGGGAATCGTGCCTTTCTAATTTTTTATTGGTTGATTTTGCCTCTATCAATATAACAGGTTCTCCATTTTTGATAATGGCATAGTCTACCTTTTCCCCTTTTTTAATGCCTACATCTGCAATAAATTCTGGAGTAAATTCTAAAGGATTGAATACATCATAGCCCAGCATAGCAAAAAAAGGCATAATAATAGATGTTTTGGTTGCCTCCTCTGTTTGTATGCTGTCCCTTAGTGTTTCTACTCTCTTGGCAAATTGTTTTACTTGGTCTATAAAATCCATAAGCGTTCCCTTCCCCTCTTTATTATTATGGATTGTTTTTGTCATTCAAAAGTTTTTTTAACATATCTGCATTGTTGATTAAAAATGTTGCAAATATTTCTGCACCTTCTTTTGTAATGACACCTTGTTCGTTTACTAGAGATGTACCTTTCAATTTTTCTTGTAATAATAATGCACCTTCGTCTACTGATAAAGGAATATCATTTATATTTTGTTGTTCCTTATCTAATTGTATATCATTATTTAGCAAATAGTCTGTAGTAACATGGAAATAATTTGCTATTTTTAATAATATGTCTGGTGAAGGCGTTGCTTTTCCAGTTTCATACTTTGATATGGAAGAAGCGTCTAAATTTAAAATTTCAGCCAATTCTTGTTGTTTTAAATTAGCTGATTTTCGCAATTCTTTTAATTTTTGCATAATTTGATATACACCCCTCTTTCTTTATCATAATGAATATAATTCAAGTTGTAAAGAGAAATTATAAAAAATGAAAAAAATTCAAAAAATATATTGACAAAAATCAAATTTTAAATTACAATATGAATATAATTCAAATGAATATAATTCATATAAAAACAAGGAAAGAGGTGGAAAATATGAATATTATTCGCGTAAAAAGAAAACAAGAAAATTTAACACAAAAACAATTAGCAAAAATGGTATGTGTTGACACATCAACTGTGGCAAAATGGGAATGCGGAAAGTCAATACCTCGTATGTTTACATTGATTAGACTTTCTAAAATTTTTCAATGCAGTATTGATGAATTAATAGACAAAGAAGTAAATAATGTATCATAAAAGTTTTAAATGACTTTTTTATTATACTCATTATATAGCAAAAGGAGGTACATAGAAAATGGCAAATCAAGACAAGCTGTATTACAAAATTTGCCGTGAGCAAGCAGGTTTGACACAGGAGCAAGCAATTGTATTATTGGGAATAGCAGAGCCTGCTACTCTATCAAGATATGAAAATGGACATACTCCTGTTAGCCCAGAATTGGCAGCAGCAATGGTAAAGGTCTATAGAACACCATTACTTGCAAGCTGGTATGTTAGATATACCAATCCAGGATTAGCGCAGTATCTTCCAGAAATAAGCAATCCAGTAACGGACGGTGATATGGCATTACAAATGGAGTTAGCAGATGATGATATAACAGAAGTGAGAAAGGCTGTAAAGGCGGTTTTGCGTGATGGTATTGTAGATGCACAAGAAGCAGAAAAATTGAAATTAAATGCTCATACATTGAGAGAGGTAGCGAATAAAATATTGTCTGCTGCTACTTATTTGGAAAGTAGAGAGACTGATAGTTAAAAATAGAATAATAAAGTAATTTGTGTCCAAGCGGTGTAACAACAATTAACAAATATAAAAAATTGAATTATGTGATATGAAAATTCTATTCATTGTAGTATAGAAATTGGAATAGTACAAATTGTATTCAGAATATAATGTTGTAGGAGGTGCTAATTTATGAAAGAAAATGTCATACCACACATTGTAAAAGAATTCAATATTGGAAATACAAAAGTAAAAATAGCAGATAATTATTGTAAAGATAAATCAAAAGAGGAAGTAGATAAAATATTGAAAAGAATTGCAATCATAGCGTTGCAGGATTATAGGGCAAATGAATGTCAGAAAGGATAAGTAAATAATATGGACATACCATTTAATACACAAAAAGAAGGGCTGAACAAGCTAGAAAAAATGGTACAAGTTAGGGAAGAAATGAAAGGCTGTCGCTGGTATGATGTGTGGCAAGAGGATTGTAAGAGGTTTGCGGACAAGCTGATAGAGGCAGGAGCAGACGAAAAAGATATTGCTGTGATTATGGGGTGGAGAGTAGAAAAGGAATGTTATTGCGGAATATTGCTGCATTGACAGGTAGGGTAATACTTTCTGAAAAGGAGTATTTTTATGCAATAATCCGAACATATATTCGTAAAATGGAGGCAGAAAGATGTATTTATGGGTATTTGTAGGAGTGATGGCAGTGGTTTGTGTGACAGCAGAAATTGCTTACAAAATAGATATGAAAAGCTACAGGGAAAATTTGCAGAGTGATAACAATAGAAAGGGGAGCAAATGATATGGGGCAGTCAAAAACAAAATCGGATATTCTAAAAGCTTGTATGAAATTTGACAGAGAATCAGCGGGTAAAAAACCGGATTATGAAAAAATAAATGTTGAATTTACAACATCTATGATTCAAATAATTATGCATTTAAAGGCAGTTTCAAAAAATGACGACATATTGTCGGAACTTACTATACAGCTTTTGGATATTTGCATAGAAATACAAAATAGATTGGATAAATTAAGTGGGGTAAAGAGATAAAAGGAGCGGTGACAATGATAGTACAAACAAAAAAAGAAGCGTGGAAAGCAGCCGAAAAGATATTTGGAACAGATTATTACAATGATGAAAAAGTTAGTTATTATGCAGGGTATCCTATCTATGTGAATGACACAAGTGAAACAAATGACCAAATTGCAGATTTGGATGTTAGATTAGAAGTCAGATTGAAATGCAATACAGTAGATTGTGAAACAACAAATATATGGATTGCAGAACAAATTGGAGAGGGAATCACAGAAGAGATTGAACAAGAAGCAGAGAAATTATCAGATAAATTTGTTTTTAACTATTTTAATATGAATGGAAAGCTAAGCTCAAAAGAGTTCCGTAAAAATACAATATTTCGAATTGCAGCACAAGCATTAAAAAAGATGAAGACTGCAAACAATACAGAGGAATTGTTTGATATATGTCATGAAGCTGAAATTTTGTTAGAGAAGGAAATAAAGGAATGTCAAGGTTATTTAACAATATTTGAACCTTTGACTAAAGTTATGTTTAGATGGAGAAGAGAAGGAAAAATATGCCATAAAAAATGCTATTGTACAGATGATTGTACAGCAATCAGAGGAATCACGCAACCACAAACCAGCTTAACAATTTGATACTAATAGAAAATATCATAAATCATGTGATACAAGAAGGTCTACAGCAACAAACCTACTATAAAGAGATATACAAGTCTTGTAAGGAAAGAATAGAGCAGTTTAAATACATAGCTTATTTGGAAAAAATCGCATAGAAAAGGCTGTCAGAGGACAGCCAGAGAGTTAAGACTTGTGAGAGTTGGGGTTGTCTGTACGCCCCAATAAATAATCAACTGAACAATCAAGGTAGTCAGCGATTTTAGCTAGATTTTCAGATTTAGGTGTTGAACCACCAGAAAGCATAGAAGATAAAGTATTTTTACTTAAATTACAGTTTTCTAACATAATTTTAAGTTGAACTTTTTCTTCTTTTGCAAGATATTTTATTCTTTGTGCTATATTATTTGCTTCATACATAAGGAAAGCCTCCTTTTAAAAAATCCTAAAACTTTGGTAAAAAGTATTGACAATCCCAAATGTTTGGGATATAATATAATCAAGTTAAGAAATTAACTTATATTATAACATAAAAGGAGGGACAAAACAAACTCATTACTAACCAGAAAGGAGGTCAAGACAATGAGTAAAAGAAGAAAAGGCGGTCAAAAGAAATTCACCCCCACAAAGGTTGTTCTAGTAACCGCAACAATTCAACTTTTAACCGCAATTATAAATTTAATTGAAAAGCTGTTATAAGTTGAAAGGGGAGGGTAGCTCCTCCCCTAATATAAAAATAATAACTGTTTTTTTACTCATTGTCAATGTTAACAATAAACAGAAAAGGAGGGGAAAATATGACAGGATTTCAAGTTTTTAGCATTGCGGTTGATGTAGTAACGATTGTAGTGGATATTGCTGTCATTCTCTATATTGCAAGAGGGTGGAAAAAATGAGCATAGGCGACAACATCAAATTGAGAAGAATCAAAGAGGGAATCAAACAGCAGGATTTAGCAGAATTGGCAGGTATTACGGCATCTTTACTAAGTCAAATAGAGAGGGGCAAAAAGCCCCTCACTCCTCAAACAGGGTATGCGATTGCACAAGCATTACAATGTAGTGTATACGATTTGATAAAAGTAGAATGCAGAATTGAATTAGCTGAAGCAGATGGATAAAGCAAATGAGTAAAAGGGTGAAATGGCAATGTGTGACAAAAGAAATCAGTTGATTACGCAAGCAGTATTGGACAAGTTGGGTAGTGGCACAGGGATTTACACATCAGATGATATTTTGATAGCAGCAAATATCAGTGATGAAAATTTAAGGGATTTGTTGGGAAAATTGCAGAGCAATGTAAAAGAAGTAGCGGAGAAAGGAGAGAATAAAATATGAAGATTTGGAGTAATGGGAGTTACCAAGATATTGAGATAGGACAAAAGGTTTTTGTAGGACATTGCGGTTCAGAGCATACCTGTTTTGGAGAATATGGTGTATTGGAAAGAGCAACAACAAGACATTTAGTGTTTAAAACAGATTCAGGTACGGTTATTAAAACAGCCATTGACAACATAAGCAATGTAATAGGAAAGGCTGGAAAACAGGGGAATTTCGTAAGTTTGAAATTGGAAAGGGATTTTATAAAAAGTCCTACTTTGATTTATTAAAAATAAAAATGTGAAGGAGGAAAAATTATGAAAAAATTTGAATCAGAAAAGAGTTATCAAATCAACGAGAACACAGCAGCAAGAGCAAAAAGCATGATGAGTTTTAATGACTACAAACAAGGCAGTGCTACAAGTGAATACCATCGGTTGTTGGACGAGGCTTATGCTATAGCACAACAGCAAAAGGATAAAGTAGATAGTATGTATCATGACAAAATTGATTATTATTTTCATTTATATGCTAGAAAGTTAGCACAAAATTTGAATGGATACCATGAAATCGGTACACGCTGTCCCTCTGTAATGATTGCAGGAGCTGCAAATTTTTCAGCTAAAAAGAAAGAAAAGCAGATGAATGCTTTTTGTAAAAATGCCCAAGAATACGAAAATATACAAGAAATACTATATAAAATAAAGGGCATTGGCATGGGCGGTATCAGCAGCGATAACCCAAATGCAATACAAAAATTAAAAGAAAAATTGTGTACTTTAGAACAAAATCAGGAACAGATGAAACAGGTCAATGCTTATTACAAAAAGCACAAAACGCTAGAAGGCTGTACATTACTATCAGAGGCTGAAAAGAAGCATTTAACTTCTTATTTAGAGAAAGATTATAATGCAGAGAAAAGACCTTATAACAGTTTTACATTGACCAACAACAATGCAAGCATAAAACATACAAAAAAGAGAATAGCAGAATTAGAAAAAAAAGATTCTCTAAAAAGCTGGAAATTTGAATCGGGAGAAGTCGTTGCAAATAAAGAATTGAACCGTTTACAAATTGTTTTTGATGAAAAACCAGAGGAAGCATTGAGAGCAAAACTAAAATTAAATGGTTTTAAATGGTCACCCTCTCAAAATGCTTGGCAAAGATTTTTAAATCAAAATGCCATGCGTGCAGTAGAAGAAATAGAGGAATTAGCAGAAATAAAGGTGTGATGAAATGGTAAATATAAAATTAAATCATGGTAAAAGTAATACAACAATAAACGGAAAGATTGACTGGATAATAGCAGATGTTATTGTAGGGATTCCAACAGCAATAGAAAGCATATTAGATGAAGTATGTACTTCAAAGGCTGAAAAAGAGAATGTTATGAAGCAATTTATAGAAGAATTGAAAAATAAAAAGCTGATAGAGGATAGTTTTTGATGGAGAAGGCGAAACATGAAAAAATTGATACAAATAACAGCAAGTATTGCTATGGGTAGCGGTACGTTGATATGGGGCATACAACAAGCATATCAGCAAAGGGGATATATGGCAATCGGCGGGGAATACATATTAGCAGTATTAGCAGCCATATTTATATATTGGCTGATAGATAAAATGGAATGGAGGTAGAAAAGTGAATGTAATGGATTTAGGTTTCAGACAAGGAGAAGAAAGTTTTATATCAGCAGAAAAAGAAGATGTTGTATTGATATGCGAAAAATGTGGTGAAGGAATTCGGGAAGGAGAATTGTATGAAGATAAAATTTTTCTATTGTGTGAAAAATGTGCAGAAGAAGAATTTAGAGAGGGATTGAAAGAAGCATAAAAATAAGCCCCTACGGAACGACGTTTCGCAAGGGGCAAAAACCAAATTTATCTATAATTAGTATAACACAAAAGGGAGGAAAAAGCAATGATTAAAAAAGCAAGTGAGTTAGTGCAAAAAGAGAATATTAAAATTAGAATGCTGATTGCAGGATTTCCAGGCATAGGCAAAACAACAGTAGGGCTTTCTGCACCAAAGCCATTACATATTGATACGGATTATGGTGCAACTCGTGTGAATCCAAGACATAGAGCAGATACCATACAGCCAAATAGTTATCAAGAATTACTTGATGATTTAAAGCCAGAAAATTTAAAGGAATATGAAACGCTTGTATTTGATACAGGTGGAGCGTTATTTGATTTAATGAAGCCATATTTGATAAAGCAAGACGCTAAAAATGGTAAGAAAAACGGTGATTTATCATTACAGGGATATGGTGCAGCGGGCAGAGAATTTAAAAGGCTTATGGATATTGCATATTATCAATTAAGAAAACATGTTGTAATTATTTTCCATGCAAAAGAAGAAAAAGACGGTGAAAATACCCGTTTAAGGATATTGGTAGAAGGAAAAACAAAAAATGATGTATGGCAGCCTATGGATTTGGGCGGATTTATGGAAATGCAAGGGAATGAAAGAACAATAGGTTTTACGAATTGCGAAAGATATTTCGCAAAGGGAACACATGGTATACAAGGAATTTGGAGAATCAAAGAATTACAGCAACAAGATAAAAATGATTTTTTAACAAGATTGTTTCAAGAAGTACAAAAAAATATTGAGAAAGAAACAGAAATATTTGAAAAGGAAAGAGAAGCATATGAAGCTTTGATGGCGAGTTTTGATTTTGAACACACCGAAATTAATACATTGATGAAGCAGATTGCAAATACAGAGCATATATTGACAAGCAAGGCGGAATTGAGGGCAAAATTTAGACAAAAAGCAAAAAAAGAGGGTTATGTTTTTGATGCTGAAACAAAAAAATATATTTTAATAGCAGAGAAAAATAAACAAGAAACAAAAGAAAGTGAATCAGAAAACAATATGACGGAAACTCAAACAGAACAAAATAATGAGAACAAAGAAACAGAAATCATAAAAGAAGAAAATAAACAAAAAGCAGAACCTAACAAGGAAGTGAAAAAAGATGTATCTGATAACGGCGAGCCTGCTGAACAGTTGGAGCTATCTACTAGAGAGTGAGTATGGAAATATAGAAGATTTTGAAAAGGTGTTGGCTAGAGTGCCAACACCTACTACAGAAGCAATTGAAACAGGTTTTGCATTTGAAAAATGGTGCGAACAGAACTTTGAAGAAACAAAAGGTGGTATATTTCAAATGACTGCAAAAAAAGTTGTGGGAAATTATTTGTTATACGGGCGCATGGATTGTGTGAAAGCTGGCGTAATATATGATTACAAATATACAAAAAAATATGAACCTGGTAAATTTTTAAAAAATGTACAAACAGCTATGTATTTAGAGCTGGTGCCAGAAGCGAAAAAAGTGTCTTATATCATAACAGATAAAAAAGATTTTAGTAATTTATACAGAGAAGATTATACAAGAGAAGAAATACAGCCAATTATGCAGACTGTAAATCAGTTTATGGCATGGATAAACCGAAATGGCTATAGTATGGAAAAGTGGGTTGCAATGTAAAGTTGAGACGCTTTGATACTAAAAAAGGAATATAAAAAAATAAAAAGCTGCTGTTTGTATTACAGACAGCAGCATGAACATTGAAAACGGAATCAGAAAGAAGGGAAAAATATGCCAAACAGGATACTAAAAGAAAGTATCTGCAGAAGTGAAGACATTGATTCCTTAACTTGGTTTGAAGAAGTGCTATTTTACAGATTGATTGTGATATGTGATGATTTTGGAAGATTTGACGGAAGAATAAAAATTATAAAGGGTTCTTGCTTTCCTTTGAAAAGTGTAACGGAAAAAGATATTGAGAGAGCGCTCAATAAGTTATCGGCGGTAGGTTTGGTTAAATTATATCAAGTAGAAGAAAAACCGTATCTGCAATTGGTAACTTGGAGTTCTCATCAAACAATCCGTAATCAAAAAAGTAAATACCCAGAATGTCCATCAAATTTGCAAGAAAAAGAATATTTGCAGGAAAAAGAAAACGATTGCATGCAATTGAAATCAATTGAAAACAATTGCATGCAATTGCAAGCAATTGAAAGCAAATGTTCCCGTAATCCAATACAATCCGAATACAATCCGAATCTGAATACAAATATATGCTCTGAGCAGAACAGCTCCGAGCAGCACGAGCAAGCAGTCATTACATTGCTTTTGAATACGGGAGAAGAATACCCTATTGTACAAAGTAATGTGAATGAATGGGCAGAACTCTATCCAGCCGTTGATATTATACAGGAATTAAGAAATATAAAAGGCTGGTTAATCACAAATCAAAGAAAAAGAAAAACCAAGGGTGGAATATTGCGCTTTGTAAATAGTTGGTTAGCAAAGAAACAAGACAAAGGAGGTACAGGCTCAAGCTATGCAAAAACAGTACAGGCTACTCCTGTAAAACAAAATCGTTTTGTTAACTATGAGCAAAGAGACTGGAATTTTAAAGAGCTTGAAAAAATGGAAAGAGAACGGATTGCTCAACAAGCTGACAATAGGCAACAGCCAAAAGATGAAAGGTATGCAGCACTTTTGGCAAAAATCGAAGGAGGCAGTAGTGCGTGAAAAATAAAATAGAGTTTACAGTAGCAGGAGAGCCAAAGGGCAAAGAAAGACCCCGTTTTTGTAGTAATGGACAGATATATACACCAAAACAAACAACAACATACGAACAGCAAATTATATTTGATTATTACAAACAGTGCGGTAATGTGAAGTTTAATGAAAATAGTCAACTGGAATTGTCTGTTGCTGCATACTTCAAAATACCGAAAAGTGGAAGTAAAAAGAAAAAGGCTGAAATGCGTATTGGTGGTATCCGTCCTACCAAAAAGCCAGATGGTGACAATATTTTGAAGGCTGTAGCAGACGCTTTAAATGGTATTTGCTACAAAGATGATAAAAATATTGTGAAAATGAGTATTGAAAAGTTTTATAGCGATGTGTCTCGAATTGAGGTTGTAGTACAGGAAGTAATTAATGTGAAGGAGTGAATAAAATGAACAAAGTTTGTTTTGAAAATTTATTTCAATATTTTGATTATATTTTTGTGCAAACAGATAGCGACAATTTTTACATTTTTAATCAAGTAATGGGTTTTAAAATTCCTATTCAGTATAAAAAAGATGTCCTTTCAGATTTTGAAGGAATCAATATAGAATTAGAAAATTG
>ERZ808049.595-NODE-595-length-15776-cov-3.317345_pt1 | contig 15776 bp, 19 predicted proteins | sample MGYA00380198_ERZ808049 | MGnify/ENA primary metagenome ERZ808049 (study PRJEB31490, sample SAMN06133414) | mouse gut metagenome | isolation source: Z2_2 | host: mice | place: China: Chengdu | collected 2015-05 ...
TCCCTCCGTCCCACACACAAAAGAGGCCGGATAACCCTGTCCCTCACCGGGGCCATACCTCCCAGCCCTTTCAGCCCGCTGCCCCGAAACAGATTGTGAAGGATCGTCTCCGCCTGATCCTCCTGGTGATGTGCCACCGCGATCCTGGCCCCATGAAGGGCCTTCGCGGCCTCATAAAACGCCTCATAACGAAGCTCCCTGCCAGCCTCCTCCACGCCCATCCCCCGTTCCCGGGCATAGGCGGCCGCGTCCCGGTACACCACAAGACAGGGAACCTTCCACTGCTCTGAAAGTTCCCTGACAAACTCCGCGTCCCTGTCCGCCTCGGCCCCCCGCAGCCCGTGATGGACGTGGACAGTTTGTATCTCCAGCCCAAACTTCTCTTTCAGGGTCACCAGAATATGGAGAAGACAGACCGAATCCGCTCCTCCTGACACTGCCGCTATCACCCGGCTCCCCTGCTCCAGCATTTGATACTGTCTGATATATGCCTCTACTTTTTTCTGCATGTCGCTCACCTGCTTCTTTTGTTTAGAACCATGTCATCCCTCCGGCATATTCCGCTTCCACACCCTTGCGGTCAACACTGTCATATCATCCCGGTTCTCCTCTGAAAATGACATGGCAAATTCCAGAATCTGCTCTGCCAGCTCCTGGGGATTGCCGCCCCAAACGTCCTCCAGATACTCTCTCATCACCTGTTCCTTGTCCTCCCCCGGCAATGCCTCAAGAACTCCGTCGCTGACCATGACCACCAGGCTGTTCTCCCACAGTTTCCTGGACAGTAAAACCGGTTCCACCTGTTCCAGCACTCCCGCGGGAGCCACAGCTGCCGCGAGAAGCTCCACCCCGCTTTCATCCAGCACATAGGTAGCCACCGCTCCCAGCTTCATAACCTCCAAAACGCCTGTATACAGATCAATGCAGCACAGATCCACTGTGGCGGGATGCTGCTCCTCGCCCACTAAAAGCAGCACCGTATTCACCAGCTTTAAAGTGGCTCTGGCTGTGTATCCCGCCTCCAGAAGCTGCTCTGCCAGCTCTATGACTCTCTGGCTTTCCCTGGCCGCCTGCTCTCCGCTTCCCATACCGTCCGAAAGGCTCATGATAACCTGTCCCGGAGTGTTCTGGGAAAATGTATAATTATCTCCCGACACTGTCTCCCCGCTCTTTGCCGTCCCGGCCACGCCCCACGTGACCCGGTATGATCCCTCCTCGATAAACTGTACTGTGGCGAACTGGCGGTTTATGACAGACCTGCCGTCCCTTGCCGCGATCCACCCGCGGCCTCCCGCGGCCTGTCCCAGAAATTCTCCGGCGTCCTTGGCCATAACGCACCTTCCGTTGTTGGTCCGCACCGTAATATATGCCTCCCTGTGCTTATTATCATATTCCAGCATCAGCATATGGTCAATAACCATATGGCGCCGCAAAAAAGCCCGCCTGACAGCCGCCTCCACCTGATCTGTCACATCCACGGCCTGTTCCATCTGTCTGGCAAACTCCTCCAGGATCACGGCCAGCTCCCGAAATTGGCTGATAACTGCGTCCCGGCTCTCCAAAAACCGGTTTTTCCAGGTCAGGTTCATGGTGGCCCGCCCCAGATTGCGGTTTAAATGTCCCACATAATCTTCCTGCCGCCCGCACTTTTCCCGAAAAAGCCTGGGCATATCTTTAGGCTCCACATTCCCCTTCTGCTCAAACGCCCTCAGCAGATAGTACAGATAGTAACTGTCTTCCTTTTCACTGTCCGAGTACAGATTGCATTTGCTGCAATCCCCGCACACCATGGCTCCGGCCATCTGGAGCGCCGCAAGGCCGTCCTCCCTGCTTAAACCTCCCACGCTCTTCTCCCTGTCAAAGGCTCTTGCCAGCCCCTCCAGGGAATTAGCCATATCGCTTAACCTTCTGGCCGTATATACATGGATACCCTCCATATTGTTATGGACCTTCTTCCGATAGAACACAAAAATCCCTCCTGACTTTACATACAGGCCTTCTGCCGCAATGCAGGAAACCCCCGTATGAATTATACACAGTCAAAAGGGAAATATTTGTCAAATCAAGACTGCCTGTCCAAAAAAGCGTTCGACAACTTTCGGCAAAACCCGCCGGTCCTCAGATCGGCAGATCAGCTTCCGGTTCACTGTATAGGTTTGAGAAGGATCTCATCCGGATTCACCAGCCCCAGCTTTTCCTTGGCCACCTTCTCGATATATTCCTTCGTCTGAACGTAGATCCTCTGTTCTTCCAGTTCCTCGGCCCGCTTGCTCTCCTCCTCCAGCTGACGGGTCAGCTCCTCCTCCTTTATCTGATAGGCCAAGTCTTTCTCCCGCAGGGTCTCTCCCCGGATATGCATCACCACCGCCATGCTCATCACCACAAAGGTAATACCCACCATAGCCATGCGGTTACCCAGCCGTTCCTTTCTCTTTCGTACCGATCTTGATCTTCCTGTCTCTCTCATCTTTTCTCCCGCTTCAATCGGCTCTTACGCTTTCTCATTTTCATTTTAATCCATTCCACTGCCTTTTGCAAGCGTTTTAACACCTTTCTGCTGACGGCGTACTCATAAACGACCATTCCAAGGATGACCCCTCCGATACAAAATCCCCTTAAATTGCCGTCATTCTGCTGATATAACAGGGAAAAAGTCATTACCGCGCAATAGATCCCACAGATCAAATCTTCCGCTCCCACTACCCACATTTTATGAGGACACACAATCCGAAAGAATCTGACGCAGTCATAAACCATCGCCAGTCCTACCCCTGTGCAGATACTCATAAAAAACAGCTGTGCCTCATAACGGATGCTGACGCTCATGGCCCCTCCTTACCGAAACAGACGGTTAAACAAGGATTCGCCGGACTTGCGGTAGGATTCATTGGAGGAGTACACCAGGCTGTCAACCGTCCCGTCCACATCCACCTCGCCTTTTTCCAAGGTCAGACGGCTAACGTGCAGATCTTTTCCTTTCATGGTCAGAAGCCCCATATCCGTATCCAGAACCACCTGATTCTCGTCAAAAGAGACCACGTCCCGAATCCCGCTGACACTAAGGGCTGATCGGTTTACCATCATGAGTCTGTGGGGTCTTGTGCCTGTCTTTTCTTCCATTAAAAAAGACCTCCCAATATACTTATGTCCTTGGTTAAGTATATTAGGGGGTCTGGCTGTTTATGCGTCAGATATAGCGATAAAGTTCCTTGGCCTCTTCCTTCTTCACAGTCTCCTGGACGTCCAGCACCTCCACCTTCACGGAATTCGTGCCGAACCGGATCTCAATGGTATCTCCGGTCTTTACATTCAGGGATGCCTTTGCCGGCTTATCGTTCACCAGCACGCGTCCCGCGTCGCACGCCTCATTGGCCACAGTCCTTCGTTTGATCAACCGGGAAACCTTTAAAAACTTATCTAATCTCATATGTTATACGTTTACCTTGTCCTTAAGCGCCTTTCCGGCTTTGAACTTGGGGGACTTGGATGCCGGAATGGTGATGATCTCATCCGTACCCGGCTTCTTTCCTTCTCTCTCTTTCCTCTCCACAACCTCAAATGTACCAAAGCCCACGATCTGGATCTTCTCTCCCTTTACCAGTTCATCAGAAATAACATCAACAAAGGCCTTCAGAGCTTTCTCCGTGTCCTTCTTGGAAAGCTCTGCCCGCTCGGCCATCGCTGTGATCAATTCACTCTTATTCATCAAAATTTCCTCCTAATACTATGGCTCCTGATTTTGCCACGATTTCACATCTCGCAATTTTGTAGCTTTTTTACTATAGCTTTTTTGCCCTGGTTTGTCAAGGTCTTTCGGCTTTTTCCTGTGCTTTTATTGCGTTCCACAGGTCTAAGCATTCCTCCTGGGACTCTGCCTTCACTCCGCCGAATACGTGAGGGTGCCTGCGCACCATCTTCCGGCTTACTCCGTCGATAACATCCTCTATGGTAAACGCCCCCTGCTCCTTTGCGATCTGACTGTTAAGCAAGACCAGCATAAGCACGTCGCCCAGCTCTTCACACAGATTGTCCATGTCCTGGTTATCTATGGCGTCAAACACCTCCTGGGTTTCATCGGCAAGACACGGCTTCAGGCTTTCATATGTCTGATCCCTGTCCCAGGGACATCCTTCCTCGGAACGAAGCTTTTCTATGATATCCGTCAATTCATGAAATGTGTACATCCGGAATTCCTCCTTCACAGGTCAATACTGCAACTATTTCCCCAAGGCAGCGCTAACCCTGATAGATGGGATACGCGTCGCAGATCTTCGTAACTTCTCCCCGAATATAATCCGCACTCTCCTCAAAGTCCGTGGCAGCCAGCCAGACGCACTCCGCGATCTTCTCCATGTCAGCTTCCTTAAGCCCTCTGGAAGTAACCGCCGGCGTACCGATTCTGACTCCGGATGTGACAAACGGACTCCGCGGGTCGTTGGGAACCGTGTTCTTGTTCAGCGTGATGTAGACCTCATCGCACTTGTTCTGCAGCTCCTTGCCGGAGATATCCATTCCTCTCAAATCCACCAGCATCAGGTGATTGTCCGTTCCTCCCGTCAGTATCTTAAATCCCTGATTCTCAAGGGCCTTTGCCAGCGCGGCCGCGTTCTTCACCACCTGCTCCTGGTATGTCTTAAACTCCGGCTTCAACGCCTCCCCGAAGCACACGGCCTTTGCCGCGATCACGTGCTCCAGCGGCCCTCCCTGAGTGCCCGGGAAAATGGCCTTGTTAAAGTTAAACTTCTCCGCAGCCTCCTTGTTGGCCAGGATCATGCCGCCTCTTGGCCCTCTTAAAGTCTTGTGGGTGGTGGTCGTCACCACATCGGCGTAGGGAATGGGACTTGGATGAAGCCCTGCAGCCACCAGCCCTGCAATGTGAGCCATATCCACCATCAGATACGCCCCCGCTTTGTCAGCCACCTGGCGGAAACGCTTAAAGTCAATGGTCCTGGCATAAGCGCTGGCTCCTGCCACGATCAGCTTCGGCTTTGCCTCTACGGCGATCCGCTCCAGCTCATCATAGTCAATATATCCCTCATCATTGACCCCGTAGGGCACAATATTAAAATACAGTCCTGAGAAGTTCACCGGGCTTCCGTGGGTCAGATGGCCGCCGTGGTCCAGGTTCATGCCCATCACCGTGTCGCCGGGCTTTAACATGGCCACGAAAACCGCCATATTGGCCTGGGCGCCGGAATGGGGCTGCACATTGGCATAGTCGCATCCAAACAGCTTCTTGGCACGCTCAATGGCAAGGGTCTCCACCACATCCACGCACTGGCACCCGCCGTAATACCGCTTCCCTGAGTACCCTTCCGCGTACTTGTTGGTCAGCACCGTACCCATGGCCATCATGACTGCCTCCGACACGATATTCTCTGACGCGATCAGCTCCAGATTCCTTCTCTGGCGGGCTGCCTCCGACTCAATGGCCTGCCCCACTTCCGGGTCAAACCTGGTGATAAACTCCATAATCTCATTAACCATGACTGTTCTCCTCTCAATCTGTTTGTAAATCCGTGGATTTTCCTTATTATATTGTCTCTTATATCCTGTGTCAAGAACCATATACCCCTTAACGTTCCTTTTCCCTGCTTTAGTCGAAGCTCGCAGGGCTATTGCCGCCGGGTCAGTGAAACTTCCACTCCTTCACCACCATCTGAATGGTCCGGTTCCCATTGTACTCATTGATCCCCGGATAATAGATCACATCCATCTCTCTTAGTTCCCCCATCTCCTCCATAAATGCGTCCCCATCCGTAAACGCGATCCCGTCCACAGCCACTCCCCGGGGTGTCACCATGGCCAGCTTCACCGCGTTCCGGTTCTTTCCCAGCACCCTGGCGCTGCGGATACGTATCCCTTTCTGGGCAAACTGGGGCTTTTCATTGCCCTGACCAAAGGGCTCCAGCATCTCCAGTTCCCGGATCAGAGGCTCTGTCACATACTCCATGGGCATGGGCACATCGATCCATATCTTTGGGATAAAGTCCTCCTCTGTCAGCCTGGCATTGTCATTAAGAGCCTTTCTGAACGCCTCCACGTTCTCCTCCGCCAGGGAGAGCCCGGCCGCCATGGGATGGCCTCCGAACTTTGTCAGAAGCTCCTTCACCTCCAGAAGGGCCTCAAACATGTGATACCCCTCAATAGACCGGCCGGAGCCCTTCACCCCCTCCTCCGCCTTTGTCAGAACAATGGAAGGCTTGTGATACCGCTCCCGCAGCCGCCCCGCGATGATCCCGGCCAGGGACTCATGGCACTCTGGCAGGTACACCACCAAAACCTTGTGCTCCAGATACCTCTCCTCCACCTGGGCGGCGGCCTGCTCCGTCCCCTCACTGGTCATGTCCTTTCTCTGGTCATTGAGCAGCTTTAATTCCTCTGCCAGCCGATCCGCCTCCGCCTCATCCTCACTTAACAAGAGCCGCAGCGCCATCTTAGCCGTCTGCAGCCTTCCGCCGGCATTGAGACAGGGCCCGATGACAAAGCCGATGTGAAACGCCGTCAGATGTTCTATATCCAGCTTATTTTTCTCCATCAGTTTCCGAAGCCCGGTGCTTTTCGTAAGGCCCATCCGCGCCAGGCCCTCTCTCACCAGGATCCGGTTCTCATCCTGAAGCCGCATCACATCCCCCACCGTGGCGATAGCGGCAAACTCCATCATCTCCTCCCACTCACTGTCTCTGATCCCGTACCGCTCATACAGCACCTTCACCACCTTGTAGGCCACCACAGCCCCGCAAATCTCCTTCCACGGATACGGGCAGTCCTGCTGCTTGGGATTCACGATGGCGTCCGCCTGGGGCAGGATGTCCCGTCCGTCCTCCTTCGCAATATCATGGTGGTCCGTGATGATCACCGTCATCCCCAGTTCTTTGGCCCTACGCATCTGCTCCACCGCCGAAATCCCGTTGTCGCAGGTCAGAATGGTATCCACCCCGTCCTCACAGGCCGCCTCAATAATATGTTCATTAATCCCATACCCGTCCTTCACCCGGTCGGGGATCTCATAGTCCACCACAGCCCCAACCCGGTTAAGCGCTTTAAAAAGTATGTAGGTGGAGCACACCCCGTCTATATCGTAATCCCCCACGATCCGGACCCGTCTGCCCTGGTTTGCCTTTTCCTCCAGGATCTCTGCCGCCCTGTCCGCGTCCTTCAAAAGATGAGGGGAATAAAAATCTTCCTTGGTTCCGTATAAATACCTGTGGATCGCCTCACTGCCCTCCACATCCCGGTTCCTCATAACCCTTGCCGTCACCGGATTAATGTGAAACTCCTTTGCGATCCCATCAAAGTCTGCCTTTTTCGCGTATAGCATCCACTTCGCTGTCATAATCTGTCCTTCCTGTCCGTTGGATTTTTCGTCGGTTTCATCTGTCTCTCTGCCCGGAACCTTGCCTGCTTTCCGGTCGCCCCATCTGTCACTCACCCGGCAATCTCGATCTCCGTCTCATACTCCCGCAGCCGCCTGCGCCGCTCCCTGTAATCTGGCAGCTGCTCTTCCACAAGCTTCCAGAACCTGAGAGAGTGGTTCATCTCCTTCCGGTGGGCCAGCTCATGGACCACCACATAGTCCACCAGCTCCTCCGGAATCAGAATCAGCTGCCAGTTAAAATTCAGATTTCCCTTTGCGCTGCAGCTTCCCCACCTGGTAGCCTGCTGCCGGATGGTCAGTTTACCGTAAGTCACCTGCATCCTCTCCGCCCACTGCCACGTCTTCTGAGCCAGCATCCATCTTGCGTGCCGGCGGAACTCCTCAACCTGCGCTTTTGTATAGACCGGCCTGTTCTCCAACCGCTTAAGCACCTCCCTGCGGTGCTTCAAGATCCATTCCCGGTTTCTCTCCACAAAATCGCTGACCTCTCTGTCCTTAACCCACACCGGGCACCGGACCACCACACTTCCGTCCCGCTTTACCTCAATAGCGCTGGTCTTCCGCCCGGACCGCACCACCTCATAACCTATCGCAGCCTCACTCTTCCTCATAATTCTCTTCCATATCTCCAAATATCACGCAGAGACGAGGATTCTCCTGCTCCGCGTCCCTCATCACCTTTTTCACCTTTGCCAGATACAGGGACAGCTTTGTGTCCTCCTTTGGCGGACAGAACACCCCCAGACACGTATCCTCCCCAATGGAAGTCAGCTGATCATACATCGCGTCCAGATTATTGCCATAGTAATCGTCAAATTCCAGCTCAAACTTCAAATACTCATGAATCCATTCCACAGACTTAGCCGGATTAAGATCCAGCAAAACCTTTCTCATGTGTCTCCTCCTGTTATTCGCCATACAGCTGTTCAAATGTGTTATAGTGGTCCTCCGTATAGAAGATCAATCCGTCGTCCGAATAGATCAGCCTCTTAGCTCCCCGGTAACCGCCCTCATAATCAATATCACACTCAAAATACTTCCGCCCCTTCTTGTCCGGCAGAGCTCCCTCATAATTCCCGAAGCGGCTGCCGCCAATGCTCATGCCGGGAGCCACCTCCCAGAGATTCCCTTTTTTGCTGTCCCAGCCCAAGTCCTCCGCGTCCCTCTTGGTTATATAATTTTCCGGAAGCTGCCCGTATGTATGGAGATACAACGCTACTTGATCCTTTGACGTGTAAGTTCCGGACTCCTCAATTATCTCTGGGGCGCCGGCTGGCCCATCCTTTCCCGGCGCTTCCTCTCCGGCTGACTGCCTGCTGTCCCTGGCTGCTTCGCCGCCGCTTTGACTGCCTCCCGTCTCCGGTTTCCCGGCTGCAGCATCCCCGGCTTCTGCTCCACTGCCTTCCGGTTCCTCGGTCTCTGCCTTGTCGGCCCCTGCTGCCTCTGATCCCCCAGCCTCTGCTTTATTGATCTCTGCTTCCTCTGACTCCTCAGCCTCCGCTCCGTCGGTCTCTGCTGCTTCCGGCTCTTCAACCGCCGTCCCGCCGCCTTGTATTTTTCCGTCTTCCGTCGCTTCAGCAGCCGCTCCGTCGCTGCCTTCTGTGCCTGCCGCCTCACTTGCAGTGACTTGTACCGCCCTGTCTCCCTCTGCCCGACTTCCCACGTCGCTCCCCGCCCCGCCGCATCCGGCTAGGCAGGCCGTCACCAGCCACAAAGCCCCCAGAAATCCCCAAAGCCTTCTCACTGCCTCCCTGTTCCTTCCTCTCTTTTTTTCCATCTCCCACGCTCCTCACTTTCCATATCACTGCATCACGTTATCCCTGATATTATAGCCGAAACCACACTTGGCGGCAACCCATTAAAGCACAAACTCCGGCCCTTAAAAAAAGTGTAAAGCCCCTGATAATTCAACAGGCTTTACACTTTTTAATGATAGTTTAGGCCACTAAAGTGTTATATCCTCAACATTTACGCCCAGAGATGATAATTTTGCAACTGTTAGTTTAATAGAGTAATCAAGTTCTTTATTTTCCTGGGTGCCATTTGATTGTTTGATGCGCTGTAACTCTGCGTATCGGTCAATCGTAATTGTAATCAATTCTTTATCCGACATTTCCTGAACCATCCTTTCACCGCCTTCTAACTAATACAACTGTTAATTGGTGCCTATATTCATTATAGCGGATTTATTGGGGAGTGTAAAGTCTATTCGCTTTTTGCCTGAGATGAAAATGGATGTTTACCAGTATCCTGGAAGCCGCAGACTGTCAGACGGTTCTCGTCAGTTTGAGGTGGACAGCCAGTTATTTCGTCTGAAAAAGTGAGCCAATGATTCGTATGAATTGTTGGCTCCCCTGAAAGTTTATGAATTATGTATAGCTTTCTCACAACACAAACCGCCCCTCCAGCGCCAGAACCTGATCCAACACCATCCTGCTTACCCTGCCTCCAAACACCGTAGCCGGATGCCCCGGATAATACATGGCGTCGCCAAACCCCTTATTCAGCATCACCAGCACATAAGGTCCATAGGGAGTATACACGATCCCCCCGTCATTCCTGCACGCGTCCATGCTTCCGCTTTTGGACGCCACCCGGATCAAAATATCATCCGTATTGTCGCTGTCCATGTAAACCGGCGGGAAATCCCTGGTGATCATGCTGTTGTACTGCTGTTTCTTCAAGATCTCCACCATCCCGCGGTCTGCCCGCTCACTGATCAGCTCCCCTCTTGCAAGCCTGACAAAAACGCTGCCATAATCCCTGGCCGTCGTCGTCCCAAGCTGCCTGTACCGGTCAAAATGCAGGGAATTGTGCAGCGCCGTATCCTTGCACCCCAGCCTCTCAATACACCGGTTGATCCGCTCAATCCCCAGATAATCGATCAAGATATTCGTGGCCACATTGTCGCTGACAATAATCATCAAAGCGGCAAGATCCTTTACTCTCATAACCGCCCCCGGCTCCAGAGCCTGCATCACCCCACTGCCATCCACAAAATGCTCCTCCCGGTAAGTCAAAAGCCCGTCCAGATCCGCCCTCCCCTTCTCTGCCTCCTCAAACAGGCAGGCCAGTATGTAAGTCTTAATGGTGCTGGCCGTCTCAACCTTCTCATCCGCGCCCATGGAAATCACATTTCCATGAAAATCATCCGCGTAAATGCACATCATCCCGTCATAACTCTTAAGCTCCGCTTCAATCCGCTTCTCCAGCGTAAGTCTTGGATCCATATCCCAAATCCTCCTGTCCTCCGCAAACCTGCTAATCTGCCAATCCCCCACACCCGCCATGAACAACGGCGGGAAGGACCCTGCACACAGACACAGCCCATTCCCGCCGCACTTCCAACTCTCTGTTCCCTAAATATCAAACTTCCCCTCCGGGTCCTCCTCCTCAAAATACTCCCGGTAATCCACGTCAATGGAGTGCCGCATCCGCTTCATGCTGTAGTACAGATGGTTCTTAAGCTCCTCCTCCATACCGGCAATATTCTTCTCCTCCAGAAACCCGATCAGCTTCTCATGCTCATGGATGATCCGGTCAAAATCCGTCTCCGTCACAAAATCAAGCATCCGAAACCGGGTGTAGTGAAGCTGCTGCTCCTGAAGAAGCTTCCACAGCCAGCTCTTCTTCATGGCCTCAAACCAGAACCCGTGCATCTGAGCATCCAGCCGGTAAAACTGCTCCGGCTTAAAATTCCCGGTCTGCACCAAAGCCTTCTGCTTCCGCAGCATATAGTACACATCCTCCATGAGAAACGGCGTGGCGATCTGGGAAAAATCCCGCATCACCATGGTCTCCACTGCCACCCGCATGTAGATCATCTGTTTAATATTGCTCAGGCTCAAAAGCGTCACATAGATTCCCCGGTAAGGCACTGTCACCACAAATCCCTGCTCCTGCAAAAGGCGCAGAGCATCCCGCACCGGAGTCCTGGACACAGAAAAACGCTCACAGATCTCATTTTCCTTGATCACCTGTCCCGGTTTCAGCTCCAGATTCAGTATCTCCTCCTTCAGTACCTGATAGACCATCTCTTCCCGATTCTTGTAGGTAACTTCCTCCATGCCTTAGCCCCTTCCGTTTTTCTGTGATCATCCGGTCTTTTCAGCGCTCCTCTTTCACACAAACAGCCGATTATTTCAGATCCACTGGCTCCAGATTATCCATATCATCAAAAGCCTGGTTCTCTCCGCCCATAGCCCAGATAAACGTGTAGCTGGACGTACCTGCCCCTGAATGAATGCTCCAGGACGGGCTGATAACCGCCTCCTCATTCTTCATAACAATATGCCTGGTCTCTGTGGGCTCACCCATCAGATGGAACACCACATTATTTTCCGGAACCTCAAAATACATATAAACCTCCATGCGGCGCTCATGAGTATGGCACGGCATAGTATTCCAGATGCTTCCCTCCTCCAGGACCGTCATACCCATAGACAGCTGACAGGTCTTCAAAACATCTGGATGGATAAACTGATTGATCGTCCTCCTGTTGCAAGTCTTCTGGTCCCCAAGGGTTCTCTTGGCCGCATCCTGGATAGAGATAAATGTGGTCTTGTAAGACGTATGAGCCGGCGCGCTCACCATATAGAACTTAGCCGGGTTAGCCTCGTCGTCGCTGGAAAACAGAACCTTCTTCGTTCCCATGGTAATATACAGACAGTCCTTGTACCCCAGAGAAAAAGCCTCATCATCCGCCGTGATCTTCCCTGGCCCGCCGATGTTAAAGATACCGATCTCCCTTCTCTCCAGAAAATAATCCGTGCCAAAATTCTTCCAGCAGTCAATCCCCTTGTCAATCGAAACCTGCTCCGCAACAGGCATACATCCCAAAGTCACCATGCGGTCCACATGAGAATACACTGCCCGCACCTCATCCGGCACGTACAGATCCTGAATCAAAAACTCATCCCTCAACTCCTCTGTGGTATACCTCTTTACATCCCTCTGGTTTGCAGAATAACGAACGTCCATGACACATCCTCCTGTTTAACTTTGTATACTTTGTATACAAATAATGTAAACCCATTATACTCTGCCCGATCTGTTTCCGCAATATGCACTTGTGCCAAATTATCCGTTATTTTTTGGTACGTTTGCGCAAAACACACTCAAGTTACCCTGTCTGCCATTCCCCCCCAGATCCTGCCTTCCCAAGCACGCGCCCTACCGCCTTCCGGCAAAATACGCCCGCACCGCCTCATACCGCTCCCGGTCCACCTCTGTCAGCTCAAACCTCCACTGCCTCTCCTCCCGGCTAAAATAGCCTCTTGCCTTTGCCAGAACCCTCTGCCTGTATACAAACTGAAACTCCGTATCCGTTCCCTTCACCGCGCTTTTAAGCTCCCCTCCATCCTCCTCATCCCTCACCCCCAGAGCGCGCCAAACGTGTTTCGTCTGTTCCATCATCCATTTTGCCGTTTCCTCTATGGCTGCTCTCCTTCTGATCTCAGCCGCCCCGTATTCACTTCCTCCAGTCCCCGCCATTGATCCTCCGTTTCTCCAAGCCTCCAGACTGTTCATCCCCTGACAGCTCCCCCAGGCACACTACAGCTCCCTGATTACTTCCAATATCCCCTCATCATCATTACTCAGCGTCACAAACGCCGCCTGCTCTCTCACAGACTTTGACGCGTTCCCCATGGCAAACCCATACTTAACCGCCTTAAGCATCCCCACATCATTCTCCCCGTCCCCGAAAGCCGCCGCTTCCTCCACGGGTATGCCGTAATGACCGCACAAAAACCGGACGCCCGCCGCCTTATCCACCGTCCCATCCATCACTTCCAGATAATACGCATTGGACCTCAACACCGTAAGCCCGGGATAACTGTCCCTTAAAAACACCTCCGCCTGCCGGATCTCCCCCAGCTCCCCCATAAGGAGAAACTTGTGGATCCCTCCGTCCCCGGCAAACACTTCCCTCATATCGCCCCGCAGGGCCTTCCCCTTAACAATCCGCTCTTCCCTCACCACCCGCGGGTCTCCATCATCCTCCACCACCCACAAATCTCCCCCGTAAGCATTACAGCAGATTCCCGGAAACCTTTCCTTCAGCACATCCCGAATCTCCACCGCAGCCCCCAGCTTAATCCGCCGGCTGTACAGCGCCTGTCCCTTCTCATCAAGAATCAGCCCGCCGCTGTAACAGATGATGGGCCTGTCCGTTCCCAGTTCCCTCTGTATCACTCTCACCCCCTGCGGCATACGGGCCGAAACCAGAATAAACAAAATCCCCCTTCTGTCCAGCTCCAAAATCCTCTCCCTGGTTCCCCTGCTCACATGATGGCTGCTGTTCAAAAGCGTTCCGTCGATATCGCTGTATAAAATCCTGCACCGAAACTCCCGCGGCATTCTGCCCTCCATAATCCTCATCCTCCTGTTTTTCCGTCCGCCTCTACTGTCTCAGCGTCCCGTTAATCTCCCGCTGCAGCTTCAAAAGCCCGCTGTCCATGGACACATCCCCCTGAATCATCCGCCCGATCTCCCCGTCAGCCAGGTTCATGGCCCAGGCATACAGGCGGAAATTCGGTGTTTCCATGGCCTCCTCCATCACCTGCCCAATAATATCCACATCCATATTGCCGCTTCCCGGCGCGTCGCTGCCAAGAACCTGCAAAAGCAAAGGCGACCGCGCCGCGCTCTTTAGCACCGGCATGCCCTGGGAAGCCCTTAGAAGGTGAATCTGGGTCTCCTCCTCATAGCACAGCTCCTTCAAAAACTCCCATGCCAGATCCTCCCGCCCTGTCCGGCTGCTGATCCCCATCAAAAGCGTATCCAGCCTGGTCTGGCCGCTGCCCGACGGCCCGGACGGCAGCTTCACACAGTCCCACTCAAAATCCGAATACTTCTTAATCCTCCAGGGATAAGGCTTGTACGTCCGATACTGGGAAAACGCAAAAGGCCGGAAAGCCACCTGCCCCTCATCAAACTCCCTGGCCGTCACCACATACCCCTCATTGGCGCTGTTCAAATCCTTCACAAACCTGACCGCCTCCTCCACCCTGGCATCCGCAAAATAGGCCCCCTTCCCGTCCTTCTCAAACAAAACCGCCCCGTTGGAATCCGCCGCCTCCCGCCATCCGTAATCAAAACATCCGAACTGGTCGATAACCCCGTCCCCATCCGTATCCCTGGTAACCTGGCGGCACACAGAAAGAAGATCCTCCCAGGTCCAGTCTGCCTGAGGCATAGCAATCCCTTCCCTGGCCAGAAGAGTCTTATTGACAAACATCAGGGTAGGAACGCTCTCATAGGGAAGCGCGTACTGGCTGCCCCGGATATTTCCGTAAAGAAACGCGGCGTCATAGTACGCATCCTTTGAAAACCCCTTATCCCTCTCCATCAAAGGCTCCAGCTCCTTCAAAACCCCAAGGGAGGCAAACGTATCCAGTTCCCCCTCCGGAACCATAAACACATCCGGCTCCCTGCCCAAAAGTACCTGCTCTGCCAGCCACTCCGCATAATCCTCCTTTAAAACCCCGCTGACATACTCCACAGTCACTCCGGGATGCTTCTCCTCAAACCGGCTGATGACCCCGTCCACCACCTCATAGCAATTTCCCGTGGGCACATCCCAGTAGCTCCCCGCCATCATCCCGAACCGCAACACCTGTTCCTGCTTTTGCCCTCCCGCGTAACACGCCGCCGCCAGGATAATAGCCCCCAGCAGCGCCGCCGCTATGGCCATGGAAATCCCCACGGCCCTCTTTCCCCCGCATCTCATGCCCGTATCCTTTCCACTGTCATAAACATATCACGATTCCAGATTCCGGGTAGTCACCCCAGTCTGCACCGCCCAGATCGCAAGCTGGGTCCTGTCCCGAAGGTCCAGTTTGCTCAAAACCGAACTGAGGCAGTTTCTCACCGTTCCCTCCGAAAGGTTCAAAGCCGCCGCGATCTCCTTGTTGGACCTGCCGTACCCTACCTGTTTAATCACCTTCCACTCCGTCCGGTTAATATCATCCAGATTCCTGTCATCCACCTTGATCCCGTAATTCCCTTTCGCCATCTGGGAAAAAAGCCGCACCACCTTCACCGCAATATCCGGATTGATCATAGCCTTCCCCCCGTACACCGTGCGGATGGCCGACGACAGCTCCGCCATGGAAACACCTTTCAGAAGATACCCGCTAGCCCCGTATTTCAGCGCGTTGTACACATACTCATCATCATCAAACGTGGTCAGTATGATAATCTTAATCTGCGGATAATTCTCCTTAATGATCTGGGTGCAGGACACGCCGTCCATGCCTGGCATCCGTATATCCATCAAAATCACATCCGGTTTCGCCTTGCGGACAGAGCGGATCACCTCCCTCCCGTCTGCCACTGTGTCAATCACATCCATATCCTGGTTGGCGGACAGCACGATCTTTAAACTGTCCCGTAT
>ERZ808049.596-NODE-596-length-15701-cov-3.215758_pt1 | contig 15701 bp, 20 predicted proteins | sample MGYA00380198_ERZ808049 | MGnify/ENA primary metagenome ERZ808049 (study PRJEB31490, sample SAMN06133414) | mouse gut metagenome | isolation source: Z2_2 | host: mice | place: China: Chengdu | collected 2015-05 ...
ACAGATAAGGGAAGCTTGGCGGATATCTTTACTGACCTTACGGTTTGGATGGGAATCCGGAAGGTGATCGACAGGATCAATGGGAATGCGGTGGCGGCGTAGGATAGGATATTGACAAAATCCAATCATTCCTGTAAAATAGTGATAGGAAAATTATAAAATCCAATCATATTCTCTAAAGAGGAAAGGATATTGAAGATTGAAGTAAAGGAAATAGAGAGGTATCTTTCTGACTTAAAGGATGCAGTTAAGAAGAACAGGTACCGAATTGAAAGAAATTTTAAGAGGCAGGATACGATCAGGCTGTTTCTGGATTATGTTATTGATGAAGGGAAAGCAAAGGAGATTATTTTAAGTCTTACACCATATGATTTTTCAGGAATACTGCAGAATGAGCATAAGGGATATGAACAGGAAAGGCTCTATGTTTTTGGCAAGGATGTAACTCTTTTGGAAAGGAGCGGATCAGCAGAGAAGCAGGTTTCCTTATATATGAAGTTCAACAAGCTGGAAAACTGTTTTGTTATCGTGATTTCATTTCACGAACAGAAATATCCGCTTACATATTATTTCAGATAATCAGGAGAGAAGACGGAGGTGTCCATCTTGGCAGAAAGAAGGAGAACGGATTTTTGTATTGAATGTCGGAACGAGACGGAGTACGTGTTACAGAAGCGAAGGATCGTAAGGATGATCAGAGACAGGGAATATTCCTTTGAGATTACGATGGCTATATGTTCGGAATGTGGGGAGGAGATGAGCATTCCCGGGCTTATTGACAGGAATGTGCAGGAGATTGATGAGCAGTACCGAGAGACGGAAGGGATTGTTACCGTTAAGGATATTGAGAGGCTGATGAAGCTTTATAAGATTGGGAAGGGGCCTTTGTCCCTTGCCCTTGGATTCGGGGAGGTGACCATACCCAGATATCTGGAGGGGCAGATTCCGTCAAAGGAATATTCGGATATCATAAAGTCGGCTCTTAGTTCTCCGGCTTTTATGAGAGAGAAACTTGCCGGGAATCGGGAGAAACTGACGGATGCGGCGTACAAAAAGGCCATGGCGGCGGCAGAGGGGCTGGAAGTCCTTTTCTGTGTATCGGAGAAGATGCTTGGAGTTATTGCCTGTATTTTTGAGGAGCTTGAGGAGGTAACTCCGCTGATGCTTCAGAAATTGCTGTATTTTATCCAGGGGATTTATTCCGCGTTATATGGAAAGCCTTTGTTTGAGGAAGACTGCAGGGCATGGGTTCATGGGCCTGTTTATCCGGAGGTGTATACTCTTTTCAGGGATTTTAAATATAATCCCATTGATGATGTGCGTTTTGGTCTTCTGAAAGGGACGGATGATGTTCTGACAGAGGAAGAGAGGGACGTTATTGACCGTGTAGTCAATACATTTGGGATATATGGCGGGAAGGTTTTGGAGAAAATCACGCATAATGAGGAGCCTTGGAAAAGCGCCAGAAAAGGGTATGGGGATCAGGTTCCGTCCAGCGAATTGGTGAGCAAAGACAGCATCCGGAAATACTATGAGAGTGTGAATGAAGTCTATGGGGTAGGATCGGAGGAAGGGGTGAGAGATTATATTCGCCATATGTTAAGGTAAGATAGTTTTCAAATATTTTTTAACAGTGGCCAAGAGTACAAAAAGACAGGTACGTTTGCCTTGGCTTTAGCTAAGAAGGTAAAAGATGACGGCAGCATTGAAGCTGCTGTATGAATATCAAAAAATGGGGCTGATGCACGGATGGTTAGAAACTTACGTGCATCAGCCTTATTTTTAGTTCTTCACTGCTTTAATTCCCGTTAATACTTCTCTTCACATAGGTGGTATGCAGAAGATGATGGGCTTTCTCGCTTCCCGGTTTCCCAAGGTAGGTGTCATACAGCTCCTTGATAGCGGGATTCTCATGGGACTTGCGGATGGGGTTATCCTTATCGGAATCGTACAGCACCTTAGCCCTCAAAGCGCGGATATCCACGGTATTGCGCACATATCCCGGCTGCTGGGGCTGGCCGCCGCCGTTGATGCAGCCGCCGGGGCAGCCCATGATCTCGATGAAGTGATAGTTGGCTTCACCGGATTTTACCTTGTTCAAAAGTTCTCTGGCATTGCCAAGGCCGGAGGCTACGGCAACCTTTACTTCCATGCCTGCCACGTTGTAGGAGGCTTCCTTGATGCCTGCCATGCCTCTCACGTCGGTGAAGTCAAGGCTCTGAAGTTCCTCGCCGGTCAGGGTCTCCACTGCGGTGCGCAGGGCTGCCTCCATAACGCCGCCGGTGGTTCCGAAGATAACGGCGGCGCCGGTGCCAAGACCTAAGGGCGCGTCGAATTCCTCGTCAGGCAGGGTGGTGAACTTGATGCCTACTTTCTTGATCATGCGGGCCAGTTCTCTGGTGGTCAGGGAGTAGTCCACATCCGGTACGCCGTTGGCCGCCTGATCCGGTCTTCCGATCTCGAACTTCTTGGCGGTACAGGGCATGACGGATACGGATACGATATCCTCCGGCTTGATGCCGCTCTTCTCAGCGTAGTAGGACTTGGCGATGGCGCCGAACATCTGCTGAGGAGACTTGCAGCTGGACAGATTCTCGGTCATATCCGGGAAATAGTGCTCGCAGTACTTGATCCAGCCCGGGGAACAGGAGGTGATCATAGGCAGCACGCCCTTGTTCTGAACCCTGTCGATAAACTCGTGGGCTTCCTCCATAATGGTAAGATCGGCGCTGAAATTGGTGTCAAATACTTTGTCAAAGCCCACTCTCCGAAGAGCAGCGGCCATCTTGCCCTCTACATTGGTGCCGATGGGGTAGCCGAATTCCTCTCCAAGTCCGGCCCGGACAGCGGGAGCGGTCTGAACGATGACGTGCTTTGACGGGTCGGCGATGGCTTTCAGCACATCGTCAATCTGGGATTTCTCCTGCAGCGCTCCGGTGGGGCAGACAGCGATACACTGGCCGCAGGATACGCAGCTGGTCTCGCCCAGGCCCATGTCAAAGGCGGAGCCGATGAAGGTGGCGAAGCCGCGCATGTTGGCGCCGATAACGCCGATGCCCTGAGTCTTCTCGCATACGGCCACGCAGCGGCGGCACAGGATACACTTGGAGTTGTCCCGGAACATGTGGGCGGCGCTGTCGTCGATGCAGGAAGGCGTCTTCTCGCCGTCGTAGTAGGTCTCGTCCTCAACGCCCAGCTCCTTACACAGCTGCTGCAGTTCGCAGTTGCCGCTTCTGACGCAGGAGAGACATTTTCTCTCGTGGTTGGATAAAAGGAGCTGCAAGGTCTTTCTGCGGGATTCCAGAACCTTGGGAGTATTGGTCCACACCTCCATGCCGTCGTTAATGGGGTACACGCAGGAGGCCACAAGGCTTCTCGCGCCTTTTACTTCAACTACACAGATACGGCAGGCGCCGATTTCGTTGATTTCCTTTAAAAAGCAGAGAGTAGGAATCTCGATATGAGCCAGCCGGGCCGCTTCCAAGATGGTGGAACCCTTGGGAGCGCTTACTTCTAAGCCGTTAATTTTAATTGTGATATTCTCCATTCCGATTCTCCTCCATTACTTCTTGTAGATTGCGCCGAATTTACATTTCTCCATACAGGCGCCGCACTTGATACATTTATCCTGGTCAATGACGTGAGGCTTGCGCACGGTACCGGTGATGGCGTTGTTTGGACAGTTGCGGGCGCACAGAGTACAGCCGCGGCACTTCTCGGCGTCAATGCGGTAGGACAGAAGAGCCTTACATACGCCGGCAGGACATCTCTTCTCCTTGATGTGTGCCTCGTACTCGTCGCGGAAGAAGCGCAGGGTGGAGAGTACCGGGTTGGGCGCGGTCTGTCCAAGGCCGCACAGGGAGTTCTCTTTGATGTAGTAGCACAGTTCTTCCAGTTTATCCAGGTCTTCCATGGTGGCCTGGCCCTTGGTGATCTTGGTGAGGATCTCCAGCATGCGCTTGGTTCCCACACGGCAGGGCGTACATTTGCCGCAGGATTCTTCCACGGTGAACTCCAGGAAGAACTTGGCAATATCCACCATACAGTCGTCTTCATCCATGACGATAAGGCCGCCGGAACCCATCATGGAGCCGATGGAGATCAGGTTGTCATAGTCAATGGGGATGTCAAAATGCTCGGCCGGGATACAGCCGCCGGAAGGACCGCCGGTCTGGGCCGCCTTAAACTTCTTGCCCCCGGGGATGCCGCCGCCGATCTCCTCGATAACTTCCCGAAGGGTGGTTCCCATGGGGATCTCCACAAGGCCGGTGTTGTGGATCTTGCCGCCCAGGGCGAATACCTTGGTGCCCTTGGATTTCTCCGTACCCATGGAGGCGAACCACTGAGCTCCGTGAAGGATGATCTGGGGGATGTTGGCGTAGGTTTCTACGTTATTTAAAATAGTTGGTTTGCCGAAAAGACCTTTCTGAGCCGGGAACGGCGGTCTGGGTCTGGGCTCGCCCCGGTTCCCCTCGATGGAGGTCATAAGGGCAGTCTCCTCGCCGCAGACAAAGGCTCCCGCGCCAAGGCGCAAGTCAATGTCAAAGGAGAAATCGGAACCGAAAATGTTGCTGCCCAGAAGTTCCATCTCTCTTGCCTGGTTGATGGCGATCTTTAAGCGCTCAACGGCGATGGGGTACTCGGCGCGGACGTAGATGTAGCCCTGGGAAGCGCCGATGGCATAGCCTGCGATGGCCATGGCTTCCAGTACCGCGTGAGGATCGCCTTCCAGAACGGAACGGTCCATAAACGCGCCCGGGTCGCCCTCGTCGGCGTTGCAGCAGACATATTTCTGGTCAGCGTCGTTTTGCTTGGCCAGCTTCCACTTAAGGCCGGTGGGGAATCCGCCGCCGCCTCTTCCGCGGAGTCCGGAGTCTAAAAGACACTGGATCACGTCGTCGGGGGTCATCTCCGTCAGAACCTTGCCCAGGGCCTCGTAGCCGCCGGTGCCTATGTACTCTTCGATAACTTCCGGGTTGATGATACCGCAGTTGCGCAGGGCGATGCGGTGCTGTTTTTTGTAGAAGTCCGTGTCAATGAGGGCTTTTACATTGCCTGCGGGGGTTACGGTCTCGTTGTAGAGAAGCCGGGTAACGACCCTTCCTTTTAATAAGTGCTCGCTGACGATCTCCGGAATGTCCTCGACCTTAACCATGGAGTAGAAGGTGGCGTCCGGGTAGATGATCATAATGGGGCCAAGGGCGCAGAGGCCGTGGCATCCGGTCTGGACAACGGATACTTCTTCCGTCAGGCCGTTTTTCTCGATTTCAGCCTTTAAAGTTTCCATAATCTGCTGGCTTCCGGAGGAAGTACATCCTGTTCCGCCGCAGACTAATACGTGTGAACGATACATCTAAAGTTCCTCCTTATTTGATGTCTGCACCGCTTAAGGTGTATTCTTCTACGATATGACCGCCGATCAGGTGGCGCTCCAGCACTTCTTCGGCTTTCTCAGGGGTCATCTTGATGTAGGTAATCTTCTGCTTGCCGGGTTCCATAACTTCCACGATGGGCTCGTACTGGCACAGGCCGATGCAGCCGGTCTGGGTCACGGAGATCTTGTCGGTCAGGTTCTTTTCCTGTACCAGGGAAGACAACTTGGTCAGCACCGGTCTGGCGCCGCTGGCAATACCGCAGGTGGCCATGCCTACCACCACTCTGGTGTGGTTGTGGTCCTCGGCCCGCATGCTTACCTGGCTCTGCATTCTTTCGCGAATGGCTCTTAACTCTTCAAGAGATTTCATAGGGTTTCTCCTCCAATCTGGCGGTCAGTAGACTGCGCCGCCGTCTGTTTCCTGTTTATTTTCATTGAGATAGTCCATGATGTAGGCGGATATCTCCGGCATATCAAAGGGGACATCCCCCAGGACCTGCCGAAATTCCCGCGTGTCCAATGTAAAGGAGCTGTCGTTATACCGGTAGCGGTAGACGAAATCGGTTTCGGGGTGGTAAACCACAAGGGTATGTATGGTGGCGCTGATATCCCCTAAGGGCATCCGGTCAATGTGGGACAGAACGAATACAGCGGTTACCGTAGTCCCCACGCCGGGCGTGGAAGTGATGGTAAAACTGCCGCCTGTGCTTTCCGCCGCAAGCTTAAAAAAGGGAACGCCAAGTCCCACCTTCCGGGTGGTGCGGCTGGTAAAAAACGGGTCTGTCACCTGGGCTGTCTGCTCCGGAGTCATGCCGCAGCCGTTGTCGTCAATGATCACGGTCAGTTTGTCGCTGGAAATGTCGGCGTCAACGGTTATGGTCACCAGGGACGCGCCTGCCCGCGTGGAGTTCTCCGCTACATCCAGTACATTTAAGGAAATTTCAGGCATCATGGCTATTTGTACTTGGCCAGGATGCCGGGAACATCATCGGGAGTCAGCCTTCCGTATACTTCGTCATTGATCATCATGACCGGGGCCAGTCCGCAGGCGCCTACGCAGCGGCAGGAATCCAGAGAGAACCGGCCGTCGGGGGTACATTCGCCGTTGGTGATGCCAAGGAGCTCTTCAAGCTTGCTGAAGATAGCGCCGGACCCTTTTACATAACAGGCTGTGCCGAGGCAGACGGAGATCTGGTATTTGCCTTTGGGCTGTAAAGCGAACTGGGAATAGAATGTGGATACCCCGTAGATCTTCTCCAGCGGGATCCCCGTTTCGTCGGAAATCATGGTCTGGACTTCAATGGGGAGATAGCCGTATATCTCCTGGGCCTGCTGCATGATGGGCATCAGGGCGCCTTTTGTGTCCTTCAGCTCGGCGATGACCTTCTTTAAAGCAGCTTCCTGCTCAGGAGTACCGCTGAAAGGAACATGTTCTTTTTTACAAGCCATGTTAATATCCTCCTAACTAAACTTAAGTTGAAATTTCGGTAACAATTCATATGGTTGAACTATTACGGCTTCGTACAATTCAAATAACATCTTATCATGTTAATGACAAAAAATCCATAAGAATATCAGAAAAACAGCAAAGTATCCAAAAAAAGACCGGAATATGCAAAAAAAGGAAGAAAAATGAGAGGGAAAAATAGGAAATGTGTTGAACATCTCGCCGTCGGATGGTATTCTTATAAGTAGGGAGGCGCAGGGGCGGGCAGCCTGTGGACGGCCCGCGCCTGGCAGGTTTTGTATATTTACCATAATCTATTAAAATCAGGAGGGGAATTATGACTGTTAGAGACGCAATGAATGTGCTGGGCGCAAGAGTTTTGGTGGGGGAAGAGTTATTGGACCGGGAGGTGAAAAGCGCCTGCGGGTCGGACATGATGAGTGATGTGCTGGCATTTTCCAAGGACCATTCGATCTTGTTGACCGGGCTTTGCAATCCTCAGGTTATCCGGACCGCGGAGATGTTAGATATTGTGTGCATCATCTTTGTCAGGGGCAAAAAGCCGGACGAGACGATCCTGGAGATGGCAAGGGAGCGGGATCTGGTGGTGCTTGAGACGGGACACAGGATGTTTTCCGCGTGCGGTATGCTGTATGCGGCAGGACTTCATGGAGGTGCGATATAATGGCGGATGTGATTGCTCTGACTTATGATATTTCCCCGGATGATTTCACCAGGGCAGGGGAGGCCAGCAGCGATGTTAAGAGTAAGTTAAAACAGGTTGGGGTTTCCCCGGCGGCGATCCGGAAGGTGGCTATCGCCATGTATGAGGGGGAGATCAATATGGTGATCCATGCCGAGGGCGGAAAGATCACAGTGGAGATTTCCCCAACGGAGATCCGCATGATCCTGGCTGACAAAGGGCCGGGGATCCCGGATGTGGAACAGGCCATGCAGGCAGGGTGGTCCACGGCGCCGGATGAGGTCAGGTCTCTGGGGTTTGGAGCCGGCATGGGGCTGCCCAATATGAAAAAGTATACAGATGAGATGAGTATTGAGACGGAGATTGGAGTGGGTACTACCATTACCATGGTGGTGAAGCTGTAAGCGTCAGGGGGTTCCGGATATGACCGGAACGTTATAAAAAGAAATGGAGAGGGGTTGGAAGATGGATAAATTCTATCATTCCGTGCGGCTGGAGGCGGCCTTGTGCAAGGGGTGCATCAACTGTATCAAACGCTGCCCGACCCAGGCTATACGGGTCAGGGACGGAAAGGCGCAGATCAACGGCAAGTTCTGTATTGACTGTGGGGAGTGTATACGCATCTGCCCTCATCACGCGAAGATCGCTACATATGATAAGCTGGAGGTTATGCGTCAGTACGAGTATACGGTGGCTCTGCCGGCTCCGTCTCTGTACAGCCAGTTTAATAATCTGGAGGATGTGAATATTGTTTTAAACGCATTAAAGCTTATGGGGTTTGACGATGTGTTTGAGGTCAGCGGGGCGGCGGAGATCGTGTCCGAGGCAACCAGGCAGTATATCTCGGCCCACCAGGATCAGGTGCCGATTATCAGCACGGCCTGTCCGTCAGTGGTGCGGCTGATTCGGGTAAGGTTCCCTAATCTGATCCCCCATCTGCTGCCTTTGAATCCGCCGGTTGAGGTGGCGGCAGGGCTGGCGGCGGAGAAGGCGCTGCAGGAGTCCGGTCTCCCCAGGGAGAAGATCGGGATCTTCTTTATCTCCCCCTGCCCGTCCAAGGTGACCTATGTGAAAGCGCCTCTGGGGACGGAGAAGAGTGAGGTGGATCATGTGCTGGCCATCAAGGAGGTGTACCCTCAGCTTTTGTCCCACATGAAGGCTGTGGGGGAGGATCCTCAGGAACTGCACATTTCCGGGAAGATCGGTATCAGCTGGGGGCGCAGCGGCGGGGAAGCCAGCGGACTTTTTTCGGAGAACTATCTGGCGGCGGACGGTATTGAGAATGTGATCCGGGTGCTGGAGGATCTGGAGGACGAGAAGTTTGACAACCTGCAGTTTGTGGAGCTGAACGCCTGCAACGGCGGGTGCGTGGGCGGCGTGCTGACGGTGGAGAACCCCTATGTGGCGGAGGTGAAGCTAAAGCGGTTGCGCAAGTACATGCCCGTGGCCAGAAGCCACATGGAGGAGAACACAAAAGAGTATGTACCCTGGACTACCGGTGTGGAGTTTGAGCCGGTGTTCCGCCTGGGCGATAATATGATGGAGAGTTTTTCACGCCTGGAACGGGTGGAGCGGCTTTGTAAGCGGCTCCCCGGTCTGGACTGCGGTTCTTGCGGCGCGCCTACCTGCAAGGCCCTGGCGGAGGATATTGTCCGGGGCGAGGCCAGCGAGCGGGACTGTGTGTACTATTTGCGGGATAATCTCCACAAGCTGTCCCAGGAAGTGGCCGTGCTGGCGGAGGATCTGGCAGAGCGGGAGAGCGAGAATGGGGATAAGGGGAGAATGAATGCCCTGAAAGAGTATATACAAATGATCTCGGATGAGATGGCGATTCTGGACAGCAAGGTGAAGGATGAGAATGTGACGGCTGATGAGGAGTAGAGGTAACCATTCAGACATCCGGCGGAGCGGATGCGGGATGTTTAAGGAGAGGACCCGCTGCCTGTCCATGGGCAGAGGGCTGTGCCGGGCCAGAGGGATGAGCCTGGGCAGAGGATGATGTGAGGTGGAAGTTTATGACTGTGGAAGATTTGATCGGAAAAGGGATATTTCAGGTTGTGGCGGAGGGGGATGACCTTTCCAGGGAGATTACGGGGATTTTCTGCTGCGACCTTTTGAGTGTTGCCATGGGGAGAGCGCCGTCTAACAGCGCATGGGTGACGGTTATGGGTAATGTGAATACCATCGCCGTGGCGACTTTGGCTGATGTTTCCTGCGTGATTCTGGCGGAGAACGCTCAGCCGGATGAGATGTGCCTGGCAAGGTCCAGGCAGCAGGGGGTGACCCTGCTTGCCACGGAGGAGCCGGTGTTTGAGGCGGCTTTGAAGGTGCATCAGCTTTTGCGTGGCTGATGACAGAACTGTACTATGACCTGCACATCCATTCCTGTCTCTCACCATGCGGGGATGATGACATGACGCCGGCCAATATTGCGGGCATGGCGGCGGTCAAGGGACTGGATGTGATAGCGGTGACGGACCACAATTCCTGTAAGAACTGTCCGGCTGTTTTGGCGGCGGCCCAGGAGTATGGGATACTTGCTATTCCGGGAATGGAGATCAATACGTCGGAGGAGGTCCATGCGGTGTGCCTGTTTGAAGAGCTTAAGGCGGCCATGGATTTTGACGCCTATGTGTATGAGCGCCTTATGGCATTTCCCAATAAGGAGGAGATTTTCGGGAGGCAGCTGATCTATAATAAGGAGGATGAGATCTGCGGGACCGTGCCCAACCTGCTGATCAATGCCACGGACATTTCCTTTGAGGGGCTCTGGGAGCTGGTGAGAGGGTTCGGGGGCGTGATGTTTCCGGCCCATGTGGATAAGACGGCCAACAGCCTTATCGCCAACCTGGGATTTATCCCGCCGGACAGCAAGTTTGTGACGGCGGAGGTGAAGGATCTGGGAAAACTTCACAGGGTGAGAAAGGAGAATCCTTACTTGGAGGGGTGCAGGATCATCAGCAACTCCGACGCCCACTATCTGGAGGATATCCATGAGCCCCAGCTGCGGCTGCAGGTGAGGGAGAGGAGTGTTAGAGGGGTTTTAGAGGTATTGGGGATGTAATAATGAAGAGTGGCCATTTAGTGATAAAGCCAAAGAGGCCAAAAGGAGACGATGGATACAAGGTTTTTTCGATTCGTATTAAAGAAGAAATCGTAGCACAGATTGATGATATATCTTTAAAAGCAGGGCGCAGCAGGAATGAATTGATAAGTATATTTTTGGAGTATGCCCTGGGTCGGTGTGTGGTTGAGGAGGAAAATAGTTGATGCGGGCATCGGAGTAAACATCTGAGAATGAGTCTGGAAAGGCCGGATTTTTATAATTTCTGGCCTTTTTTGATATACATGAAGGGGGATTCGTATTATAAATGAGGAAGCTGAGCCTACAGGAGCTTTGGATTCCAAAACCAGCAGGGAGGTGCTGGATTTTTTGAAGGAATTAAATGAAGAGGGCAATACGATTGTGATCATCACCCATGACAGTTCCATCGCCCTGGAGGCTAAGCGGGTGGTGCGGGTTCATGACGGCCGTGGTAAAGCATGGCAATGACTCTGTGTCTTCCACCAGCGTTGCCGGAGTCAGCGAAGAGTACCTGGATATTAAGGGGGTTGAGCTGGAGCAGGGGAGAAATATCCAGTATTCGGATATCGTGTCCAGGCAGAAGGTGTGCGTGGTGGGGTATTATGTAGCGGGAGAGCTTTACGGCAGCCCGGAGAAGGCCATTGACCAGACCGTAAAGATCGGAGGCTATGGGTTCCGCATCGTAGGGGGCCAGACGGCAGGATGAGGAGAGCCAAGAGGACGGAGGAACGGATGATTTTGTCTGGAATCCTACAGTTGCGGGGTGAAAATGTCACGGAACGCCAATATTGGCAGCTATGTTTTTACCGTACGCCAGTTGGACACAGCAGCAAAGGCTACGGAACAGATTTCGGATTTTCTCCAGGAAATCTTTAAGAATGAGGATCTGTACCAGGTGACAACCATGAGCGAAATGCTGGATTCTCTGAATTCCATGATTGCCATGGTGTCGGCAGGGCTTGGGGGGATTTGCGGGAAGAACCGTTTTTTAATTCTGTCTGATGCAGACGGCGGGATTGAAAAACGGTTTTTGTTGTGTGGATATTGTATTTCTGCGAGATGTTTTTGTGGGACGCTTTTCATGGGCAAAAGAAATGGTTGACTTATATAGACAGCCGATATATAATAAAATATGTAGATGATCGATATATAGATTTCCAATATAAGAAAGGAGATGTGGGTTTGGCGGGAGATAAGAATCAGGTGTCAGGGAATACGGCTATGCTGCTTTTGCGGCTTTTGTCAGAGAAGGATATGTATGGTTATGAGATGATTGAGGAACTTTTGCACAGGTCCAATCATGTGTTTGATCTGAAGGCGGGGACGCTCTACCCTCTTCTTCACGGCATGGAGGCCAGGAATCAGCTGGTGTCCTATGAGAAGGAAGCCGGGGGGAAGACGCGCAGGTATTACCGGATCACCAAGGAGGGGAGAAAGGAGCTGGAGCGCAGAAGGGAGGAGTGGCAGGTCTACAGCGGGGCTGTGGCCAAGGTGATGACAGCGGGAGGCGGAGATTTGCTGCCGGAGGTTGGCGGGATGAGATGGGATGGTTTGTGGGAATCTGGCGGGATGAAGCAGGGGGTTTTGTCAGAATCGGACGGGATGAGAGAGCATGGCGTCTTGTGGGGGAAACTGTGGCAGAGGTTTGGCGGCAGCCATGAGAAGGGAGGGGAGATTTATGGAGTTTAAGGAGTTTCTTGACACAATGTCAGGCCAGATACGCAGCCAGAAGGCCAGGGCTGTGGCGGTGAGGGAGATGGAGGACCACATAAGGGACCAGGCGGATTTCTATGAGAGTCAGGGCATGAGCGGCGGCGACGCCTTAAAGGAGGCGGTGCGCCAGATGGGGGATCCGGTGGATGTGGGGGTGGAATTGGACCGGATTCACAGGCCGGACATGGAGTGGCGTCTGTTCGGATGGATCGTGGCGTTCAGCGGGATGGGGCTTGTGATTCAGTATCTTTGTTTTTACTGTGTGAACGTGGCGCCGGGGGTCAATGGCCAGAGTCAATGGATTTTGGGTGATTCTACAGGGAGTTTTGTGCGGCAGTGCGTTTACACGGCTGTGGGGCTGGGGATCATGGCCGTGATCTGTCTGCTGGATTACAGTGTGATCGGGAAGTACGCGGAGGTATTGACAATTTGCCTATTCGCGGCGGTTGTTTTTGTGTGTACCTTTGGCGTGGTCAGGAAGGTGAACGGGGCTTATGGGACATTGAAGAGCCTGATGTATCTGTTTGTTCCTCTTTTTGGCGGGATCTGTTACCGGATGCGGGGGAAGGGATACATAGGTCTGGGGATTTGCTGTTTGTGGATCGGAGCGGTGTTTTTTGTGGGGGGTTCGGTGATCGGAGGCGGCTTTGGGGTGACTATTGATGTTATTGCGGTGTGTCTGCTCATGGTCTTTGGGGCTGCGTGGAGAGGGTGGTTTCATCCGGACGGGAAGAGGGGAATAAGGGCTGTTTTTGGCCTGGGGACGGCTTTGGCGGTTGTGGCGGAGCTGTTCTTTAAATTTGGTCTCAGCCCGTACCAGATCGAGAGGCTGCAGGTTTGGCTCCACCCGGAGGATTATGCGGACACAGGAGGATACAGCATCATGACCATCCGCAGGATCGTGGCAAGTCTGGCTGCCAATGGGAACTGCTTTGAGGCCCTGGAGGAGAGCGGGCTTCAGTGGTTTTTGTATAGCGAGGGAAACGGCGGCGATTTTATGATCCTGCAGACTGCGGTGACCCTGGGATTTTTAAAGACAGTGGGGATACTGGTTCTTTTTGGGGCTTTCTTTTTCTACCTGTTTCGGATGGCGGCGCGGGAGAAGAACCGTCTGGGGAGGATGATGGGATTTGGCTGCACACTGATGCTGACTGTGGAGACGGTGCGCAACGTGCTGTACAATTTTGGCGTTGGCCTGGGGTCTACGGCGGGGATTCCGTTTTTGTCTTTCGGGAAAGTCCACACCCTGGCGGTTTATGTGCTTTTGGGGGTGCTTTTGAGTATTTACCGGTATCGAAACCTGGTGTGGGAGGAACCGGTTAAGGCCGGGGACGGCGGGAAGGTAAAGATCGGCGGATACGTGATCCGGGTGGAGAAGAGGGTGAATTCTTAGAGTGCTTTCGGAAACATTGGAGTATTTTTCTTGATTTCCGGGGGATGTTGGACAGATGGCGACGCTTTTCGGTTTTTGGCCGGATTTTTATAGTATGCGACTGTTTTTTGATAGATATGGCGTGGGTTTTGTATTATGATGGGGGAAACAAAACCTGTGGAAGTTTCGGCGGATTAGCAGACTGACAGGCAGGCTGGCAGATTAGTAGATTAGCAGCTTAGCAGCTTAGCAGCTTAGCAGATTAGCAGATTAGCGGACCGGCGGGCGCCGGTTTGACTGGGGGGAGGAGAGAAGGAAGATGTTTGCGGATTACCATGTGCATACGGAGTTCAGCGATGATTCGGTTTATCCCATGGAGGATGTGGTGAGGGATGCCATTGACATGGGGATGGAGGAGATCTGTTTTACGGACCATGTGGATTACGGCGTAAAGGTGGATTGGGACTGCGGGGAGGAGATCGTGTACCGCTGCGGGGAGCCTATGGCCAATGTGGATTACCCCAGGTACGCGGCAAAGATCGGAAGGCTTCGGGAACAGTACGGCGGTCAGATCACCCTCCGCATGGGGATGGAGTTTGGGGTGCAGATGCACACCATACCCCGGTTTGAGGCTCTTTACGGGAGATACCCGTTTGATTTTATTATTTTGTCCGTGCATCAGGTGGAGGATAAGGAGTTCTGGAACGGGGATTTTCAGGCGGGCAGGAGCCAGCAGGAGTACAATGAGCGGTATTATGAGGAGATGCTTGGTCTGGTCAGCAGTTTTCATGATTACAGCGTGCTGGGCCATATGGATCTGATCGCGCGGTACGATGAGGCGGGGGTTTACCCTTTTGAGAAAATCAGGCCTTATGCGGAGAAGATCCTGAGGAAGGTTGTTGAGGATGGGAAGGGGATTGAGGTGAATACTTCTTATCACCGGTATGGGCTGGGGGATTCCACGCCTTCTAAGGATATTTTGAGGCTTTACCGGGATTTGGGCGGCAGGATCGTGACCATTGGCAGCGACAGCCACAAGAGGGAGCACCTGGGGGCTTATGTCCGGGAGGCGAAGGAGCTTTTAAGGTCCCTGGGATTTGAGGAGTTTTGCACGTTTGAGCAGATGAAACCAATGTTCCACAAGCTGTAGCACCGGGGCTGGGCGGATGCCGGGGAGTAGACTGGAGACGTAGCTTGGCGGATGGGACGTGTGAAGGATTGCTGTATATGAAAAGGAAAGTTGAGGGTGGGCCAGAACTACGTGGGATGAGTATTATGAGAGATGTGTGCTGGATTTTGAGGGGAATCAGATTGAGATAACGGTGTAGAGAGGCCTGGAACAATGTCTGGGATAAGGATTGAGAGGGCTGCGATTAAGAATTTTAAGTGTCATCATGATTTCGCGATGGATTTAAAGGGATTGAATATATGGAATGCAAATATTTCTTTTTTGATATTGACGGAACTTTGGCGGCAGGGGAGATGAGGAGTCAGTATATTCCGGAGTCCACCAGGCGGGCTTTGAGGGAGCTGCAGGAGGCAGGGCATTTTGTGGCGATCGCTACGGGGAGAAGCTATGCCATGGCAGTGGATTATATGAGGGATATGGGATTTTCCAACATGGTCAGCGACGGGGGAAACGGGATTACCATTGACGGCAAGCTTATAGGGATCAAGCCTATGGATTATGAGAAGTGCGCGGCGCTGATTGAGGAGTGTGAGAGGAAAGGGGTTATCTGGGCGTTTTCGCCGGATGATTCTAAGAGGAGATTGGCGCCTGACAACCGGTTTAATGAGTTCACCAGGGACGCATATATGGAGACGGAGGTGGTCCCGGGGCTGAATGTGCGGGATTATAAGGAGATTTACAAGGTTTATGTGGCCTGTTTTTCGCCGGAGGAGGAGCGGCTTGAGACTTTGAGGGAGCTGCCGTGGTGCCGGTTTTTTAAGGAGTTTTTGTTTGTGGAGCCGGCGGATAAGTCTGTGGGGATCAAGGCCATGGTGGAT
>ERZ808049.597-NODE-597-length-15694-cov-5.721778_pt1 | contig 15694 bp, 25 predicted proteins | sample MGYA00380198_ERZ808049 | MGnify/ENA primary metagenome ERZ808049 (study PRJEB31490, sample SAMN06133414) | mouse gut metagenome | isolation source: Z2_2 | host: mice | place: China: Chengdu | collected 2015-05 ...
TTTTTATCATCTTTGTAGCAAATACCATTTAAAGCGTCTGCTACAGCCTTCAAAATATTGTCACCATCTGGCTTTTTCGTAGGGCGGATTTCTTCAGAAAGCATTGCTGTTTTTCTCTTTTTACTTGTAGATTTGGGTATTTTGTAATACGCCCTTACAGACAATTCCAGTTGACTATTTTCATTAAACTTCACATTTCCACACTGTTTGTAATAATCAAATATAATTTGCTGTTCGTATGTTGTTGTTTGTTTTGGTGTATATATCTGTCCATTGTGGCAGAATCGTGGTCTTTCTTTGCCCTTCGGCTCTCCTACCACTGTAAACTTTATTTTTCTTCTCTCAATCTCCAATTTCTTCCCTCATCTTTCAATATCACATTTCTATAGCCTTTTGTTTTTTCATGTATTCTACTGCCTATTGCCTCATCAATAGCAATAATATCGTCAACTGTTTTTTCTGTTGAAAATATAGTAATCAGCCCACTATTTACATATCTATAGTTAATGATTTCAAAAGCGGTTCTAATATCTGCCTCACTGGGGTGTTTTCCTTGTTCCGTTTTAAAAAAGTCATCTATGTAAAGCACTTGTGTAGTAAGTAAAGGACTTATCAATTTCTGATAATTTTCATCATCCATTTTATTTGCTTTCAGCCTAACAACTTCATTTGTCCAGATAATATATCTTACAGACATACCTTTTTTCAAAAACTCCGCCAATATTGCTGTACAAATATGCGTTTTACCGCATCCCACCTGTCCTCCTGCAAAAAACCATTTTTCTTTTTCTTCCACAAATTGCAATGCTTTTTGTTTCAATTTCTGTTGCCATTGCTGGTGGGTCTGAAAGCTGTCAAAAGTATATTTTTCTATACTTTCGGCAATACCCGACTTTTTGAGTTGCTGCATAGCAATTTGTTTTTTGATACAAATACAGTTACCATAACGCTCCACACCGTCCACCACAGCTTTTACAATGCCTTCTCCTCTGCATATAGGGCAGTCACCTTCTTTTATGGGTTTGTTGGGATGTATGGGCACATATTTTATTTCTGTTTCGTTATTGCTTTGTGTTTCATAGTTTATTTGCTTTTGATATTCCTTTTGTCTTTTTTGTATTCTTTCCACAATTTCTACTGCTTTCCCTATATGCTCATTGTGTTTGTTGCAGATACAAGCAGCATAATGTTGTATGCCATTTTCAAATACTTTTACAATGCCATCCCCTCTACAAATAGGGCAATCTCCCTTTTTTATAGGCTTGTCCGGGTGTATCGGCTGTATAGGAAAATCACTGGGAAAATCAACACCTTTAGAGTATATCTCCATATTTTTGAGGTTTTTGTTTTGAAACTGTTCCATAATCTCCATAACCTGTTGCATATGCTTGTCCCTTCTTTCCTTCTGCTATTTTTGCCCACAATATGCCCTCATAATTGTTCGATATAGACATATCAATTACATCTATTACTGCTTGCTCTCCATATTTTTTACACTCATTTTGTATTTGAGCAAGCAAACGATGTAAACCTGTAGGTTGATAAGACTTTCTTCTTTCTTTTTTGTACCTCAACCACTCATTTACTTTTTTTTCTAATTCTGGTGGAAAAACAAAACTATTTCGAATTTCTTTGAGTTCTTGTTTTGTTTTTTTCTCCCCCTGTGCAGCTTGCTGCACTTCCCCCACAAGGGGGTTAGGGGGATTTATATTTGTTTCGTTTTGTTTCGTTTTGTTTTGTTTATTAATGGTATCGGCTAGCGTATTGCTTTGTGTATTGGTTTGTGTATTGGTTTGTGTATCGGCTAGCGTATCACTTTGTGTATTACTTTGCGTCTCTTTAAAAGACGCAAAAGAATGTATTTGATACATAGCTGATTGATTTCCTGTTCTGGTTTTAAACGAAATCAAACCCTTGTTTTGTAGCATTGCTCTTGCACGATAAATAGCTTGCTTTTCTAAACCTGTTTTAGTAGATAGCACTGCGGTAGCTACCGTAAAGGTATCCTGCCAGCCAGTTTTATTTGCTATATGCATTAAAGCGTGCCATAGCGCAATACCTGACGTTGACAGTTGATTTACTTCGAGCCAATCGTAAAATGCTTTTATCTCTAAAATATAGTTCATTTCTTCACCTCGTTTATTTTTTTATTCAGTTTTCAATGTTCATGCTGCTGCCTGTAATACAAACAGCAGCTTTTTTGATTTATCATCTCATTTTTAAAGTATCAAAGCGTCTCAAAATGGTAAATCATCATATTCTTCTTTATATTGCATTTCTTTTTCTTTACTACCTGTAAAATAATGTTCTTCTGTTATTACTTCCGTACTCCATTGTTTTTGGTTATTTTTATCCTCCCAAGAGCGAACTTGTATTCTTCCTACTATTGCTATCTGTTTGCCCTGGCTGAGATATTTTTCTGCAAACTCTGCTGTTTTCCCAAAAGCGATACAGTTAATAAAATCTGTATCTACTTGTCCCTTTTGCTGAAATCTTCTAGCAACTGCAAGAGTATATCTTGCAACTGCTATATTTTGCTGTGTATATCTTACTTCTGGGTCTTTTGTCAGCCTTCCCATCAATATCACTTTATTCATTTTTTAACCCCTCACTTACTAAACAAGCATCACAAAACGCTTTTCCATATTTTTCTTTTCTTTTATTATATTCATATTTTCCGGAATACTGTTTTCCAGAACTTGACCGAAATCCTGTAAACTCTTTACCGCATTTTTGACAACAAGGCTTTTTACTCAATTGTTGCTGATTTGCTTGTTCTTGCTGATTTTGACCAGTGTTTGTTGTATCACTATCTTTGTTGTCATCTATACAGAATAAGCCATTCAGGGCATATTTTCTTGCATAAGAACTACTTGCTCCTGTAATCTGACTTAAATCCATACCTTTCTTGTTTTCATCTTCTCTTGCATAAGAACTATTTTCTATTTGTTCTCCTGTTTCAACGTCTATTATCCGTGCAGTTGCTTTTATGTAATATCTTTGCTCAATATTTGTAAGTTCATCTGACAACACAATAATTGCTTTTTGACTTGCTAGAAGCGGTTTTAATGCTTCTAATATATCTTCACAGCTTCGAAAAGTATACTTACCAAATTTATTATACTGTCCTTTTGGTGCTTTCAAATTTTGTTGTATTTCAAATAGCTTGCTGTAAATACTCATTATTTTCCCTCTCTTTCAATTCATTCAAATATTGTATGCAGTTATCTAACGATTTTTTTACATTTTTTAATGGTTCTAAACCGCCATTTTTTCTAATAGAAAAGGTATATAAAGTTGTGGAAAATTTTGTTTTTCCTGTGATTTCCATGCTGGTTTTTAATTTTTGCTTTAGCCTGTCACTTCTTTTTTGTAGCATTTCTTTTCTGATTTTTAACCTTTCCATTTCATTTTTAATTCCTGAAATATCATCATTTATGTATTGTAGTATTTTTGCATAGTTATCAGCCTTTTCTTCAAATAAACAATCTATACAATCTAATGTATTTTCTATCATTTCTATATCAGCATCTTCATCAAATAACATTTCTCTAACTTTTAAAAAATCTCCTGTTAATTCATATAAACTAGCCATTGCTTTTTCCTCCCTTTTGTGTTATGCTAACTATAAATAATAAATTTGGTTTTGCCCCTTGCGAAACGTAGTTCCGTAGGGGCATTTTTTTATGCCTGTTCATCACTCCCTATCCTGATTCCATTCAAAATATTTACAAGCCGTTTGTGTTGGTTTTCTGTTTCTGCCTTTTGTGAAAAGACATAACCCTTCATGATATGCTTTCCATTCCCTTGTTTTGCTATTTAAAAGATAGTACTGCATAAAATGTGTGCAGTTGCAACAAACCTTTTCATCATCTGCAACTAAAAATATTCCTCTTGTTGCCATAATAACCACTCCTATTTGACTTTTTGTTCCTGTTTGATGTACAATAGTAGTAAGTTAGTTTTTGTTATCCTCTCCAGCGTTTGCAGACGCTTGGAGAGGAAATAATTCTTCTACTGTTGTATGTAGTGCTTGGGCTATCAACTGGGCTGTGTAAACGTCTGGAACACGTTCACCATACTCATAATTTTGATATGCCCTAATTGAAATATTAGTTGCTTTAGCAACTTCTATTTGTTTTAACTTTGCTTTTTTACGTGTTTCTTTTAATTTATTAATTTTCACCGTCCTCCTTTTTATTTAACATGCACATTTGTGCTTGCTATGTATATATATTAACATGCACATTTATGCTTGTCAAGTATTAATTTAACTTTTTTTATATTTTTTTAGGAGTGTTATTTATGGCAAATTTAAGCGAGCGTTTACAAGTTTTAAAAACTGAACGAAACCTTTTACAAAAAGATATTGCAAATGAAAATAACATATCTTTACGTGCTTATCAATATTATGAGCGTGGGGAACGTGAACCAACTTCATCTATTCTAATTAACCTAGCTAATTATTTTGATGTCTCTCTTGACTACCTCGTCGGTCGTACAGACAACCCCAACTCTCACAAGTCTTAACTCTCTGGCTGTCATTTGGCAGCCTTTTCTTCTTTACCGTTCATTTCTTCATAAATTTGTCGAATTTTCTCTATACCTTTTTGGTTATAATAGAAATTCTCCACTTCTTTGCTACTATATCTTGATTTATCAAGCTTAAACACACCATATTCCGCTGTTTTTAATTCATATGTATTTGCTATTTTACCAACTCTTATAGCAGAAATTCCGAGCATATTCCCTACTTCTGTAGCATTGTAAGTCTTTTCTGTTTCAGGAAGATAACGGTTTACATTTACACCGAAAGTACTTTCTAATGCTTTCAGTCCAAAAACTTCTGCTGCAATCGGTGACAAGTGTTTGTTATCTATGGACTTCATAAGACTGTTAAATGCCCTTGTTTGTGCATTTAATTCCATTGCATGCGCTCGCATTAGTTTAGCCTTCGTTTCATCATCTTTAACAGAATAATAACCATGCTTGCGTATAGACTTTAAAATTGTTTTAACTTCTTTTTTAAATTGCTTTGCGATGGGTTTCCTACTTTGCATGAGTACTTCATACACTCCATCTTCTGTTAAAAACCATGTTTCTTGATTTCCTCCAGGGGTGTGAACAATGTTCATAACCTTTTCATCGTCATCTATATTTTGTAACATTCTTACCACTTGACTATGCTCAATCCATTCTGCAACCTCTTTTGCTAAAAATAACGGATTTTCAAAATCTCCATATACTGTTAGAGGTTTTCCGAGTATTTCCTGCTGTTGTATTACCGTTAATTCTTTCATTTATTTACCTCCTTTTTTATTGTTTTGTATTTATCTGACTGCCTATGTTTTACCACCATTTCCTGCGGTGTATCTTTACATACAAGCCAATTCTCATCATTTAGCTTTTTGCTTTTTAAAAATATTCTTTGTTTTTTGGTTGGTCTTTTCCCGTGCATTGCTTCACCTCAATTCACCCATCCAGCTGCTTTTGCAACAATTTGTTTATTTGCCCCCATTTCTATCAATTTTCTTGCGATTGCTTCGCAATCTTTTGTCCAAATTTGAAAAAACATTTCATCATTTGAGTAATCTCTGAACATTGCTGTTTCTGACAGTCTTTCTAATCCTTCATTTATTGATACAAAATCAGTTAACTTTTTGATTTTATTTTTCATTTTTTTCATTCCTTTCCGAATCTGTTTTTTAATTTTGTTGCACCGCTTGGACACTATTACTATTTAATAGGAACTAAATTTCTTTTATTTTTGCTTTTTTTCATTCCATCAACGTAATATTTTCTGATTTCGTTTAAATCTACCAACCTTTGGTTGCCATTTTCTATATAAGATATTTTCCTTTCATCTACTAACCTTTTAATTGCAGAATATGGCATATTTAACATATTTGCTGCTTTGTTAATAGTCATTAAATCTTGTGCAAAAATATCTATATCTTTGTCTTTTTTTATATTCTCTTCAATCGCTTTTTTTGTTACAGAATATTTCGGTGTTTTTCCTTCTTTAATTTTTAAATGAAATCCTGCAATATCCTCTAACATTTCTCCATCTATGCTAATTCTAATATCTTCTTGTGATATGAAATCAATATGGATACTTTTCATATCACCCCCTCCTTTACCAATTTTAAATTTATCAAAGCCGCCCTACTGACTTTCATTATTTTTTAATCAATAATACTCTGCTAAAAATTCAACTATATTAATCATTTGATGGGTAAGTTCTGCCAACTCCGGAGGACTAACCTCTTTTGAACGTTCACACAACAGTTCTAGCTGTTTTCGCATAATTTGTTCTATTGATATGCTTTCTTTTCCTGCTAGTGTTCCTATTAGTACTCCTGTTTTCAATTTATCAATATCAAATTTATCAATATGTAATGTTTCTAATGCCAAACAAAAAATATCATATGAAAGTTCTGGCATTGATTCAATGCTATACTTTTTTAATATCTCTTTTATATCATTTGTAATATTTTCAAGCCTTCCATTTAAGGCATTGTTCAGTCTTTTTTCTTCTTTTATATATTTTTCAACAATCATTTTTTACCTCCTAGTCTTCATGGGAACATTTACTACGCTTGTAATTGTAAAAATACAATACATATCATTATTAAAACATAAGCTATACAAAACAGAATAAGAATTCGATATACTCGTTTTAAAGCATATTCTATTCTTTCCATCTTTCTTTCAATCTTTTTATATTCCCACTCTAAATTTGTTATATCATTATTTAAATCTCTTGTACGTTGTATTAAATAATCTATTATAGGCATTGTGTATTCGTCTATTAGATTTCTTAATCTTTTTTTAATTGCTTTTATTTTTTTCATCTTCTTTCTTATGAAATAAATTATTTTCTAATGCAACATAAAGTTTCATTTTCAATTCGCTCCAAATATGTTCAATTAAGAACTTCATATCCTCAAAAATTCCTTTATTAGTTGAGCATATTTGGATTTCTTCATTATTAGCCTTTTAAGGTCTTGAAAATTCAAATACTTTTATGTCATATATCCCTTTAAATAAGGAATTTTTGAAATTTATATGATATTGTTTTTCTCCTATTTCAACAATGATAGCTTTATAGGCAAAATCCATATTAAAAATTTTCATTGTTCTACCTCCTATGAGATAAATAATTTTTTATTTGCCCCCCAAAATTTATCAGATGTCATTTCTACTGCCCATTCTCCATCTTCATATTCAATTTTAAAATGGGTTGTGTATTCGTCTATGTCTTCCCCATTTATACGACAAATACATTTTTCTGTATCTATTTCTACTGTTTTTAACTTTCCTACCATTGCTCCACCTCCTAGCTGACTTGGTTAGTATCTTTTCAAGACACCATTTGATTAAAAAAAATTTCATCTATATCTTCTGGTGTTAAACTATACTTTTCCTTAATTTTGGAAATTTCTTTTTGTGTAAATTCAGCTCCATCTTTTTCATTTATTTTGTAAGAAAATCTTTGATAGGATATACCAATATAATTTGCTAACATAGTACTAGTATCCCCATATAATTGCATGATAGAACGAAGTTTCTTTTTATTCATATGCTCACCTCCTTTGTTTCTTTTAAAGACACTTATACTTTAACATACTTTTTTTATTCCGTCAATACTTTATTCGTCTTTTTAAGAAACTTTTTTATATATACTTGAAAAAATATAACTTTTGTGGTAATATTAAGACACAAGAAAGGAGTTTTTTATATGGAAATGGGCGAAATTATAAAACAATTACGTAAAGCCCACAATTTGACACAAGAAGAACTTGGAAAACGATTAGGAGTACAAAAATCAGCAATTGCAAAATATGAAAAAGGACGTGTAGAAAATATAAAACGTTCAACAATACAAGCTATGGCTACTCTCTTTGATGTTTCTCCTTGCTATTTAATGGGTTGGGCTGATGTTCCAAAACCTAATACAAATGATTTTCTTGTGAATGATTTTGAAAAGAAAATTATCATTGCTTATCGTCAAGCAGATGATATATCAAAAGCAATGGTACAACGAGTATTAAACATTGAAGAAATTATTCCAGAAACACAATCCAGTGTTTCCTAAAAAGAGGGGGAATGTTGTTTACTTAGATTTTGGTCAAAAAAATAAATGAATCAAAGTAAACAACTTCCATTCATTTATTGTAATATATTGTCGATTTTTGTCAATACAATATGTGACATATTTAAGAAGCGAAAAGACCTTAGTGTTACCGCACTAAGGTCTTTTGATAAGGATTGATACATTATGTATCATTTTTCAGATGCATTTATTATATCAAAGCCGCCCTACAATTTCAAGTTTTTTTATAAACTAGAAAGGATTGATATAATATGGCAACAATTAGGAAAAGAGGTAATTCTTATCAAATACGGGTATCATGTGGTACTGATGTTTATGGTAAAAAATTAGTAGAATCTATGACATGGAAGCCCGATGAAAATATGACAGAAAGACAAATTACAAAAGAACTAAATAAAATCGCTGTTCAGTTTGAGGAAAAAGTGAAAAGAGGTAATATTAAAAAAGATAGCAAAATGAAAATAAATGACTTGTGTGCTATCTATTTAGATATGCAGAAAAAAAGTCTTTCTCCTACCACATATGATAGTTACGAATCTGTTATCAATATTTATATTTTGCCACTGTTAGGGCATTTAAAATTAGCAGATGTTACACCATTACATATGCAAAAATTTATATATGCTCTTTCAGAGCAACAGGCACATTATAGCAATGGTACATTATCAGCGTCAACTGTAAAAAGATATTATGCTGTTGTACAGTCTATATTCAAATTTGCCTGTAAAATGGGATTTTTGGAAAACAATCCTTCTACTATAAACAATTTAGAACTTCCTAAAATATCTCCACCAAATATAGATATATTAGATGAAAAAAATATTGCTGTTATGCTGGAGTGTTTAGAAAATGAGCCTACTATGTGGAAAGTGCTCATTCATTTAGCATTGTGTACAGGCTGTAGGTGTGGTGAAATTGCCGCATTACAATGGGACGATATTATATGGGAAAAAAATCAAATTAAAATATGCAAAAGTATGTACCATATTAATGGTAAAAAAGGTATCAAATTGCCAAAAAGCCAAACTAGTAACCGTACTATTGTTATACCAAAATATATGATTCAAATGCTTAAATATTATAAAAATAGGCAAGCAGAAATCAAATTGCGATATATTCATTGGAATAAAGATAATATGATTTTTGTAAATCAAAGCGGTGACTGGCTATCACCAAGAATCATTTCATTTTGGTTTCAAGGTTTTTTAAAAAGACATAATATTAAACATATTAAGTTCCATGCCCTTCGTCAACCAAAAGTCAAGTCCAAGACAAAAATTTTATTATCTTTTTTGCAAAAAATCTTCTATTTTCCATTTGACCTCTATGTGATTCTCTTTAAAAACATAGATTTTGTCAATAAAGATGTCAACTAATTCTTTGGTAAGAGAATGAAAGTCATATTTTACTATTTTTTCTATCTGATTTTGAAAGGAATCTCTTTTTTGACTATATTGTAATTGAAAATCAATTTCTTCCAGTTTATTTTGTATTGGTTCTAACTCTTTTGTAAGTTCTAAGTTTATTTTACTAAACTGTTGTTCTATTAGCTTTCCTTCAATATATTGCTCATAAAATAGTTTCTTTTTTTGTTGATACAACTTTACTTGCTTTTGTAATTCTATTTTTTGAGTTGTCTGTATTTTAATACTGTCCGTTTGTTTTGAGTTTATTATGATTTCAATTTGTTTTGAAATCATTTGAAACACAATTTCTTCTAATTCTTTTTCTAATATTGCTAACTTATGGCAAGGAAAAGTAGCATCTACTTCTGAGTATCTGCACACAAATACAGCACTTTTTTTCGGTCGTCTATCCAAATTGTGGTGACAATAACCACAATATACTTTTTCTTTTAACAAGTATTCTATTTTTTTTCTACTTTTTATTTTTGTATGAGATAATTGTTTTTGCACCTGTTGAAATGTTTCCTTTGTAATAATTGCTTCATGATGATTGGAAATTTTTATCCAATCTTTTTCATTTTGATTGATACTCTTTCCTCCCAATTCTTTTACAACAGTTTTTTTCATTATATATGTGCCAATATATTGTTCGTCAGAAAGTATCCTCCGAATGGTTGATAAATTCCAAATATAAGGACTATATAAATCAGGCATTGCCTGTCGTCTTTTACGTCCTTTATACACTTCTGGTATTACAATTTTTCTATAATACAATTCTTTTGCAATTTGTGTAATACTTTTTCCTTGTATAGCTAATTCAAATAGCAATCTAACTGTATTTGCTGCTGGTTCATCAATTTTTAATATATCATTTTCTTTTTTATATCCATAGCGACAACTTTTAGAGATATACTCTCCTTTCTGCATTTTATAATATTTTGCACTTTTTGATTTTTGTGATAAATCTCTACTGTAGTATTCATTTTTAAGGAATTGTATGGTAACAGGTATCCCTCCTGTATTGTTTTTTGTTTTGTCGCTATCATAATTTTCGTTGATGGAAATAAATCGAACATGATACAAAGGAAAAACTTGCTCTAAAAAATATCCTGTTTGAATAATATTTCTGCCAAATCTTGAGAAATCTTTTACAATAATGCAGTTTATTTGATAAGACTTTACAAGTTCCAAAAGTTCTTGCATTGCAGGTCTTTCAAAATTTGTACCACTATAACCATTATCTACAAATTCCAATACTTTACTATTTTGTATTTCCATATTTTCTGCATATTTTGTCAGTAATAGTCTTTGATTTTCAATGCTGTTACTTTCTACCTTTTTGTCATTTACAGAAAGGCGAATGTAAAGGGCAATTTTGTAATCACTCAATATCATTCACCCCTATTTCATTCAACAGCTCATCAAAATAAAAAGCTACAGTTACAATATTATCTGAAGAAACTTCTATTCTTTTAATGAATTGTTCTGCAAACTCTTTTGTGATTTCTGAAATTTGTGTTGATTGAAAGACTTCTTTTAATTTCAGAATATTTTCTATTTTTTGGTTGTTATATTGTTGTATTTCTTCTAAACAAGTGATTTTAGACAACAAATTTTCAATTTTACTTTGATAATTTTCTCTCATCTCCTTATATTCTGATTGTGTGATTACTCCATCAACAAGACTTTCATATAATGTTTGTAAATACAATCTTTTTTCATTCATTTGCATTTCTAATTCAGCTTGTTGTTGTTTCCATAAATTTATTTTTTTCTGCATAAATTGTATTTGCTGTTGTAAGGAATGTTCTTGTTCTAAAAACCAATTTCTTTTTTTATGAAATAGAAAAATGATTTTTTCAAACAAATCTTTTTGCTTTATGAAAACACCCTCACAACTACCTTTTTTAATACGATAATTTGTAATACAATGAAAAAGATATTCTTTTTTAGAATTTCTATAATAATGTAAGTTTTTTCCGCAACATTGACAAAAAACCTTTCCTTTTAAAATATTTTCTTCATAAGGAACTTTATTTTGAGATTTACTTTTTTTCGCTATTTTAGCACGACATTGCTGTACTTTTTCAAAAGTTTCTTTTGAAATAATTGCTTCATGCGTATTTTTTACAACAATCCAATCTTTTTTATCTGTTCTTACTTGCTTCTTTCCAATTTTAGTTGATTTTCCCTGTACCATATCACCTGTATAGGTTTCATTCTCAATAATATGAATAATCGTAAATGTATTCCAATAGCCTTGTCCAATCAACTTTTTACTTGAAATCAATCCTTTCTCTTTGCTATAAAAACTAGGAGTTAAAACGCCAGCTTCATTTAGCATAAGTGCTATTTTTTCTAAAGAAACATCTTCTAACACCCATTGAAAAATTTGCTTTACAATAGGAGCTGTTTCCTCATCAACCATTAGTTTGTGACAATCATCAGGTGATTTTTTATAGCCATAAGGTGGTCTTGCTCCTATAAATTTGCCTGCTTTCCTATCTCTTGTAGCCTGTTCTTTTATTTTTTTACCAGTATCCAATGCGTAAGATTCATTTATCATGTTCAGCACAGGAAGTAATATATTGTTAGTATCTTCTTTTTCCGTATCAAAATTTTCATTTAAAGCAATAAAACGTACTTTATAGGCTGGGAAATAACTTTGTATGTAATAGCCTGTGTCAATGTAATTTCTTCCCAAGCGGGAAAGGTCTTTTACAATGATACACTGTATTTTACCTGCCTCTATGTCTTGCAACATTTCCTGAAATGCAGGACGTTCAAAATTTGTACCTGTTTTGCCATTATCAATATATGTTTTTACTACTTGAAATTCTGGATTGACTGCAACAAAATTTTTTAACAACATTTGCTGATGTTCTATGGAATTTCCTCTATTTTTGTTATCCTCAACAGATAATCGAATATAAAGAGCAGTATGGATTGTAAATCTTGATATGTTAGAAACGACATCATTAGAAACATCATTGTTTTTTCTACTTTTTCTAGCCATGTTAAATAACCTCCTTTTGAGAATGGAACATTTTTATTGTTTCTTCATATTCCGATTGATAACGAAACGTAATTTCAATTTGTTTTTTTTCAAAAATTTTTACAGATTGTATGAGTTGAATCACGGCATTTCTATCCAGTTCTGTAATATTTGAAAATTTCTTAAAATGTTCTATCCATTCTTTTCGGTCGTGCCATAGCTCTTTTTCTAGTTTTTCATTTAAAGCAGAAATTTCTTTTTCTATCATTTCTAACTTTACTGTATATTCTTGCTTTAACATTCTATAGTCCAGTTTTGGCAAAATTCCTTTGATGTAGTTTTCATATAAGGAAGATTGAAACACTTTTAATTCTTCTGCTATCTGTTCTTTTTCTGCAATTTCTTTTCCATACTTTTGCACAATTTTTTGATTAATTCTTGTACTTTCTATATTCTGCAATAGTTTTTCTAACGAAATGACACTGCTGATGTGTTTTTTTACACTTTCCAAAACACAAGCAATCAATTCATCTTCTTTTATCATGTGAGAAGATGTACAACCTTTTTTACCAGTTGGACAATAATAATAAAAATATTTTTTATTTTTATATGTCACTGTTTTTCTTGTCATACGACTTCCACAATCAGCACAAATTAACAAACCAGAAAACAAATATACATTTTCTTGAAATGGTGCAGTTCTGGTATCTAAAAAGAGAATATTTTGCACTAAATCAAACTCTTGTTTTGAAATAATTGCTTCATGGGTATTTTCTACATATACCCATTCATTTTTTGGTTTTTTAATAATATTTTTTAACTTATAATTGTATGTTGTTTTTTTGCCTTGCACCATTGTTCCTGTGTAAATTTCATTTTTTAATATTCTCAGTATGGTTGTTGCAGACCATTTTGCATTATTTTCTGTAATGTATCCGCCTTTTGCATAAGCGTATCCATTTTGTTTTTTGTACATCACAGGAGAAAGGATACCTTTTTCATTGAGAACATCAGCAATTTTCGTTGCACTCATGCCGTCCAGTTTCATTTTAAAAATATCTTTTACAATGGTTGCCACTTTCTCGTCAATGACAAGCTGATTTTTATTTTCTGTTGCTTTTTGATAACCATAAGGAGTAAAAGAAGCAACATATAGTCCTTCTTTTCGCTTTTGCTCCAAAACGCTTCTAATTTTTTGAGAAATATCTTGGCTATAAGTGTCGTTGATTATGGTTTTTAACGAAACATCTAAACCAGTACAATTTTCTTTTAAAGTATCAATATTATCGTTAATTGCGATAAATCTGACACCAAGTGACGGCAATATTTGTCGCAGATATTTTCCTGTTTGAATATAATCTCTGCCAAATCTGGACAAATCTTTTACTATAATACAATTTACTTTTTCTGCTCTGATGTCCTCCATCATTTCTTGAAATGCCGGTCTATTAAACAAAACACCTGTATAACCATCGTCCACTTTTTCAGAAACAATTTCAATATCCGAATGTCTTTTTACAAAATCTCTAATGAGAGCTTTTTGATTAGAAATGCTGTTGCTTTCGTTGTCTTTTTCATTGGTGTAGGAAAGTCTTGTATAACTGATTGCTTTATATTTTGACATAAAAAAATCACTCCTTAAAAATTTACAGACTTCTCCCGTAAATTCAAGAGTGATACCATTTACCTTTATTCTATTTATACCTTTTTCCAATGTTAGTATATCACACTTTTTACAAGAAGTCTACTACAAAATTGATTACAATAATATTCCTTTCAAACAATCCTCCAATGATAAGCCATTTTCTGAAAACTTGGATAGTACAACATATTTTCCACATTTAAAACAATAAGGATTTTTAATCTGTCGCACATAATCTTTTATTCTTTCCTCTTTTGGTAAATCTGTATTGATAACAACATCTCTGATGTCTACTAATTTATCTCTATCAATCACTTTTTGTTTATTTTTCATAATAAAATCGCTCCTCTATTATTTTTATCTTTCTTTAAAACAAAAGACAAAACACTTTTTTTAAAATGTTCTGTCTTTTATATTAAAATTTCTATCAGACTACAATAATGCAGTCTGACAGAAATATATTTTAATGTATTTTAAAAATCTTTTCTTTTGTACTGTATTCTAATATAACAGGATTATATTTCTGGCTCACTCCCCAGTACGGAATATACAAACTGCTTCTAAAAGCTATCACAAATACCACCGATACGTGTATAACGCAGTTGACAAGTCTGCACACGATATTCGCAGTATCCCTCATTTACTATGTAAGGTACATAACAGTGACTTTCTAAAATTTATGAAATCGCTCCAATACTTTTTATCCTTTCCTTTTTATTGTATTATCATGGCAAGTTTGCATTCATACTAGAAATCATTTGTATACTGATATAAATAGTTCCCTATTGTTTGTCAAGGTACAGTAAAAAGGTATCACGAAAAACCTTCTTATTATATAGGTAACTTCTTGGGCAAAATACCACCCTGTTTTTTTATTTTTCTAAAATTTTTTCTATTTTTTTTAAAACTGCGGAAACAGATTTTTGAACAGCATATAGTTTGCATTTTTCTTTTTCTGCAATTTCTGTGTAGCTGTAACCACAAATGCGGTTTAAGTAAAATCTCCTTTGTTGTGTTTTTGTGCAAGTGCTTACAATTTTTTGGATTTCTTTTAACTGTTCTCTGTTGATACAATAGTCCTCCAAATTTTCAGCTACTCTTTTTTGATGTACTATGTAGTCGTTCAACTCTCTAGCATCAATATGTTTTCTTCTTTCGTATCTTTGATGTTCCTGTTGTTTGTTTTCTTCCTGTAAAACTGCATAAACTTCTTCTGATACTTCAACAGTAATCATTTTGTCATTACCATCTTTAATTTCAATTTTCATTCTTCTAACCTCCAAATTTTGAATTTTTTCTGAACTCAAATTTGGATAGGTGGAGAACGACAGTGTTTTTTTAACAAAAAAAAAGACAAGTAAAAGATAAAATTTACTTGTCTTTTGTGTTTACTTCTGTTTTTATTAAGGTAAATATAATTTATTTTTTTTATTTGGCACATTTTAATATAATATATATTTATATTTTTACAAACTAAAAATTTGCATTAATATAATAAAAAATAGTTTATTTTTTATTATAAATAGCTATTATTT
>ERZ808049.598-NODE-598-length-15645-cov-11.369540_pt1 | contig 15645 bp, 17 predicted proteins | sample MGYA00380198_ERZ808049 | MGnify/ENA primary metagenome ERZ808049 (study PRJEB31490, sample SAMN06133414) | mouse gut metagenome | isolation source: Z2_2 | host: mice | place: China: Chengdu | collected 2015-05 ...
TTTTCCATTTGATAATAAATCTTTGGAAACCAGACGATTTTTTCCCTTGATCTGCTTTGCAGGTCAGTAAAAAAACCTCTATCTTGTACGGTATCGGCTTCATACCACTTATTTTCCAGTATCATTCTTGCCAGCTTTTGACGGTGTAGGAGCTTCTTGAAATTGTCATAACAGAAGCGATAATACAGAAAAGCGACCAATGCACAAACACCAGTCGCTATCAGTATGGTTATGAAGTTGTAAGGAGAAAGCGTCAAGCCGTTTTCTAACAAGCTGAAATGCTCCCAATCGGTACGCAGGAGTTGTTTCATATTCAGTAGCAGGAGAACCGCCACAAATACAAACAGAAGCGTCCCTATGGAAAAGTGGTAAACAAGGTGCTTGTCGCTGGCTCTGATACGGTGTCCTTTGTTCCAAATCTTACGCATAAATCAATCACTCCTTTCTGGGTATGAAAAAAGCAGTCAATCCTAAGACTAACTGCTCACTTTATTATCATTTATTTAAAATCTTCAGAGTCTAACACTTTATATCCAGCCTTAATTAAAGCCTGTGCAAATAGACCTTGACCTTTTATCAATCTTCCCGTAAAACTTCCATCATAAATATTCTTTACTGCACAAGTTGGGCTTCTTGATTGCAGAATAACTAAATCTATTTGCATATTTCTTATTTCATTTAGAGCCAACTGTACTGCATGACGGTATTCATTATCAACAATATTTCCATTTGTGTCCACAACAACACCATTTACTATTTCTGCACTAGGACGTGGTGTAGGCATGTTTGCTAATAACTCTGGACAAATTTCGATAACCTCTTTATCTTTTAAAAACTCGACAACTTTTGTATTAAGATTATTCCCACCGTTGTATTTACAGTTTTTTCCCATAATACATGAACTCACTAATACTTTCATAATATAAGCACCTCACAATTTATAAGCATTATATCATTCCGCTATATACCCCACAACACTCAAAAATCATTTAACTCGAAGCCTAACTTCCTTGTATATACGGCTATGAAATTGTAAAACTGAAATTCATCATAATTTCTCCCCTAAAGCAAACTACCTTTTAACCCTTTTTTGAAAACCAATACAGCTCTTTCTGTCCCTAAAAATGACATAGTTATAAGCCGATAACTCTCTTTTTCCATTTCTGATATTTTTTTATTTATTTTATCAGTAACATTTTCAACGGTAATTTCTTCAATCAGTTCTGTTTTATACATCATGCTTCTGCCTCCATAAACTTAAGATTTATCTTATCTCATGTCTATATTATAGCAATTACATATATCTGCTACAATGAAATTCTAAAGTGTTTGCGTCAATTCTTCGCCTATCCCTGCGGGGCATGGTTCTATGGATTGACAAGCTCCATTTAATATGATTATTCATATTTTTTTCCAACGATATAGGTTACAACTAACAGTCCTATCAGTAGAATGACTATAGCTGGATATTTTACAGTATCCCATAATGAAACACCGCCAATTAAAAAACTGATATAGCAGATAATAGGGTATAGAATAGCAATCCCCAATGTAAATACTCTAAATATTGTTAATACATATCCCCAGTTTGCATTATTAAAGGATAACCCTGCCATGTGTATTCTAAAAATTCCTTGTGATACAAAATTAACTTTATCTGTATCATAATATGTTGGTAATAATTCTTTTGCAAAAATGCAAAGCCAACTTGCAAACAAAAGCATTAACAAAGATATATACAAACTATCTCCCATTTGTTCTATGGAAATTCCAGAAACGGTTAATAATATTGCTTCTACAATTACCACACCGATTGAGATAAGAAATGCAAATATCCAATTCTTTTTTCGTTGGCGAATTGTATTACGCAAAGATAAGTCTAACGAATTTACAACAAGGTTTTCCACTTCATCACTATTCAGTGTCTTTTCTTCTCTTAATTTTTCTCCTTTCAAGAGTTCTGTCACTGTTATTCCAAGCACATCAGCAATAGGAATAAGTAGTGTAACATTAGGCATACTGTTTCCTCTCTTTACAACTTTCAATTTATAGAACTTAACTATTCTGTCACTATGAAGTCGACTTACGCACAGTAACCTCTGCACAGACCACACCAGCTAGTTTGATATTCTGGTGCAACTGCCGATAGAAACTCTTTGAACGAACCCTTTTCTTTTGCCATTACCTTTTTCCTCCATCAAATTCAATTAAATATATATTTAGATTTCAATAACATCACCGCAAGACATATAATTCATATTATCCATTTGTTGAGATAGATAATGATATGCCTTTTCACCAGTGCAATGACAAGTATAAAATTCAATATCTTTATACTTTTGTAATTCCATTGCAATACTGTTTAACAATTCTTTTGATACTGTTTTCTTTGTAAGTGGGTTGAACAAATGAAAACCACCAATACAAAAATGTGGTTGATACTTTTCTGCTTCTTCCATGATATTTACAACACCAGCATGCCCACACCCCATAATAACTACTACTTTATTTTCTGAAATAATCAAGTTTTGTTCGTGTACAAAAGTATCTTTGCCCTTTTTATCATAAAGAGCATTATTGGCAGGAGAATAAAATTTATTTGTTTTACTTACTGTAAATAGCGATAATTCTTCATCAATTTTATAATTACCATTCAATAGTTTGATTTGCCTATTAGATTTAAGCTTACTATCAATTCCAACTGGTATTTTAAGAAATAAGGTTTTACTGTAATGTGGTTCAAAGGCTTCCTTTTGCACATAGATATTTGCCACAGAATTAATATTTAAAAATTTTTTCAATGCTCCTCCGTGGTCAAAATGCCCATGAGAAATAATAACAGTATCCACTTTTGAAATATCTATATTTCTTTTCATAGCATTTTCAAATAATGTGCTATCTGAACCTAAATCAAATAGAATTTTATGTGATTTCGTTTCAATATATAAGGAAAGTCCGTGTTTTGTTTTAAGTTCTGACTTAGTCGTATTTTCAACTAATGAAGTTATTCTCATAAAATCTCCTTTACAATTTATCGTTCTCTTTTACAAAAATTATATCATGCTAGAAACGAACAGTCATTCTTTTTCAGTTATCTAATGAAAATTTATTAGATATAGAAAAAGACACTATATTTCAAGTGCCATTCTCTTATACATCAGTATTCTGCAAGCAGGTAAACACAGGTTGTTTCTTAATATCCTTTTGTTTGGGAAACTCCTCGCTCCCATTTAGAAACGGCTTTATCACTCATTAGTAGCATTTCACCTAACTCTTTTTGTGTCAGTCCTTTTTGTTTTCTTTTATAAGAAATATATTTTCCAATTTTGATATTATCCATAAAAAACTCCTTTTTAGATATAAAATAATTATATGATAAATACTAATTAAAACAAGTTACCAGCAGTTGAATTATTCGCTTTTAAATAGAATTTGCTATAAAATAAGTAGTTAATAATAAAAAAGAACTAAATATTAGCTCTTTTTTGAGGATTCTATAAATTTGACAATAATTTCATATTTTCCATTAATATCTGGCAAAGCATTTAAATATTTTTTTATAATACTTTGAGTTTTAGTAGCTGCTTCACTTAATAAACCATTTTCAATTGCCTCTTCAGCTACGGCATCCTTTTGCTTTTTAGCAAATTTGGTATAGTCATTAATAGAAATTGGATTAAATACATTTTTAGTTTCATCATATACTTCAATACTACTTTCATCAATTTCATTACTTAAAATTTCAATATCTGGAATAGAAACAGTAATAGTATTATTGTCAATTTCAATTTTTATGTTATTCATTTTAATTCCTGCTTTTAATCTACCATCATATGTAATTAAAAAGCTTTTTTGAGTTAAAGGAATATCCCACCCATTAAAAGTCAAATTATCAGAGAATTTACCAACCTTAGTATAATTATAAGATAAAGTAGCTAATTCTTCAATTTCCTGAAGCTGTTGGGTCAAACCAGTAGAGGATATTTTAGGTTGAGCATTGCCACTAGCAAACCTTGTACCTGCATAAAAGATTAATAAAGCTACTAAAAAAATAGCAATAATACCTCCAATAGCTTTTTTTGTTTTTCCTAATATATCTAATATTTTCACTTTTCTCACCTAACATTATTATAACATAATTCGACAATTAATAATAAAAATAAAAAGCCCGAAGGCTTAATTATTTAATGATAGTTCCATATACTTCACGACCACATCCAGCTGCATTTGATTCATCAGTATCAATATGCATTGCAGTAGCATAACTTTCACTTACACGACAAACAACATCTTTGAATACTAATGAACGACCATCAGTTTCAATTTCTACTTTAACGATTTGTTTATCAGTAACACCAAATTCAGTGGCATCAGCAGGTGTCATATGTATATGTCTTTTAGCTGCAATTACTCCACAAGGAATTTCAACTTCTCCAGCAGGACCTATTAATTTACATCCAGCTGTTCCTTCTATATCACCAGATTCTCTAATTGCTGCTGGCAAACCCAAAGAACGAGCATCAGTTAGTGATAGTTCAACTTGAGTAGCACTACGTGTTGGTCCTAACACAGACATTTTTTGTTCACCTTTACTACCAACTACTGTTACTTTTTCTTCACATGCAAATTGTCCTGGTTGTGATAAATCTTTCTTATTAGTTAATTGATAACCTTTACCAAATAGTGTTTCTAAATCAGCATCTGATAAATGAATATGTCTTGCTGAAGTTTCAACGATAATTTTTTTAGTCATAATCATTCTCCTTTTTCCTTATTATATATTACTACTTTTATTGTTATTTTCAAGGAAATAGCGATAAATTAGAAAAAAATTTGACACAAATTTATTTAAATAGCATAATTATTCTTATTTTTAAGTAGTTTATAAAAATTTAAATACTCATACTATAAAAGAGGAGAACCTGTTAAATTGTAAAGCGTTTTTAGTAATAGTAATTAAAAAAGTCATAGTGAATAAATAGTTAATATTTATTCGTTATGACTTTTAATTTTTATAGGACAAGAGATGGTGCACTATAAACACGTGCTGCTAATTCGCTATCAAGTAAATAAAGAGAGCGAGAATCTGAACCAAATAGGTTGAATTTTGTAATTAAATCATTTGCATTAGTTTCTTCTTCACCTTGTTCTTTAACAAACCAATCTAAAAACTGCATTGTCCGAAAATCTTTTACTGAATATGCAGCATCATAAAGATTGTGAATTAAGCTAGTTACATATTCTTCATGTTCTAAACCAAAGATAAGAGGATCATTTAATTTTGTATATTCTTTATCTGGTTTATCAATTGCTTCTAATATTACTTTAGCATTGTTATTTTGAAGATATTGAACAAATAACATTGCATGATCTCTTTCTTCTTGCGCTTGGATATTGTACCAATTTGCAAATCCGTCTAATCCATTATCTTTATAATAATTAGAAAAGTCTAAGTAAAGATAAGCAGAATATAATTCTTTATTAATTTGATCATTTAATAGTTCTACAATTTTTTTATTTAACATCTTAGTTACCTCCTTTTTATAGTATAGACCTATTTTTTGATAAAGTTAATAACCAAATGCTAAAATAATTCAATTATTTTATTAATTATTATCTTGTTAGGACAAGCTATTATGTTATAAAACAAAAATCATACAAATGGTATTAAGTGAAGTATTTAGTTTTTATTAAAATTTTTGGCAAACTAGTTTTCATGAAAATTATTCTTTAATTAGTTTGTAAGTGAATTAGTAGTTACTGCTTCAGAGATTTTTAAAATCGTAAAGTAATAAAGTAATTAAATTATTTTCTTTAACATAAAATCTTATTGTTTTCATATTTATTTTATAGAATTAAGATATTTTAATATTGTTTACTATATGTATTAGTAATGTTGTAATTTGTTAGATTAAAGAGATTTAAATATATAATAAATGAATTTTATTTTAGATATGATGATGTTATAATAGGTCATGAAAGTAGGTGGTATTTTGATGCCGATTGTTTCTGCAATTACATTTAATTTAAGTTTGATTTTTAATGTAGTCAGAACTATTATAGATTTGATTTTAGTTTGGTATGTTATATATGTTTTAGTTTCAATGATGAGACAGAATATGCGTACCATGCAATTATTTAAAGGAGTTCTACTAATTCTTATTTTAAAAATATTTACAAATTTATTAGGATTAAGTGCAATGGATTATTTAGTAGACACAGTGCTAACATGGGGTGTTGTAGCCATTATTATAGTATTTCAGCCAGAAATTAGAGGATTATTAGAAAAAATTGGTCGAACTAAACTTGAAATCAAACATGATAATTTATCAGATGATGAAAAGGAACGTTTAATGGATGAATTAGTGGCGGCTATTACAAAATTATCCGAAGATCAAACTGGAGCACTAATTACATTTGAAAGAAGCCAATCATTAATAGATTATATAAATACAGGTACTAAAATAAATGCAGATATAAAGTCTGAATTATTTACAACGATATTTTGGGAGGGGACACCATTACATGATGGGGCAACTATTATAAAAGATGATCGTGTTATTTGTGCTGCTGCATTTTATCCTCCAACTAATCAGGAATTAAGTCCATTATATGGTGCAAGACATCGTGCAGCTCTAGGTATCAGTGAAATAACTGATTCATTAACAGTAGTTGTGTCTGAGGAAACAGGAACTATTTCATTTGCGGTTAATGGAAAACTTCGTAAAATTCCTCGTAAGGAATTAAGAGCTTCTTTAGTTAATGAATTAAACTGGTTTAATTCAAAAGAAAAGGATGGTGAAAAAGATGATCAAAAAGGATAATCAAAAACCATCGATTAAGAAGGATTCTACTACAGATTTCTTTTTAAATTTTATTACACGACAAAAGTCAGAGAATAAGAAAAATGATAAACAAACATTAATAAGAAATAATGAAGAGACATTTAATGTAAAGGATAAAGCTTTTGAAATTCTTTATAAAACTGTTAATTCTTTGAATGTATTTTTAGATCGAATGTTACAGTCAAATCTATCAATGAAAGTTTTATCTTTTATTATGGCAGTTGTATTGTTGTTTACAATTAATGGTAGTGTCAATAGTATCTTTTCTAAACTAAATGGTGGAGATTATATTTATGATGTGAAAATTGATGCTCAAGGATTACAAGATGATTTTGATGTTGTTGGTTTACCTGAAACAGTAAATGTGGCACTTGTTGGTCCTTCAATAGATATATATTCGGCAAAGATTGCTAAGAATTATAAAATTATTGCTGATTTTTCTAGTTTAGGAGAAGGTGATCATACAATCGAGTTTAAAAGTGAAGGGTTTCCTAGTGATTTACAAGTTATGATCGTACCTCAGACAGTAAATGTTAAGATTACTCAAAAAATCACTAAAACGTTTGAGTTAGGCTACAATTTTATTAATGAAGAAGAATTAGATAATAAATATTCTGTTTCAGTTGAGTCAATGGAGCATCAGCAAGTAGAAGTACGAGGTTCTCAAGATACAATAGGCAAGATTAATGCTGTTAAAGCAGCAATTGATCTAAAAGAGATTAAAGGTGCTTTTGAACAAAAAGCTAGAATCTTTGCCTATGATCGTAGTGGTAAAAAACTTGATGTTGAAATAATTCCTAATACTGTAAAAGTACAATGTGATGTTTCTTCATATAGTAAAGAAGTTTTAATACTTCCGCAATATACAGGACATTTTGAAAGTGGCTATGGATTAGAAAGTGTTACATTATCAAAAGAAAAAGTTAAAATATATGGAAAAGAAGAATTTTTAAATAGTGTTAATAATGTATATGTGAATATAGATATATCTGAGTTAAGTGGGGATAAAAGCTATAGTAAATTGCCAATATCTAAAATTGATAAAATTAATAAATTTGCTTTTGATACAGTTGATGCTTCAATAAGAGTTTCCCCAGCTATAAAAAAAGTTGTTACAGATGTCCCCATTAATATAGTTAATAATGAAGGTAATTATCGAGTTATTTTTACTAATGGACAAGAGAAAGTTTCAATTGAAGTTGAAGGGGTAGCGGAAAAATTAGATAGTGTATCAGCTAGTGATTTTGTTGCATCAATTAATTTAGAAGACTTGAAAATTGGAAGTAATACTGTTAAAGTAGATTTGGATACTAATAAAGGATATTTAAGTTATAAGTTAGTTTCGCCTGAAAAAATAACAGTTACTTTAAAAAAATAGGAGGAAAAGGTAATGGGTAAATATTTTGGTACAGATGGATTTAGAGGGGAAGCCAATGTTGAACTAACAGTTGAACATGCCTATAAGGTAGGACGTTATCTAGGTTGGTACTACTCTCGTAATGAAAAAGCTAAAATTGTAATTGGAAAAGATACACGTAGAAGTTCTTATATGTTGGAATATGCATTAGTATCTGGTCTTACTGCAAGTGGGGCAGATGTTTATTTATTGCATGTAACAACTACACCTTCAGTTTCATATGTGGTAACTAGTGAAGAATTTCATTGTGGAATCATGATTTCAGCATCTCATAATCCTTATTATGATAATGGGATTAAAATACTTGATGGTAATGGTCATAAAATAGATGCTGATATTGAAAACTTAATTGAACAGTATATAGATGGGTTGATTGATGAATTACCATATGCAACAAAAGATGAAATTGGTTGTGCTTTAGATTACTCAATAGGACGTAATCGCTATATTGGATATTTGATGTCAATTCCAACAAGGGCTTTTAGAAATTATCGAGTTGGTTTGGACTGTGCAAATGGTGCAAGTAGTGCTATTGCTAAAAGTGTTTTTGATGCATTAGGTGCTAAAACTTTTGTAATCAATAGTGATCCTAATGGATTAAATATTAATACAAATTGTGGATCAACTCATATTGAAGTGTTGCAACAATATGTTAAAGAAAATGCTTTAGATATTGGTTTTGCTTATGATGGTGATGCCGATCGTTGTATTTGTGTTGATGAATTTGGAAGAGTTGTAGATGGTGATTTGATTTTATATGTATGTGGAAAATATTTAAAGGATCATGGTGAATTAGCAAATGATACAGTAGTCACTACAATTATGTCAAATATAGGTTTATATAAAGCTTTTGATAAAGAAAATATTAAATATGAAAAAACTGCTGTTGGAGATAAATATGTAAATGAAAATATGGTAAAAAATGGTCATGTTTTAGGTGGAGAACAATCAGGGCATATTATTTTTTCAAAACATGCAACAACTGGTGATGGGATATTAACATCATTAAAAGTTATGGAAGCTGTAATTGAAAGTAAACGTACGATAGCACAATTAATAGAACCAGTTACTATTTATCCTCAATTAATGAAAAATGTACCTGTTAGAGATAAAAAAGAAGCTCAACAGGATCCAGATGTAAAAGCTGTAATTGCTGAAGTTGAAGCTGATTTAGGTGAAAATGGACGTGTTCTTGTTCGTGAAAGTGGAACTGAGCCAGTTGTAAGAGTAATGGTTGAAGCTGACAGTGATGAAAAATGTTTGATTAATGTAAATAAGATTGTTGACAAGATGAAAGAGAAAGGTTTTATTATTAAAAGATAAAATAACATAATATCACATAATATTGCCATATAATATGGCAATATTTTATATATATTAAAAGTGAGGTGAAATAAATGCAATTTAAAATAAATATCATAGATGATGAAAAAAATTTAAATGATTTAGTAAGAACCTATTTAGAAAAAGAAGGATACATTGTATATTCTTTTTATACATATGATGAAGCATTAATGCATAAAAGTGATGATGTTCATTTGTGGCTAATTGACATTATGTTAGATCATTCAAGTGGGTTTGAATTATTTAATGAAATAAAAAGTGCTCGTCCTAAAATGCCAATTATTTTTATGTCTGCTCGTGATCAAGAGTTTGATCGAATCATTGGTTTAGAAAAAGGTTCTGATGATTATATAACTAAACCATTTAATATTAAAGAAGTTGTTTTAAGAATCAATAACTTAATTAAACGTTCATATGATGATCCATCAAAGATAAAGATGGATGGTTATAATATTGATTTAGAAAAAAGAAGAGTGTTTTGTCAGGATGAAGAAATTATTCTAACAACAAAAGAATATGATTTATTAGTTTATTTTATTGTAAACAAAGGCTTAGCTATATCTCGAGAACAAGTACTTAATAAAGTTTGGGATGAAAATTATTTTGGTAGCGATCGTGTAGTTGATGATACATTAAGAAGACTTAGAAAGAAAATGCCAGAAATTAATGTTCGTACAATTTATGGATTTGGCTATCGTTTAGACTAATGTTAAAGAAATTCTCTCTACAGCGACAATTAATTATTATATTTTCATTAATTGCGCTAGTTGTTTTAGTAATTCTAGTACCTCTTATTAATAAGAATTTAACAAATTTAATTGATAATCAAATGTTTCAAACTCTTGAAACAGCTCAACGTGGTTATGTTGATTATGGGTATAGCCCAATTGAAAAATCTACAGATAAACAAATTTATCATATGAAGTATGATGCTGAAAATAATGTTTTGATTCCTTCAGCCAATATAACATATAGTGATGCTGAAAAATTAAGTTATGTATTTAGAAATAATTTATTTGAAATGATCGAAAATGATAAAGAAAAGATTCAAAAAAAAGGTAATCTTTCAGGTGCTACAGTATATTATCAAATTACAAAAAAAGATGATAATACATATATTGTATCATTAGTATATAGTGATTATTCAGCTAATTTGATTTCTGCAATAAAACAACAGATAATTAATATTTTATATGTGTCATTTACAATTATTGGTGTGGTCATTTTTTTATGGGTAAGCAATTTAATCAAACCATTAAAGGCTATTAGAAATTATATTGAAGATATTAGAAATGATAAAAAGAGTGAACTTAAAATTGATCGTAGTGATGAAATTGGAATTGTTTCTAATGAGCTGGTAGTGATGAAAGAAGAAATTGATCGTCAAAACAAGACTAAAGAAGAAATGATTCATAATATTTCACATGATTTAAAAACACCAATTGCTTTAATAAAATCATATTCACAAAGTGTAAAAGATGATATATATCCATATGGTGATAAAGATGCTTCTATGGATGTTATTATAGAAAATGCAGATCGATTAGATGGTAAAGTCAAAAGTTTATTATATTTAAATCGCTTAGATTTTTTAAGTAGTGAAAATGTTAATAATGAAGTAGATATGAAAACATTAATTGAACACATAACTCTTCAGTTACAAGGAATGCATCCAGAAATAGCAATAGAAACTGATTTAGCATTTGTTTCGTTTAAAGGCGATGAAGAGTGTTGGCGTATTTGTGTAGAAAATATTATAGAAAATGCATATCGTTATGTGAACAGTAAAATCAGGATAATTTTAAAACAAAACTATTTAGAACTATATAATGATGGTGAATCATTAGATAATGAAAATATAGAAGCATTATTTAAACCCTATGAAAAAGGAACCAAGGGTCAATTTGGGTTAGGTTTGTCAATTGTTTACAAAACATGTACAATGTATGGTTATAATGTAACAGCAGTGAATAGAGATATTGGTGTAAGCTTTATTATTGAAAAGAATATAAATGGATAGTTTGAGCTATCCTTTTTATGTTATGATAAATATATATGGAGGAAGAAGGATGAAATTATTATTTAAACAAAGGTTATTTTCATGGTTCGATAGCTATGATATATATGATGAATATGGAAATGTCATATATACTGTAAAGGGAGAATTAAGTTGGGGGCATAAACTATGTATCTATGATAATCAGGGATTACATATTGGAACTATTAAAGAAGAAGTTTTAACATTACTTCCAAAGTTTAAGATGTATATAAATGATCAATATATTGGACAAATAAAAAAGGAATTTACTCTTTTTAAACCATCATTTATCCTTGATTGTAATAATTGGCAAATTACAGGGGATTTTTTAGAATGGAATTATGAAATAATTGATGATAATGGAGTAATTATTGGTGATATTAATAAAGAGATTTTTAATTTAACAGATACATATTCTTTAAATATTAATAGTCCTCAAAATGCACTATATGTTTTAATGATAGTTTTAGCTATTGATGCTCAAAAATGTTCAAATAATGGATAAATAATAAAAAGGTGATCAAAATGGAGACTGATAAAAATAACTTTGCCTATGGGAGTATACCACGACATATTATAAATTTAGCTGGGCCAATGATTATCGCTCAGCTAATTAACGTTTTATATAATGTGATTGATAGAGTTTATATTGGTAGAATACCCAATGTTGCCACTCTAGCAATGGGAGGGTTGGGGCTATGTTTACCATTGATTTCTATTATTATTGCATTTGCAAATTTATTTGGTATGGGTGGAGCACCACTTTGTTCAATTGCAAGAGGGCAAGGTAAAAATAAAGAAGCAGAAGAGATAATGGGAAATTCATTTATCTTATTAATTATCTTTGGTATTATATTAACTATTATTGTTTTTTTATTTAAAGAAGATCTACTATGGCTGTTTGGTGCAAGTAAAAGTACAATTTCTTATGCTAATGATTATATGGGGATATATTTATTAGGAACAGTGTTTGTATTAATTGGTTTGGGGATGAACAGTTTTATTAATAGCCAAGGTTTTGCTAAGATTGGGATGTTGACTGTATTGATTGGTGCAATAATAAATATTATCTTAGATCCAATATTTATCTTTACTTTAGGATTAGGGGTTAAAGGAGCAGCTCTAGCAACGGTTATTTCTCAATTTATTTCAGCTTTTTGGACTATATATTTTTTAACAGGTAAAAAAACAATTCTTAAACTACAAATAAAAAATATGTTTTTAAAGAAAAAGTATGTAACAAAAATATTTTCTTTAGGAACAGCAGGTTTTATGATGGCAATAACTAATTCAATTGTAACAATTGTTTGTAATGCAACGTTACAAACATATGGTGGGGATTTATATATTGCTATTATGACAATCATCAATTCAATTCGTGAAGTAGCATCACTTCCAGGACAGGGAATGGCAAATGCCTGTCAACCTGTATTAGGATATAATTATGGTGCTGGTGAATATAATCGAGTGTTACAGGGGATTAAATTTGTAACACTGACTTCTCTATCAATGATGTTAATACTTTGGTTATCAATAACTATTTTTCCAGAAATGTTTATCAAAATTTTTTCACATAACCAAGAGATAATAAATAATGGTACTAGTGCTTTAAGACTTTATTTTTTTGGTTTTTTCATGATGGCCTTTCAGATGGTAGGTCAAGCAGTAGCAGTTGGATTAGGAAAAGCCAAACAGGCAATTTTCTTTTCAGTATTTAGAAAAGTGATTATTGTCGCTCCATTAACTATAATATTACCATTTTATATAGGCATTAACGGGGTTTTTATAGCTGAAGCTATTAGTAATTTTATCGGTGGTGGGGCATGTTATATTACGATGTGGTTTACAATTGGTAGAAATTTAAAAAAAGAATAAATTTTCAAATATCTTAATCATTTTACTATTATTCATTTTAATGTTAATATATTTATAATAACATTAAAATTGATAAGGGAGAGGGATTAAATGATTAAGATAGGAATAGTGGATGATGAACCAGTATTTTGTAATATGATGAAAAATATTCTATTACAGAAATTTGATAATATAAATGTGTATACATATAGTTCAGTAAATCAGTTGGATAAGGATTTTGATTTTATATTATTGGATATTAATATGCCAGATTGTGATGGTGTTGAGTTCGCTAAAAAGAATGAGGATAAAAAAATACTTTTTGTAAGTTGTTATGATAGTAGATGCAAAGAAGCATTTGGCCCTAATATTTATGGATTTATTGGAAAAGATAATTTAGAAACAGAGTTAGTTGAAAATGTTTCAAAGATGCTTATTAGAATAGAAAAACAGAATGCAGTAGTTGTGTTTAAGGTAAATAGAGAAAAAGTTAAGGTAAAAGTAAATGATATAATATATTGTACATATATAGGTGGTATGAATATTGTTATAATAGCTAATAATAAACAAATAACAGTAAAAAATAAATCTTTTAAAGATGTATTAGAAATTTTAGGGAATGATTTTATACCGATTAGTCGAAGAACTGCTATTAATAAAAATAAAGTATTTAGTATATCGGATAGTGGTGTTTATTTAAAGGGAATAAAAAGGTTATTTCGTATTAGTCGAAGACAAAGAAAGGTAGTTTTAAAGGCTTTTTTGAAAACTTTTGAGTGATTAATAGTTTGGTTATATTATTAAATTTCTCATTAAAAATATTAAATAGAAAATGATTTTATTACCGTTTAATCATATTTACAACCGTTGGAACAAGGAAGAAACAATTCTTCCTTTTTTTATGCTATAGTAAAACTATAGAAGTTAAAAATTTAATTAATCGATTAGATAAGCTGGAAGGAAAAATATTTATAATATCAAGATTTATTAAATAACAAAGTATAAAAGATAAAGATTATAATATTTATTCTTATTAAGTAATCTGTTTTAAGTCTATTAGAAGAAAGGAAGGGAAGTTATTATGAAAAAGATAAATTTCTTTAAGATTAGTATTTTATCTTTATTATTATGTGTAACTATGACAAGTGTTTATGCTTGTGGTATAACATGTACTTTTAAAAATTTGAAAGAATTTCATAAAATAGGATACATTGTATTGAAAGGGAATTGGATAAGTTTAGTATCATTAAGAGCTTATAAGAAAAATTATGGATTATTTGGGTCAATAGATAATAGTAAATACGATTATAAATATAATTATAGTTGATAATATATATGAAATTACAATATCTAAGAAAAGTATATATAATTTTTATTTTTCTACTTGTTTCTATACTATTAGTAATAAACTTAGATTTAAAGGAGAAAAATAAATTTATAAATCTTAATAATTATAATCGTGCTACATTAACTATTGATTATAATCAAAAATATAATAATGATAATTTTTATAAGCTAATAACTTTATCACAAAAATATAATATCCTTTTAACAAAGATAGAAACAAGGTACCAAGATCAAAAGCTAACTAATTTAATATATGTTTCCATAGATGTACAAGATGCATTAAAATTAATGAACTTAAAATATGAAGTTCTTTCAAATAAAACTGAAGATTCAAGTAACATTTATGCTGCGACTAAGAAAAGTAATGATAAGTTATTAAAATATAAACTTGATGATATTTTACATAATGATAACTTTGCTATTTTTTCATTTAAAAAATTGATTGATAACCAGGGATATTTGTTTTCTGATTATCAGATATTTTATGAAAATGAACAAGAGTATATTGAGTATATTAATCAAATTAAAGAAATATTTGGGGATGACTTGAAAGTTAATATACAAGAGCAGAATATACAAAGTAGTAATGAAATATTAATATCATTATTAATACTAATAATTGCAGGATTGTTTTATTTGATTATCGAAGTTTTTAGTATTTATAATATTTCAAAGAAACTAGTTATTATGAAGTTATTAGGATTTAGTAATTTTATGATATTAAAAAAGGTAGTAAAAAAAGATGTTATTTTTTATATATCTTTATCAATGTTATTAATAATAATTGATTTTATTATTAT
>ERZ808049.599-NODE-599-length-15620-cov-2.906903_pt1 | contig 15620 bp, 14 predicted proteins | sample MGYA00380198_ERZ808049 | MGnify/ENA primary metagenome ERZ808049 (study PRJEB31490, sample SAMN06133414) | mouse gut metagenome | isolation source: Z2_2 | host: mice | place: China: Chengdu | collected 2015-05 ...
CAGTATCTTCCGGTCAAATACCGGCACGATCTCAAACCTATCACCGTACCAGGCATAGACCACGCTCAATCCTGACAATACCTTCCCTGTAGTCGCGGGGTCGTCAAATCCGAAAACCGCCTTTCCCCGAACCTTCCTTGGGAGGATGTGGCGGATGATTGCCTTGATCTGGCGGAGAATGACCCTTATGGTCTTCTGATTCCTCTCATCATTCCAGAAGGAGATAGCCTTTTCCTTGTACTCCTCCATCCTGGACCAGGCAGTTTTCACAGACTCTGCGGCCTGCTTTGCCTTGCCTGTCAATCCGCCTTCCGAGGATTTACGCGCCTCCTCCTGGTCTTCTATGTCAAAAAAGCCGTCATCACCCATTCCCTTTTTTCCATCATTGCCGCGGCTTCTCTCTGTATCCCTTTTGCACTTCTTTTTGGAACGGCCGCTTCTGCGGCATCGCTTCCTCCTTCGTCCTGCTCCCTTCTCTCTGTTTCCCCCATTCTTCTCTTCCCATTCTTCCGGCTGCTCCTGGTTCAGACACTCCTGGGTGTTTTCTCCACCATCCCGGACATCCGCTGTCAACACGTCTTTGCCAAACGTCTCCGCCCGCTGATCTGACCGTCCTCTCTTCTCTCCTGTATCCTCCCGCTGGCTGTCCCGCTCTTCGTCTTCTCCTGTCTCTGACATCCGCTGCCCGGCCTTCTGATCCTCTTTGGACTCTTCTTTTTCCCCAACCTCCGGCCTCTGCCGCCCAGCCGTCTCATCCCCCCCGGCCTCTGACCTCTCCTGACCTTCCTCCCCATCCCCCCTGGGGTCGTCCCTCATCCATCCTGCATCCTCTTCATCCGCCGTCTCCACAAAGTCCACCCCAAGGCTATCCTCCGCCAGATCCATAACCTTTCCGGCTCCGTCCTTAAGGCCCTCCTTTAACTCCTCACTGACCTTTGCCCCTTCCTCTTTCCTCTGAAATACCCCCTTTCCCAGCACCCGCACCGTCACATCCAGCCCATCCTCATATGTAACCTTCACGGACAGAGCGTGAAAAAGCCAGGTAATCTTCACGGTCCCCTGGGGCTTTCCGTAATAAGACCCTGACACGCCGTACCGGACAGGCGCCAACAGCACCAGAAAAAGGACTGCGGCAATCAGCCCCAGAACCACCAGGATCACAATTCCAAGAATCTTTAATATCATCAATAGAATCGGAAGCATTTGATCACACGTTAGCCCCTTTCCGCCAAAAATTCGTCAAGACAGAATCCGCCTGTCAGCCTGTACATGTCATTTACAATAGTCCCCGCAAGCCCCAAAGCCTCCTGATATCCCAGGGCAATGCCCAGAATGGAAAATTCCGTCTCCCGAAACTGCCCCAAAAGGAGCATGTATCCGGGATAAATATCAAGGATATTATTCCCATTTGACGGGGGTGTAATCACGTAGACCCCCGGACGGTACTTTTTCTCCCGGATGCTGCGTATAATGGAAGCGCGGTGCCGTTTCGCCTTCTTTCCAACATACAAGTGCCTATACCAGAACATGGTTCATCAACCTCTGCTCTCTCAGCTGGCTTTCCAGCAGCTCCATAGACGCTTCCCGCTCCGCAAAGTCGGTGCAGCTGTCCAGACTGGAGCGGATGTACTCCTCCACCTCCATGCTGTCCCGAAACACCAGGGGAAGGTTGGAGATCACCTTTGCCATGACCGCCCGGGCCACAGCCTTTGGAACGGTTCCAAACAGACCGTCCATGTCCTGACAAAACTCCCGGGCTTTCTGGTCGATCCATCCCCTGTCCGCCTCCTCGTCCCGGACCGCCTCCGGCTCAACGGACATAAAATGACTTCCCGACAGCAGCCGGTCCACCTTGTCCAGAATCTCGTCCCTCTCCCCGCTGCCTGCCATCACCAGGTTCATGGCTGCCTCCTGGATCCCCTCCATGTGGATCAGAAATTCTTCCTTCTCAAAGAACTCCCGGTTCTCCTGCTCCAGAGCCTCCAGAATGCGGGCCGCGCTGGTTCTAAAGCGCATATCCTCCAAAGCGTCCGTCATCCTTTCCCCCTGGGTCAAAAACACCACATACAGGTCATTGACCATCTGCTCCACAGACAGGTAATAGTCCATTTTCTCTGTCAGGAGCATGCTGCCCTCCTCAAAAGAAGCCCTGCACCTCTCATATCCCTCCCGGTCAAGATTTCTGTAATCCGCCTGGCGCAGACATGCAAGACTGGAAAATAACTCCTCCTCCCCCTCCATTCCCTCCGGCAGGGAGACCATCGCCGACCCTCGCAGCATGGAAAGATAGTCCTCCACGCCGCCCCGGTTCAGCCCCACATAGGTGGTAAGCCGCTCCGTCACCATGGCGTAAAACTTCTTTTTTGTAAAACGAACCGGAAGCTGGGACACAATATCCTTTAAGAATCCGTTTCTCTGAACCCCGTCCCCCATGGCCGCCATGGTCTCCACCAAAGAGGAGGCCAGCTCCTCTGGGGTGTACCTCGAATCATCCAAGGTCACAAAACGCCGCTCCACCCGGTTCAGCACGTACTCATAGATCTGGAAACAGTCGGAAAACGCCGTCAGAATCTCCACCCTGCCGATGATCCTGTCCCGCACGCTCTTAAGCCGCTCAAAAGCCTGCGACTCTTGAACCTCCGCCCCCTGGGCCTCGTCCCCTCTTTCCAAAAACGCCTGCAGGATCCCGGTCAGTTCCTGCCCCACAGCCAGCTCCTCCCGGGAAATGTCCCTTTGGCCCACCAGCCTTTCCTCACAGTAAAGCCACAGCTGCAACACCAGCCCGGAAAAACAGTAACGGTATGCCGCTGATATCTTCTTTTTTCTTGCTCTGTTCTCCAAATCCGTACCCCCTGTCAACAACGCCTGTCTCCGGCGTCTTTTCCCATCACACCTTGCCCATCTCGCCGCGCAAATCCGCATACCCGTCAACAGCACCCGTCTCCGACGCCTTTTCCCATCCTTACTCGCAATTCTCCAGCACTGTCCGCCTTACCAGATCCAGAGCCCTGACCGCGGCGTGTTCCCGCACCTTATCCCGGTTCCCCTTAAACTGGTACTTCTCAACCGTCACCTTGTCCTTAAAGCAGCAGGCCATGTACACCAGGCCCACAGGCTTCTCCTCCGTGCCTCCGTCAGGCCCGGCGATCCCGGTGACAGACACGCACACATCCGAATCCGTGGCAAAAGCGCCGCCGATGGCCATCTCCCGGGCTGTCTGGCTGCTGACTGCTCCATACTTTTTCAGGGTGCCCTTGCTCACATCCAGGTGCTTTCTCTTGGCCTTGTTGGAGTAGGTCACAAATCCCTCCTTGAACACGTCCGACGCGCCGGATACATTGACGATCCGGGACGCCACCAGGCCGCCGGTACAGGACTCCGCCGTGGCCACGGTCAGCTCATGCTTTTTCAAAAGCCGTACCAGGGTCATCTCCAGAGTCTCCTCCTCCCTCACAGAGTACACGGCTCTGCCCAGCCGTTTCTTTATCTCCTTCACCACAGGTTTTATCAGCTTGTCCCCGGTCTCCTCGTCTGAGGCCGAAGCTGTCACCCGCACATGGACTTCTCCGGTCTTAGCGTAGGTGGCGATGGTAGGATTTGACTGGCCGTCGATCAGATCCAGAAGCATGTCCTCCACCTGGCTCTCCCCCACGCCGCAGACTTTCACCATCCTGGTCACCAGAAATCCCGGTCTCAGCTTCCGAAGATACGGCTCCACCTGGTTGTTAAACAGAGGGATCATCTCATTGGGAGGCCCCGGCAGCAGGATCAGCCGCTTCCCGTCCTTTTCCATAATAAGCCCGGGAGCCGTGCCGTTGTCATTGTCAAGGACCAGAGCGCCCTGGGGGATCATAGCCTGCTTCCAGTTATTCTCCGGGATCACCTTGTAGATGCTGTTCTTAAAAAATCCCTGGATCCGCTCCCTGGTATGGCCGTCCTCCACCAAAGGCCACCCGAAGGCCTGGGCACAGATCTCCTTCGTCAGATCATCCTCCGTAGGCCCCAGCCCGCCTGTGAGGATAACCATATCCGACCTGGAAACCGCCGTATCCACCGCCTCTCTAAGCCTCCCCGGGTTATCCCCCACCACAGTCTGGCAAAACACGGACACCCCCAAACGCGCGCACCTTTCAGCCAAAAACTGAGCGTTGGTGTTGACAATGCTCCCCATGAGAAGTTCCGTCCCCACGCTCAACAGCTCAACTACCATGTCACATACTCCCTTCTGTCAAAACCTTGTGATTTTTCATAATATAATCAACCAGTGACACCACGGTCAGGACCACGGCGATCCACAAACATGCGTTGGTCACCACAGCCATAGACTCGATCCCCACAATCAGCAGGACCACGGCGATCATCTGAAAGGTGGTCTTAAACTTGCCCCAGTAGCTGGCCGCAATGACCACCCCGTTGTCCGAGGCCACCAGCCGAAACCCGCTGATGATAAACTCCCGGCTGATGATGACAATGACCATCCACGCCGGTATATCCCCCAGCTCAATCAGGCAGATGAGGGCGGAGCACACCAGAAGCTTGTCCGCCAGAGGGTCCATAAATTTTCCAAAATTCGTCACCAGGTTGTACTTTCTGGCGATCTTTCCGTCCAGAAGATCCGTCAGGCTGGCCACGATAAAGATCGCCGCGGCCCCATAACGCAGCGTCATATTCTCCCCGTGGTCCCACAAAAGGGCGGCCACAAAGAAAGGGATCAAAAGCACCCTGAGAACCGTCAGTTTATTTGGCAGATTCATCACATATCTCTCCTATCAGATCATATTCCAGAGCCCCGGTCACCTTGACCCGGACAAAATCCCCGGACATCAGATTCTCCCCGGTGTTCACAAACACCAGCCCGTCCACTCCCGGGGCGTCCATGTAGGTGCGGCCCACATAGACGTTCTCGTCAGCCACCTTGCCCTCTATGAGGACATCCAGGACGCGGCCCTCCATGGCCCTGGAGTTCTCCAGAGAAATGTCCTGCTGCATCTCCATCAGCTCTCCCCGCCGCTCCTCCTTCACCTCGTCGTCCACCTGGTCCTCAAACCCGGCGGCCGGAGTGTCCTCCTCCTGGGAGTAGGCAAACACCCCAAGGCGCTCAAACTCCATCTCGTCCACAAACTCCATCAGCGTCTCGTGATCCTCTTTTGTCTCCCCGGGAAAGCCGGAGATCAGGGTGGTCCGAAGGGCGATATCCGGAATCTCCCTCCGCAGCAGGCTGATGATGCTCTTAAGCTGCCTCCGGTCAGTCCTGCGCCCCATCCTCTTTAAGATCCTGTCGCTGGCGTGCTGGATGGGAATATCCAGATAATGACACACCTTGTCCTCAGTCTTGATAGTCTCTATAAGCTCCCGGGTGATCTCCTCCGGGTAACAGTACAAGATCCGAATCCACTGGATCCCGCCTACCTGGCAAAGCTCATGGAGCAGCTTTGGAAGCGTCTTCTCCCCGTACAAGTCCACCCCGTAGACCGTGGTTTCCTGGGCCACCAGGATCAGCTCCTTCACTCCGGCCCCGGCCAAATCCCTGGCCTCCTTAATAAGGTCCGCCATGGGAACGCTGCGATAACGCCCCCGCACGTAAGGGATCACGCAGTAAGTACAGCGCTTGTCGCACCCCTCAGCGATCTTCAAATACGCGTAGCAGCCCCCTGTAGTCATGATTCTGGAAGCCTTTACCTCAGGCAGGCGGTCCACATCCATAAAATGCCGCTCCTTTTTGCCATCCAGCACATCCCTGATCACCTGGGCGACGTGATCGTAGGCCGTGGTCCCCACGCAGGCGTCCACCTCCGGCATCTCCTCCATGATCTCATCCTGGTATCTCTGGGCCAGACACCCTGCCACGATGAGGGCCCGGCATCTTCCGGTATCTTTCAGCTGCCCCAGCTCCAGGATGGTATTAATGCTCTCCTCCTTGGCGTCGCCGATAAAACAGCAGGTGTTCACAAGGACAATATCCGCCTGGGCCTCGTCGTCCGTAAACTCATACCCGTCCGCCCTCAAAAGCCCCAGCATCTTCTCCGTGTCCACCAGATTCTTATCACAGCCAAGGGAAACACAAAGTATCTTCATCAAATCTTCTGATCTCCTCCATACGCGCCAAATGTATTGAACGCGTTCATTGAACACAACAGCAACCGGTTTTCCTCATACCCCCTGTGCAAGAAAAGCCATCTCCTATCTGTTGAGACGGCTTCCCTCCCAAAGCGTATGAAAATACGGCCGGTCCGTTTGGGCGGCACACACCCGCTCACCCTTCCTCTGCCCCTTCTTCCTCCCAAAGGAGCGCATCCTCCTGGGAAATAGGCTACGCCTCCCCGTCCTGCGGGCTTTCCGGGTCATCCGAACCATCCTGCGGGTTTTCCGCGCTTTCCGGGTCATCCGAACCGTCCCGCAGGCTTTCCGGACCGTCCAGGCCATCCAAACCGTCCTGCACATTTTCCGGGCCATCCGGATCTGCCCCGTCCTCCCACATACCCGCTTCCTCTCCCGAAAGCAGGATCTCTTCCTCCTGGGCGTCATCCTCGCTTAAGATCTTTACCTTGGACTCGTACAGCTCCTCCACAGCCACGGACAGCGGCTTTTTATTGTAGGCGTGAGGCACCATAGGCTCCTCCCCCGCGATCAGCTGTCTGGCCCTCTTGGCCGTGGCGATGACGATGGAATAGCGGCTCTGCACCACCGGCTCCTCCCCTGGCTCCACCCCGCTGTTTACCGCGTTGATCAAATCTGTGTATGATGGATGTAACATGTCTGGTCTCCTCGCTTTCTTAAATTTACATGGCCTTAAGCTCTGACTGCATCTGTTCAATAAAGTCCAGATTCTGGCTGACCTTTTTATGCTGGGTCTGGATCAGCTGGTGCATCTCCTCCACACAGGCATCCAGCGTATCGTTGATCAAAATGTAGTCGTAAGACGTGATGCCCGCCGCCTCCTCGGCTGCCCGGCGCATCCTCCTGTCAATAACCTCCATGGACTCGGTTCCCCGGCCCACCAGCCTTCGTTTCAGCTCGTCGGCGCTGGGAGGCATCACAAAAATCAGCAGCGCTTCGGGAAACCGCTCCTTGATCTTTAACGCCCCCTGGATCTCGATCTCCAGGATCACGTCCCGACCGTCAGCCATCTGCTGAAACACATACTGCCTGGGAGTGCCGTAATAATTGTTCACATACTGAGCGTGTTCAATCAGCTCCCCCTCCCGTATCATCTCCTCAAACTTCTCCCTGGTCACAAAAAAGTACTCCCGCCCGTCCCGCTCCCCCTCCCGGGGTTCTCTGGTGGTGGCGGAAATGGACAGCGCGTAATTGTGGTGCTTTTCCAGAAGGGCTTTCATAAGGGTTCCCTTCCCCGCCCCGGAAAAACCGGATACCACCGCTAAGATTCCCTGATCACTCTTGTCGTATATAAGCTCCTACTCAATATTTTGTATCTGTTCCCTTATCTTCTCGATCTCCGTCTTCAGGGCAATGGCCTTGTCTGAGATCGTAAGGTCATTGGCCTTTGACAGGATGGTGTTTGCCTCCCGGTTCATCTCCTGGGCCAGAAAATCCAGCTTTCTCCCAACGCCGCCTCCGTTCAGAAGGTCGCTCTCCATGTGGCTGATGTGGCTCTTTAGCCGCACGATCTCCTCGTCCACGCACACCTTGTCCGCAAAGATGGTCACCTCCGTGACAATACGGCCCTCGTCAATGCCGCTAGTACCCAAAAGCTCCTTCACCTTTGCCTCCAGCCTTGCCTGGTACTCCGCCACAATGGCCGGAGTCCGCTGCTCCACACAGGCCACCATGTCTTCCATGGCCTTTAATTTGCCCAGAAGGTCCGCTTTCAGGCTCTCCCCTTCCACGGTCCGGCTCTCCACAAACCGCTTCGCCGCCTCCTCGATGGCTTCGGACAAAAGCTTCCACATGGCGTCCTCGTCCTCCGGCTCCTGCTCCATGGTCAGCACCTCCGGCATTCTGGCCAAAACTCCGGCGGTCATGTCGTCGTCTATGGCAAACGCCTCGCTCATCTGCTTAAAATACTGGACGTATTCTGCCGCCAGACTTTCGTTGTATTTCAGGCACAGCTTTTCCTTTGTGTAATCCTCATAGCTGATAAAGATATCCACCTTTCCCCGCTGGATATAGGTCTTTAACAGGCCCCGGACCCCGGATTCAAAATAATTGAACCTTTTCGGCATCTTGATGCTAAGATCCAGATACCGGTGGTTCACTGCCTTCATCTCCACCGAGATCTTGTACTGCTCCGTGACTTTCTCGCATCTGCCGAATCCTGTCATGCTCCTTATCATCCGTTGATCAGCCTCTCTTTCGTCATAGATACCTTTCATTATAAGTCAAATGGAAATACAAGTCAAAACTTTTCTGGAAAACTTAACAAAAAAACTTAACAAAAAACCCCGACAGAATTGATATTATTTTAACGGTCACAGCTGTATTAGGGCAAGGGCTGTTTTGCAAAATCCCTTTGAATCTGATAATTAGTAAAAATTCAAAAAATTTTCTATAAAATCCCACTTTCTTTTAGGCGTTCACACAATTGACTTTTTCGTCAGCAGGTGTATAATAGGCGGTAAATCAAAGGAGATTTAGGCGGCTTTCCCGCCTGGATCTCCTTTTTTGTTTCATGTAAGCCATGGAGCAAAACGCCCCCGGGAAGCGTGATCTTGCAGCAATACCATTTTCCGCGAAAAGGAGGAAGTATTATGAACAATGAGATCTTAACCGCTGTAAACAGCCAGCTGTTTGCCGTCTGGTTCCTTATAGGCGCCGCATTGGTATTTTGGATGCAGGCTGGCTTTGCCATGGTGGAGGCCGGCTTTACAAGGGCGAAAAATACCGGAAATATCCTGATGAAAAACCTGATGGACTTCTGTATCGGAACTATCGTGTTTATCTTCCTGGGCTTCGGCCTTCTTTTGGGGGAGGATCTGTTCGGTTTCATGGGAAAACCGGGCTTTGATATCTTTACATCCTATGAGAGTTTTGACTGGTCCAATTTTGTGTTCAACCTGGTGTTCTGCGCCACAACCGCCACCATCGTGTCCGGGGCCATGGCTGAGCGCACCAGATTTATATCCTACTGTATCTACTCCGCCGTCATATCCGCGGTGATCTACCCCATTGAGGCCCACTGGATCTGGGGCGGCGGCTGGCTGTCCCGTTTGGGCTTCCACGACTTTGCCGGCTCCTGCGCCATCCACATGGTAGGCGGCTTCACTGCCCTTATCGGCGCATGGCTTTTAGGCCCTCGCATCGGCAAATTTGTCAGAGACGAAAAGGGCAGGGTCATGAAGGTCAATGCCTTCCCTGGTCACAATCTTCCTCTGGGCTGCCTGGGATGCTTTATCCTTTGGCTTGGCTGGTACGGGTTCAACGGCGCCGCGGCCACCAGTGTGGAGCAGTTAGGTTCCATCTTTGTCACCACCACTGTGGCTCCTGCCATAGCCACTGTGGTCTGTATGGTATTTACCTGGGCGCGGTACGGCAAACCGGATATCTCCATGTGCCTCAACGCGTCCCTGGCCGGCCTGGTGGCCATCACCGCCCCCTGCGATGTCACCGATGTGCTGGGCTCCCTGATCATCGGCGCTGTGGCCGGGCTTCTGGTGGTCTTCGGCGTGTGGTTTCTGGACCATGTGATCCATGTGGATGACCCTGTAGGCGCTGTGGCCGTCCATTTCTGCAACGGCGTCTGGGGTACCGTGGCTGTGGGCCTGTTTGCCACCACCGCGGCCCCGGGCAACGACACGCTGACCGGCCTGTTCTACGGCGGCGGCTTCTCCCTTCTGGGAAAGCAGCTCCTGGGCATTGTCTCTGTCCTTATCTGGACCGGCGTGACCATGACCGCTGTCTTCCTCATCATCCGGGCCCTTATCGGCCTGCGGGTCAGTGAGGAGGAGGAAGTGGTGGGCCTGGATCCCACGGAGCACGGACTGCCTTCGGCCTACGCCGGATTTAGCATCATGGATATCGCCAACACCATGACCATGGATGTCAATGAAAACACCAATCTGGGAATCGGCGATCACGATGCCGCCTCCGACATTCTCAAGGGCCCTTCGATCACGGTGGAGCAGGCCTCCGTCCCGTCTTCGGGCATCTACAAGGTAGCTGTCATCGCCAAGCTGGCTCGGTATGACGCGCTGAAAAAAGCCATGAACGATATCGGCGTTACCGGCATGACGGTCACACAGGTTATGGGATGCGGCATCCAGAAAGGAGCCGGAGAAAAATACAGAGGCGTGGAGATGGATGCCACCCTGCTGCCTAAAGTGAAAGTGGAAGTCATTGTGGCGAACATCCCTGTGAAGACGGTTATTGAGACTGCCAAAAAAGCGCTCTATACCGGGCATATCGGAGACGGCAAGATCTTTGTCTACCGTGTGGACAATGTGGTAAAAGTCCGCACCGGGGAAGAGGGGATCGCGGCTCTCCAGGACGTGGAATAATCCGAAAAACCGACAGGCCGGAAACCCCCGCTTACCGGGGATTTCCGGCCTGCCCCTTTTATGCCGGGATTATGCTTCCTATTTTTATCCGGCATATTGGCGTATCCTATACGCTCACATCCACATAAGTTCCCTCTGCCGCTGCCGACTGGGCGCTCTCCCCGGATTTGTCATAGACCATATCCCCCGTGCCGTCGGCAATTGCCGCGGCGCCTGCGGTGTCAAAGCCGTCGGGCGCTGTCTCTTCTGCCGCTCCCACCTGGCTCTTTCCCTCCGGGCTGATCTCCACGGAATCGAAGCTTGAAGCTTCACTGCCTGCCCCTTCCCCTTTCAGCCGCTTTTCCTGTTCTTCCCGCTCTTTGCGCCTGGCCTCGATCAGCTCCTCCTGGCGCAGCTTCTCCTGCTTCTTTGCCTCCTCGGCATCGGCCTTCATGCCTTTTTCGGCCTTTTTTCCGTACTCCTCGGCCTGGTCCTTCATGCCGGCGGCGTACCCAAGGGCCCGCTGCATCTTGTCCGTGTCGCCTTTTCGCTCCGCCTCCTTGGCCACATTCATGGGAGTGGATATCAGGCTCATACTGGCACTGGCCCCTGCCAGGCCTTCCATGGTCTTCGCGTTCATATTCTGGTCTCCTTTCTCCAGCTGCTCTCACAGATCTTTGCGCCCTCCCCAATGCCGTTCCGGAAGTTACGGCGCAAACACAGTGACGCAAAAACAGTGAGAGTCTCCGAAACAATCTCGTCGCTTGCTTCCGACAATTATTATTTCGGCCCTGCAAAAGGAAGTTTTAGGATTGTGGAACAAACGGCTTTTTTCGTGTCATGGGCGGTAAATGCTTCCGACACTTTCCTTTTTCAGTCTCTGTCCGGATTGTAAGCTTCCGGGTACAGCGGCAAAAGGACCGATATAGTAAAGATGCCGTTTTCCGTCTCCACGCAAACCGCCCCGTTGTATCGGTCAGCCGCCGCCCTGATATTGCCAAGTCCCAGACCGTGTCTGCGGAAAGCCTCCTGCCCCTTCCTGGAGAGGCGCTGGCCGCGGCAAGGTTTGGGGCCGCCGCTGGTTCCTGACTCATGGCCAGGTTTCCGGCGGTCCCCAGGCTCCAACTCATCATCGGGTTTCTGACGCTGGCTGACTTTCTGATCGCCGCAAAATTCCAACTCACCGCCTGTTTCGCGGCCGCCGGATTCCAACCCACCGTCTATTTTGCGCTCGCCGGATTCCGACTCACTACCTGTTTCGCGGCCACAGGGTTCCAACTCGCCGCCTATTTTGCGATTTCCAGGTCCCTGACTTTTGCCGCCCCTCCCATCTCCGCTGCCGTTTTCCCCTCTCCTTCCCTCTTTCCCCGCCTCCATGCGGTTTCGCACCTCCAGAAACAGGCACTTTTTTATCTTACCCATGTACACCTGGATAAAGGGGTCGTCCTCCCCGCAAAGCCCAAGGCTGGCCTCCAGGGCGTTGTCCAAAATATTCCCCGCAATGATGCACAGATCTGTCTCCTTCACAGGGCAGTCTTTCGGCACCCTGACATCGCATTGCCAGCGAATATGATGTTCCAGGGCCTTCTGCCTTTTATGGTACAGAAGGGCATCCATCACCAGGCTTCCCGTAGCCTCATCCCCGGCCCCCACGCCGCCCATCTCTGTCATCCCCCGCAGATATTCCCCGGCCTGCTGCCACTGCCGATTTCGCGCCAGGTTCTCCAGGGCCAGCATATGGTTTTTCATGTCATGGCGCAACCGCTCCATCCGGCCATACTGCTCCTCCATCATCTCATAGTAAGCCACCTGGGCCCGGTACTGCTCCCGCCCCTGCTCCTCCCTCCAGATCCTCTCCGTCCCAAAGACAAAAAAACCGGCCGCTGCCATGGAAAGCCCCGTAAAGATGCACATGGCGCCGTGGCTGAAAAGCTGGTTCTCAAACAGCCCGAAAATCTCCCGTCCCTGGACCAGGATGCCGTTGCTGGCGCCCCAGTTCACAAGATCCGTCACAAAGAGCAGGCACCCTAAAGGCGCTGACAGGCACAGATAAAAGCTCCTCCTCTTATCCGCAAAAACCGGCTCAAGGGCTTTTGACAGCCAGCCCACAGCCCATATCCCCGCCCCGTACGTCATAATCCCAAGGATTCTTCCGGTCCAGGGCCCTATGGCCGCCGCGTCCTGCCCTCCGGCCTCTGCGGCCCGGGTCAGCAAAAGAGCTCCGCAGGTGAGAAAGGACTCCCCGAAATTCCACACAAGCTCCGTCATAACCAGCCCAAGGACTGCCGCCAAAAGCCGCTTCTCCTTCTCCCCTCCAAACACCGCCATCACAAGGGCCCCCAGCAGCATATGGCTGCACGCCGCATAGAGAATATAGGGGACTTCCTCTTCCAATACCCACATTCTCAGAAGCAGGCGACCGCCAAAATACAGCGCCCCAAAGACTGCCTCCTGCCGCCTTCCCCCTTTCAGATGCCTCCCGAAAAACCGGGAAATACACCCTGTATACAGAATGCAGCACACCAGCCACAGCGCCCCGTCCCAAATCTTTGCCGCCCCGCTCACAGGATTCCCCCGCTTTTTCTCATGTACTCCACCATCTCCTGGCAGAACTGCTCATATCTGCGCCTGGCGATCAGGATCCGCTCCCCGTTGTCCAGGATCGCCTCCTTCCGGTTGTACACCTCCACATGCCCCAGATTGATGAGATAACTTTTATGGCACCGGAAAAATCCTTTGCCCTTAAGCTGCCTCTCCAGAGCCCCGATCTGCTCATACCAGGTAAAAACCTCATGCTCCTCATGAACCTCAATCTGTCTTCCCCAGATCTCAAAATACCGGACTGAATCCAGGAAAAGCTTTCTCGTCTGCCTCTCTCTGCTGACCACAATGTAATCCCGTGGGGTCTGCCTCTGCCGCTCCAGGGCCCGTTTCAGCACATGTTTCAGCTTTCCCTCATCCACAGGCTTTACCAGGTAGTGGAAAGCCTCCACATCGTAGGCGTCAAACACATAGTCCCGGCTGGAGGAGAAAAACACCAGCACCTTGTCAAAGGCCAGACTGCGGCACCGCCTTGCCGTCTCCATGCCGTCCATTCCCTCCATGAGAATGTCCAGAAAAATAATGTCAAACCGCCCCAGGGATTTTAAAAGCTCCCCGCCGCTTTGAAACTGTTCGATGCAGAAGGCAGCGCCCAGCTCCTCCATGATGGTTCTGATCTGGGCCGAAATCGTCACGCAGTCCAGAAGTTCATCGTCACAAACCGCAATAGATATCATGGTCTTTTCTCCCCTCTAAATTTGCCTTCCCTGTGAAGAACCGCCGTCCCGTCCCGTTTCCGCCCTTCCCTCCCCAGACAGAAATCCGGCGATTATCTCCACATTCTCCCAAATCGCCTTCGTCCCGTCCACCTTTATGACAACACAGCCCAGGGAATCCGCCCACTCCTCACTGTCCCCGGCCTTTCTTTGCTCCACCATCCAAAAAAAACGCTGCTCCCTCTCATACAGATCCCCGCCGGGAAGCATCCTCTCCCCAAACTTCTGAAAGGAGCGGTCCCGCACCCTCTGCCTCCTTATATCCTCCGGAATCCGGATCACCACCGCAAGTTCGCAGGCGGACAGGATCTCACTTCCGTAATCCCCCTTCACCGCCGCAAGGACAAACCGCCCATGGCCTCTGATCTCCTCTGCCAGAAGCCTTTTTGCCTCCTCCTTTGACCTGGGGGAATCGTACACATAGTCCCCGCCGGTCTTTGGAAAAAACAGATCCTCATTGTCAATAAAATGATACCCCAGCCGTTTCGCCAAAGCCTTCCCAAGGGTGCTCTTCCCGCTGCCGTTGCATCCGCATACAAGGATACCTTGGCCTGTTATATTTTTACCTGTCATTTCTTCTCCTGTTATTTTTCCTCCGGTCACTTCTCCACCCACCCTTCCCATGCATCTGCCGCTTTTTTGGGGGAATCGGATTCCTAATTCAGGTAAACCGGGAACTTTAAGTTTGTCCTATTGATATATAATTGAATGAGCAATGGGCGGGGGAGTCGTGGAGCCGGGGAGGGAAGGCGGGCTGTGTGCCGTTCGGGACATCTCTCCTTCTCTGACTGGCTCTGCGACACCCTTCGCCCCCTTTGCTCACTCAATTATATCGCCGAAATCGTTCTTAAACTCCTAAAACATACTCAACTGCTCATAATCGCATCTTCGCCCCAGCAGACAGGGCGGTTTCTCAAGTATCTCCTCCGTCCTCCCGCCGTCAAAGATCCACGGCCCAAGATCCCCCTTTTCCAGGATCAAAGGCATCCGGTCATGGACCGGGCTCATGGAGGCGTTGGCCCCTGTGGTCAGGATCACAAAATGTTCCCCGTCCTCATACTGCCGGCTGATTCCCGCCATAAACAGGACCGTGCTGTCCGTCCGGTAAAACGCGTTCTTCTCCCTGCTCACATTCCACTCATAAAACCAGGCCGCAGGAACCGCAACGCGGTCATGGCAAAGACTGTCCCGAAAGAGAGGCTTTTCCATAACCGTCTCCCTCCTGGCAAGGAAGATCACCTGCTTTTCCCGGGATTCTCTCTCCTGATACGGCTCCCCACAACGCCGATTCTTTCGAAACGGCTCGCTCAAAAATCCCCACCGGGCCCACTTACAGCGCAGGCTGCCTCCTTTTCCCGCCAGGACGGGGGCTCTGTCCGTAGGACAGATCCCCCCCGGAGAGATTCCCATGGCCCATGGCCCGCGCCGAATCTCGTCCGCCAGCCCGGCTGCCTTCTCAATCTCCCGGGCCGTCTCCTCATTTATATAGTATCTGCCGCACATGGCTCCCTCCTGAAAAAGTTTCCTCTATCTTACTACTTCTCTCCCGTTTTCTCAACCACTGTGGCGCAAATATATGGTTTAAGGCAGTGAAAAAGCCACTGTTCATCCGTTACGAGGCACATAACGGAAGCGAAAAAGGACCGGCGCGATTTTGTCCCCAGACAAAACCAGCCGGTCCTTAAAACTCTACACCATCTGCTCCCCGTAGGTCTCCATACAGGCCTTCGCCTCCTCCAAAGAAAGGCCGGCCTTTTTCTTCAGCCTGTTTAAGATAACCTCATCTTCCAGCCCATCCTCACGGCCTAACTCAATGATCATCCGAATCTGTCCCTGGCGTATCAGCTTTTCGGATTCCGTCTCAATAACC
>ERZ808049.600-NODE-600-length-15615-cov-22.799717_pt1 | contig 15615 bp, 15 predicted proteins | sample MGYA00380198_ERZ808049 | MGnify/ENA primary metagenome ERZ808049 (study PRJEB31490, sample SAMN06133414) | mouse gut metagenome | isolation source: Z2_2 | host: mice | place: China: Chengdu | collected 2015-05 ...
TAAGGGCTTGCCGGATAAACTCGGCTTGGCTCATTTTGCAGAGGGTGACACGCTCGGAAAACTCGGCGTATTCTTCCTCGGTCAAGCGTGTCTTGATTACCCGGTGGCGGTGGGGCGTGTTGTATCTTTTCATGGCTTTCAGCTCCTTTCTTTTTATGGTTTGCCCTCTCACCAATAGGAGAAAAACAGGGGGCAAAGCGGAAGTGTTTTTTGAAAAATCCGAAAATATTTTTTCGGGGATTTTTCAAGCGGCGCAAGCCGCAAAAAGGCGGGCTTGGGGTGGCAACCCCAACAAGATTCCCATAGGACAAAATGAGCGATTAGCGAAATTTGGTACTGTGGTAGAATCTTGCTCTAAGAAAGTGGCGGCTTCCTCTGTGTGGGCTTTTGCTGATACCCCCGGCTTGCTCGGCGTGGATTCTGCCAACTATGCGGCGGTATTTCTCCCTCTATTACTTACTACGCACGGCAAGGCAAATCTGGCAAAGTTCCCCGGAATTTCTTTTCGTGTTTTCACAACAGCATTTGACAAAAACGGAAAACTGGAAGCCTTTTTTGGCTTGAAATCAGTTCCGTTTTGTAGTGATATACGGACAGTTTCAAAAAACGCCAAACTTTCCGGCAATTATTTTTCCCCTTATTACCTACTACGGGAAAAAAGGAAATTTAGGCAATGTTTTCAGAAAGTAGTTGAATTATTTTATTACGGTGCAAAATCCGGCTTGGTTTTGGGCGCAAAAAAACAGGAAACCTTTTCTTGATTTCCTGTCTTTATCTGCCGCTGATGGGCGGCGGTTATTCTGTTATCATTCCCCGGAAGCAAACTTGTAGCCCACGCCTAAAACGGTTTTTATGTAAGTGGGCTTGCCGCTGTCCGGCTCTATCTTTTTCCGTAGATTGCATATCACATTTGACACGCTTGACTGGCAGCTTTCGCTTTCCATGCTCCACACGGCTTCAAAGATTTGCGCCTTTGTGAATACCCTCCCCGGACTGGCGGCAAGGTAGCAGAGTGCGCCGTACTCTAAACGGGTGAGAGGAATGTCTGTGCCGTTTTTTAATACCCGGCGTTGGTGTAATTTTATTTCCAATCCCGGAAAAGTAAGTGCCGGGGAGTGGGGCGGCTGCATGGCTTCCAGCGGTATCATATCCGCAAGGGCGGCTATGGCTTTCTCAACCGCTTTTTCTTCTGTGTCGTTAAATATAAGCATGACTATTTTTGCGACAAATCTCACCTCCTGTTAGGTAGGCTGTCCGTCAAAGCGGAACTGGAACAGGGCAGCGATAAGCCGCCGTTTGATATTGTCCTCGGTGTCCTTGTTGACGTGTCCGTTTTCAAGGGAAGCAAGCCGGATTCGCTTGCTGTAATGCCGCAAAACCTCGTCAATGGCTTCCGGCTCGCCGCTGGTCGCCCGGACAATCGTTTCATACGGCACAAGTTTAGGATTCCTCACGGAAAAGCACCTCCATTTCTTTATGCAGCATTTGCAAGGCACTGTGTATGTGATGCCACGCCGTACTCCGGCAGCGTCCGTACATTTCCCCGATTTCCTGTTGTGTATAATCTCCGAAAAAGTAAAGGAAAATAATTTCCCGCTTTCTTTCCGGCAGGGATAACAGGGCGGCGGCAAGCTCCCCGTTGGTGAGGATAACTGTCTGACCGCATATCGTAATGGGGTATTCTACATAGGGTGCTTCAAAATATTCGTCTGTTGTGCCTAAAGGGTAAAACTTTTCTTCTGTGAGGTATTCAAGGGATATTTCTTTTTGCCGCCGTCTGCTCCTGTCACGCCATGCGTTGAGTGCCGCAAAGCGTATGACGGTCTTGCAAAAGCCATTGAACGTATACATGATATGTTCCTTGTATGCTTCTGTGCAAGGCATAGATGATTCCCCCTTTCTCCCACATAGGGCGGTGCATGGTTTACGGTTGCTTGTTTATAATTCAAAGTAACAACAACTCTATGCGCAGGTCTTAACTCGTTTCGCTACTTTAATTATCTTCTCCCGGTATCACATTTTACCATTCACAAAAAACAATTTCAGCATTTTCGTAAATAGGACATATATCTTTCAAGATATTCCTTTTGACAGTTTGTATTTTTTTATAATCAATATTATTGGTAATATAAATGCAAACTTTTATGTGCATACCAATTTTATATATGTCACATTTTTGCAATGTCATAATACCGCTAAGATTCTTTTCCACAAATTGGAAAACTGTTCTTTTTAGTTCCTGATTCGTTGTCAACCCTCCTGACAATTCGCGGAAAGAAGATATGAAAACACTTATCGGTTCTTTTATTGCAGGCAAGACTATAATTGTCGTAATGAAAAAATCTCCAGTATAATGAAGAAAACCCAAACTTCCGTTAATATCTATCAGTTTTATCAAGAACGCAGACAGTGCTACGCCCAAAGATAATATGCCGTCGATAAAATTTCCTTTCGATTCTGTTGCTAAAAGTGTACTGGAATCATTAGTTTTACGGCTCTGGCTTCTGTTAAAAAAAGACAGCCCAAAACATATGATACACATAAGTATCTCATAAGGAATTACAGGTTCAATCATCAAAGGGGTTCCAACGCCATATGCAAAATACCCCCATGCTGCTTTTGCAGTACGAGCAACAGAAGAAAACAGCAGCACCAATGTTAATAAAGTTCTAAAAATAGAATATAATGGCTCTAAAAAATAAAGACCGTCCGGGTAATTCTTTGTCTTTTTATTACTAATTTTTGAAATTTCCAATGCTGCCAAACAAGAGCAGGAAGCAATCATTGAAAAGGAACAGTCTAAAAACAGAGCTTGAATATTTGTTATCGAAAAAATCCAAAACCCACCTATTGCCATTATTAAGTTTACAATGCAGCTTACTATCAGTGATTTGCGTTCAATTTGTTTTTGTGTCATGGTTACCTCCATTGCCTTGGAATTTTATAGTATTCAGATTGACATATCCGTACAACAAGCAGTATACTATAACATGTGTCGTTTTTCTATCTTCAATTTTATCTATAATTGTTGCCTAAACGACACTGCCGCTCGAAACTGTTGTTTAAAGGAGAAAACTATGAATAAACATGATAGGCGGGTCAAAAAGACAATAAAAGCATTACAGTCTGCTCTTGCTGACGCAATGCTTGATAAGGAACTTCAAAAAATTACAGTACAGGAATTAGTCAACAAGGCAGACATACATAGAGCTACTTTTTATTCGCACTACCATGATGTGTATGACTTATATGAGCAAATGGAACATGACGCTATATCTGAGTTCACTAAATTTATTAACGATAATCCAGCAGGTCATTACGAAAATATTTATAATTCCATTATTGATTATATTTATGAAAATCCTGCCCTAAGCCGTTTGCTTTTTTTCGGAAAGGGAATTGACCACAAATTTCAAGAGCATATGTATGACATCATCGAAGAAAAATATCTTGAAATATGGATGCAAGAAGAAAATATATCTTCCGTTTCAGAAGAAATGCTCTATATGGCGACATATCATATTCAAGGCTGCCTCTCAATAATCTCACTTTGGATTAAGAATAATTTTTCTACCCCAAAGGAAAAAATAATCCAGCTTATTTATTCTATTGACGCAAGTTGAAATATGCCATAAAAGAAATAATCTGTGTGGAGATAAAGAGGGATTCCGTAGTAGTCGGCACTGTGGGAATGTGCATAACTTGCTGTCTTATGGAGTTGTGGGAAAGTCCGTTTGCAGAATGTGGGAAAGCTGCACTTTAGCTTTTCCATGTTCTGTGAACGGACTTTTCCATGACGGAATAGCAAGTTATACACATTTCCACGGTGCTTGTCTTTTGGTCTTTAGTTCTTTTGTTCGGAATAGTGTGGTGCTGGCGGTCTATCTCTTGTTTTCGGTTGTTTGCTTCTTTACCGTACATGAGCATTAGGTCTGCTATTATCATATTCCCTTAACCTAGAACAAATTTGATTATATTCCATTATATATGCTGCAGTTTTATAGTTAATTCTTTGTTCTTCCTCACTATTAGTTTTTCCTTGACGTTTTCTTGTGAATGTTTCTTCCACCTTATTACCATAACCAACATCAAAGATAAAATGAATAACCTCATGGATATACGCAAATTTATATTTTTTTAATTCCTTGCGTAAACGAATTAAGCCCAAATAACGCTCATCCATACTAGGCATAAGTTCCGCTTCGTTATCATCACTCATATCATCTACATACTCAACTTTTAGCTTCAATTTTTCAAACAACTTCGGATCATCCGGGCTCAGTTGACAAGAATATAATTCGCTATCTCTTAGCTCATTTTCCATTTTTATCATCTCTTCAACCGTAAACTCTTTTTTCTTTTTTGGTAAAATCATAATCACGCTCCTACTTTCATTTAATACAGTAATTTTTATCAAATACCCCAAGGACTAATCCATATAGCCATTCTCACACGGTTATATATTTCATAAGATAACAATAAACCGCAAACAAGCAATAACCCCGGTGAAATATAAGGCAGTACTTTATTATCAATTCCTATAGAAAGTGCTGCGAAAAATATAGCAACCAAATCAAATATTATACGGATAGCAAGTTTAGTATTCTTAGGAGATTTCTCTTCATATCTTCCATAAGTATCATATAAACCCGCTAACGCAATAGACAACAAGGGAAATGTATAATTCCAAAATGTATATTCTTCTACGCAAACAGCCATGAAAACTGATACAATTGGCATACCTATCATTACCACTGCTCCTGCCAACGCATCCTTATAATTCCGAAAAATGTTTGTATCTTCTGAACTGTAATAGCTCCTTATGATTCTCAGTAAATTGCTCAAGATTTTTCATCCTTTATCCTTCTCGTCTTTAATTCATAAACAAATACATTTTCTGCACCATTTTGGCACCATCAACAACATTTTTGCTATCGCAAGATTTCAAAATGGGCTTCCCGATTTCTCGGAAAGCCCCATAAAATCTAGCTTTTTAATGATTATTCAATAATAGTAGCCACACGACCAGAACCAACAGTTCTACCACCCTCACGTTGCTACGGAGGGTTATTCAAAGTCGCAAACTATGATAAAATGGGAATTTTTTTATTTATATTACCCTCAATATCACCTTATTTTTCTGGTTATTGAAAATATTAGAAGCATTTTAGAAGCACGAGCTTGAATAGTTCTTGAATAAACCTTGGATAATCTTGGATAAATCTTGTTTAAATTAAAACAAATTTATTCAAGCCCGTCTAAAATATACCTCGTTTAAAACACATGATTGTCTGCTTATAAGCGATATATCCACCTCAAATAACTTTTAAACAAATCTTGAGTAACCTTGAGTAAAATTACTCAAGATTTACTCAAGCTATCGCTTCAATGCCCAATACAAATGCTACTGATTCATTGAATCTGTATCAATAACATGATTTTTTATTGGCAGATTATTCTGCGTCCCATATTTCACGATATGAATTAATCTGATATGCTATCATTTCCGGATAAATATCAAAATAATGTCTGCATATATCCTTAAATAATCCTAAAACCGCATCATCGCCACAAAAATCAAGCATCCTATCCAATGTATATTCAACTTCACGTAATGATGCAACTCTACTGCACAAGTCAGATGCGATAGGCTTATATTGATTATAGGCAATCTCATTTATTTTTTTCAATTGTAATGCCATTTCTTTTATTGTATCAACTGCATTATCCATGTCCACAACAATCTTCCTTTATTCCTGTTCTTCACTAACCAACAGTTTTTTCAAATCATCTACATCTGGCAAAGCCTTTTTCATATCATCAGACATATCTTTATAAGTTTTATAGGTTGCAACTCCCAGTGGCTTCTCATAATCTCTTATTACATAATCTACAAATGCCTTGTTCATATCCTTACACAATATTAACCCTACCGAGGGATTTTCATGTTCCTTCCTTACCTTGTCATCTAAAATTGTCAGATAAGTATTTAATTGACCTAAATATGACGGTTTGAATTTACCTGTTTTCAGTTCCACTGCAACAAGGCAATTCAGTTCTCTATTAAAGAATAAAAGATCAATGAACATTTCTTCACCTGCTATTTCAATTCTGTATTGATTTCCTATAAAGATAAAATCTGTTCCAAACCTTATAATAAATTCTTTAATATTGTTAACAATCTGATTCTCAATTATTCGTTCATCAATATCTGCACTTGTTTCTCCGAGATTTTCTGTGTTGATAAAATCTAACAAATAGTTATCCTTGAACGCTTTTGTTGCCTTTACAGCGAACTGTGCATCGTTAAGTGTATCAGAAAAGTTATTTGGTAGATTTCCCTGTTTGTGATACAACCCTGACCTAATATATTCTCTCAAAGTATACTTATCCCAAGCTCTAACCGCACATTGATGAATATAAAATAGACGTTCAGAAATATCCTTCGTTTTTGACAATATTTCCATATGGTGAGTAAAACCCAGTGATATAAATTCATTCCAGTCTATATCGCCAGCCAATGGCTGGCGAATTGCTATCAGCAAACCTTCACCATTCACATCCAAATCGTCAGCCAGTGGCTGGCGATTTACGTAAGGACTCCACTCATCATAAAATAAACGCATATTTTTAATATTGCTCTCCGAAAAGCCTCTAATTCCCAGCAATTCCGACTTTAATCTGCCCGAAATGGTCTTAATCGCATCTGTTCCCCAAGCACCATTTCTTGTATTTTCCGAAACATACTTTCCTATTCCATAGTAGAGAGATAGTAGTTCCGCATTACCCACTTTCGCAGCCCTATATCTACTCTTTTCAACAGCTTGCTTTATGGCAACTACTGCTGATTCATACTGATTTTTTGAATCCATTCTTTTCACCTTCTTTCCATGCTCATCATTGATTGCAGCATAACGATATAATATATTAATCACTTGTATCTGCCTAACTATACTCACCTTAACTAATTCTTGTTTAAATCTTGGATAACCCTGTTTAAATTACATTTTAGACAAAACATCATTAAACATCAATAATACCTCATTTTTTCAGCGTTATCAATTCTACTGTTCATATTTACCTACCACCTTCTCAAAATCTATATCTCTCCACTGCTTTTTCCATTCTTGTAAATATTCTATATCATTTGAATCCGGTTCAGGACTGCACTGTTCAATCTTCACAAGTGATGGCATAATTATTGAGTCTCCAATTATTATTGCATGACCGCTCCCCAATGATGGTAACGAATTTGTCACATTTCCTATATTATCAGGCAACAATCGCTGCACATAATTCTGATCTTGTGGATTAGTAAGCCTCATAACAACAAAATTGCTACATTGCGAGAAAATAGTTTCTGATATTTCGGAAGGTCTTTGGCTTACAATTGCCAAGGTTATCCCATATTTTCTTCCTTCTTTGGCAATTCTTTCTATTGCAACTCTTGAAGAGTTATATTTTGCATCTTTCATTTTAGGTACATACTTATGTGCTTCCTCGTATACTAATAATAACGGAGCAACACAATCCTTCCCATTTATTTGCTTTAAGTAATAACTACATTCAAAAAGCATTCTTGAAATAAGAGATACGGTAATACTCAATACCTCGAATGGAACACCACTCAAATCGATTATTGTCACATTGCTTTCATTCTTTTTTGTATATCCAATCAAGCTCGCTAAAATCATTTCTAAACTACTATCAACTGATTCGTTTCCAAACAAAAAACCAAATCTTTTATCTGTTATCTTATTACGAATCCTAGATATAAACTTTTCTAATGAACCATCATTATATATTCCCTTACTAACCGACCCATTCTTTTGTTCATCATACTGAAATATGTCTGAAAAATATTCATCAAATTTATCTTCATCCGTTTTATATGTTTTAGGATTATCTTTTATCCTTATTTTATCAGGATCCTTATAATCTCTTGTTTCTTTGCTCAAGTTGATAATTGCATTTAAAACCTCTTTAATTGAAAACCTTACTGGCGTATCAAATGAAACACTTTCATCATTAGCATTTTTAATCTGTTTATTTCTTGTTATCAATCTTCTAAGCAAATTTACTTGATTATACGCTTGATTTTCTCCTGTCTCAACAAATATTTCCTCCAATTCTTCCCCATTCATTAGCCAATATGGAAGTTTTAGGTTAGAAACATCCATATAGTTACTGTTTGGAAAGGCATTTTTATATTCTGAATGAATATCAAAAATAACAATATGAGAATTATTTAACCCCTTGTAGTTTCCACTACGCATTTGTGTTGCTTCTTGCAAAATTTTAGCAACTGTATGTGATTTACCTGATCCAGTAGAACCTACTATGGCAAAATGCTTATTAAAAAATCGATCACCATCTACAGGTACTTCAATCTTTGTATCCTGTAACAATTTTGAAAAGCAGAATCTTTTATCCACATCAATTTGATGAAATATCGCTTGTATCTCATTGCTGTGCGCAGGTTCTGCACCAGAAGGCGGAATCGCTATATTATTTCCACCCCTCAAAAATTTTTTGTCATTGTCCAAGAATCCAATAGGAACTGCCTCAAAAATGTATTTTCTATCGCCTTCCCCTATTTGCTCTATTGAAAAATTTTCTACCATTGCAATTATGCCACAGTCTTCTGAATCTGAAACTCTAATGTAAGATCCAACCGAAAATTTTTCTCCAGTATCATTAAAATCCTCTATATCCTTTACTTGTACTCTGATTTTATCCGGCATTACGGATACTACTTCACCCTTTTCTGACATTTTCTTCCTCCCAATCTATGATATTAATACCTTTATCTCGTCTAAGTTCTCTACCTGTATTTTAATTTTATATATATCTTCAAATATTGTTGTTTGAGAACTTAAATAAAAATCATATACCTCTTTAAATTTCACTTTTAAGTTTTCAACATTCTCCTCTGATACAAACTTAATGGTAACATTCGTGTCATTCACCAACTTATCACTTCTAAAAATATCACCGTCAAAATATGTTCCATCCGAAAATGCTTGTTCATCATCAACCATTCCTATTTTTACTTCATTTAAGACTTTCTTATTCAAGCCTCTAAAACAAATATATGGTGCTGGTGACTTTCCTGCCCTATAATATTTGGTTTTTAAAGCATCTATGATATACCGTACAATAGTACCATCCTCTATTTCATTACATTCAATCATAAATAACCTTTCAAATCTATTAATGTTAGGTTTATTAAATGTGAAATATTTTCTTTTGATAGTTTTCAGGAATTTATCTCTTCCAATTATATTTCTATATTTACTTTCAAAAGTAATTGTTTTACATTTATCCACATATTTGTTGATTTCCTCATATGTAATACAACGCTTATCATCTTCACTCTCCAATGCCACCTTAAATAATTTGTCACATATAATTGCATGGTAAATCCATGCTTCCTCCTCCTCTACTTTCATTTTTTCACGAATCATTTTAAGGACATTTTCAAATTGTATCTCATAATTTTCAGCAAATTGTAGCGTGAAATTCTTAATAAATGATTCCATTTGTTCGTTTGTATATTTGCCCTGCAAATTTTCGGTTTTTTCCTTATCCCTATACTTCAATATATCTTTTAGTTCTTGAACAGTTTTAAATTTTATACTATGCGGTTTTTGATTTCTAAAATAAGCATATAAACAGAACTTCTTTGACATATCATTCACAAATGTATCAAGCAATTTTATAATTGGTTCCCTCATTTTTGATGCCGAATAATCTGCTGCTTCCTTATGCTTAACTTGAAGAACATAGTTCTCACAATCTATATCCTGAATCCGTTCTATATATACTGGTACTCCTTCATCTCTCGACAATATTTCTAAAATAGCCTTATCATACTGATACAAAAAGCCTTTTATTGCATAATAACCGCCTTCTTCCTGACACATATTCATCCCCCTATCTCATACCTACAAGCTCCACATACTTCTCATAATACGCCATCAACCTATCAATAACCCGTTTTTTCTTCTCACCCCTGTTACCTCCGCCAAAACGTGACACTGCAGGCATAATAACATCAATATCCGTTCCTGTTGTTTTCAACACGCCATCCCGAAACGAATTGTCTATAAATTTATGTGTTTCTTCTGTCTTTAGTTTTTCTTCATTGATAATAGCAGCAAGGTCATTCTCTCTTTGTTCATCAACAAACTTCTTCCAGTCTCCATCTACCTCGGTCTGCGCATTGATTCTTGACAGAAAATTCCTGATCAATTCCATTTTGCTACGCAGATTCATACTGGAATTAACCGCCTTTTCAATCGTTACAACAATCTCTTTATTCTGATTTCCATCCTGCTGATACTTCTTAACCAGCATAAGAATATAGTCAATATTAATTTCCACCTGCTTTACAAGCTCAATTTCAAACACCACATCATCATTGATATTTTCTTTCCTTTCATTTCCCTTTGATTTATATTTCTGATAAAGGTCAATATACTCACTCTGGTAGTCCTGAAAATCCCGATCAGACAGAATTTCCATTCCCTCAAAATTATCAAAGGTGGAAAGAATATTCTTCATTCTAAGAATTGCCCCATAAAGCATAATGAACTCTTTCTCCGCCTTTTCCCCTCCAAATGGTACTCCTAGCGGAAACAGAGTTTTCAGCTTGTCTATTAATTCCACATAACCGTCAAAATGCTTCCCGTTCTCATCATATCCATTATAGTAGCTTTCAAAATTTTTTAATAAAACAACACTTCCTGCCTCTTTGTCACCAAAAAGTGCAATCGCATTATTTGTTTCTTCCTCCAGATTACGGAAACATACGATATTACCAAAAGTCTTAACAGAATTAAGAATACGGTTTGTCCTAGAAAATGCCTGCAATAATCCATGATATTTCAGGTTCTTGTCCACCCACAAGGTATTCAAAGTCGTCGCGTCAAATCCGGTTAGAAACATATTGACTACAATCAATATATCAATTTCCCTGTTTTTCATTCTAAGGGAAACATCTTTATAATAATTCTGGAATTTATCGCTTGATGTATCATAATTGGTTTTGAAAATCTTGTTATAATCATCAATCGCCATTTCAAGAAAATCTCTGGAACTTTTATCAAGTCCGTCTGTATTTTCTGAATTTTCATCTTCTACAAAATCATCGTTTTCTGATTCATTAACCCCATAGCTATATATCGTTGCCACTCTCAGTTTATGCGGTTGTCCTGCTGGTGCAGCTTGTGGCAGCTTATCCATCTGCCTCTTAAATTCTGTGTAATATAATTTTGCTGCATCTATGGAACTCACTGCAAATATGGAATTAAAGCCCTTCATGCGGACAGACTCTTTTATTTCTTCTACCTTGTCCCTATTCTTTACCTGACTGCTTGCTATCTCCTGCACATTCATCAACTTAGAAAAATCGAAGCTTTCCCTATTTCTCTTTGTCTTTTGGTCAAAATGTTCCAAAATATATGTTACAATCTTGGCAATTCGCTTTGACTCTAAAAGCGCCTTCTCTGTGTCAATAGCTGACACTTGCCTATCCTGTTCTTTTTCCTTATGATGCGAAGCTTCATTTTGCTTAATTGTCTTAATATAATCAATACGAAACGGCAATACATTTTCATCATTGATTGCATCTACAATTGTATATGTATGAAGTTTATCGCCAAATGCCTGTGGTGTCGTGCGTAAATCAGCATTCTTTCCACTTCCAGCATTATCAGCAAAGATTGGTGTTCCTGTAAAACCAAAAATATGATAGTTCTTAAAATTCTTAGTAATGGCAGTATGCATATCTCCAAACTGAGAACGATGACACTCATCAAATACTAGGACAATATGCCTGCCAAATACCTCGTGTCCTTTATTTTTTCTGATAAAGTGATCCAGCTTTTGAATTGTGGTAATGATAATTTTAGCATTATCATCCTCCAACTGCTTCTTCAAAATAGCTGTTGATGTATTACTGTTGGCAGCGCCTTTTTGAAAACGGTCATATTCTTTCATAGTCTGATAGTCAAGGTCTTTACGATCAACAACAAAAAGCACTTTGTCAACAAAATCAAGCTTGCTTGCCAACTGCGCGGTCTTAAATGATGTTAAAGTTTTACCACTTCCGGTTGTATGCCAAATATATCCGCCCGCCTCAAGCGTTCCCAATTTCTTATAATTCGTCGCAATTTCAATACGATTCAATATTTTCTCTGTAGCAGCAATCTGATATGGACGCATAACAAGCAGTAATTCTTCCGAAGTAAATACACAATATTTTGCCAATACATTTAGAATGGTATGTTTTGACAGAAAGGTTTTTGTAAAGTCTACAAGGTCAGAAATGACTTTATTATTTGCATCCGCCCAAAAAGAAGTGAACTCAAAACTATTGCTGGTCTTTTTGCCTCTACTTGTGTTCTTTTCCTGCTCTTTAATATGAGCAGAACGAGTAGTATTGGAATAATACTTCGTGTGCGTTCCGTTTGAAATAACAAATATCTGCACATATTCATATAATCCGCTTCCTGCCCAAAAACTATCACGCTGGTAACGGTTAATCTGGTTGAACGCTTCACGAATTGCAACACCCCTGCGCTTCAGTTCTACATGAATGAGTGGAAAACCATTTACAAGAATTGTCACATCGTACCGATTATTGAACTTTGCCTGCCTATCCGCAGGATAGGCATCATCTTTCTGTGACACTTCATATTGATTAATCACCTGCAGGCGGTTGTTGTGGATATTCTTCTTGTCTAAAAGTGTGATGTTCTTTGTACCTCCATCATCACGCTCCATATTCTTTACCGCATCTTCTTGAATGGTGCGTGTCTTTTCTACAATTCCTTCATTGGCGTTGGCTATATATTTATGAAAAAAGCGTTCCCATTCTGTATCTGTAAAGTTGTAGGAATTAAGCTGTTCTACCTTTTTACGAAGATTCGCAATCAGCTCTGCCTCTGTATGGATTTGCAAATATTCATACCCCTGTTCTACAAGCATACGAATAAACTCATTTTCCAAATCTGCTTCGCTCTGATAGCTGTCAGAACGCTTGCTTTCCGGTATATATTCAGATACTACTGTACTTTCATTCATGGAAGCAACCATGTTAAATGTACTCATTCGCTCAACTCCTTAATTCATTCTTCAAATGCGAACAAATTTTCTCATTTTATTTACTAAAACTATTGATATTTTATGATAAATCTGATATACTATCCCATGTACTTGATTGTGGTGTTCGCACTATACATGATAGTATAAATTACTAAGGTTAATAAGAATATCCCTCCACTGATTCAAGGTGTTCGCACTATTTGCTGATTTGGTTGGGATATTTTTGTTTATATTTCACTAAATCATAAATTCTTATTAAACGCTTTAATTCAGAATTATTTTTCAGACAATTTGGCGTATGTTCCATTATATATTTTTGTAAGTATTCTTTCAATTCATTGATATCAATTTCTGAATCTTCAAGAAAAATTAACTTTTTATATGCAGCTTCATTTGTTTCATTTGCTATTATTCCTTTGACAGATAAGTCACTTACGTTTCTCCTATAATTTTCCTTCTGTATTCTTAACTGCTTATTTAAAAATGAATCAACAGTACCATGCTTTAAGACATTTTCCTTAACTCTTTCAAAAATATCTTTCGAATAATCACATAAATACTTATACATAGGCAATCCACCAGAATTATTTTTCAAAAGTTCTGGTAAATATTCTTCAACTACTAAGTCTGAATTAAAATATTGGTTATCAAATATAATATCTTCATACAATTGTTCTGCCTTAATAATATGACCATTTTTTGCTACTCCAACGCCTAATATAAACTGTTTAATCTTACTAACATTATCTAAGTTTTCAAATCCTACTGCGACAATCTTGTCTGATGTTTGTACACTATTAGCCATTTCATAAATATCTCTTCTTAAATGCCTAAGTATTACTGGATTATATTTTGACTTTGTTTCCATTACTGCCTTATATATTTTTGCAAAATCTGTAGTTGAAATCTTATTCATCCTAATATTGTTTCCATTACTAAATTGCATTGAAAATTCTGAAATCTGTTCAGAATCAGAATATTCAACAAAAATAAATCTATCTTTTAACTGGTCTAATTTCTCTTGTGTTAAACAGCTCGATATTGTCTTGAAAATATTTCTGATATTTCGATCACTTAATGAATATCCCATGAAAATAACTGGATATTCTAAAAATATAGTCAGTAACTTTGCTATCAAATATGAAGCGTTTTGTTCAAATCCTGCATAATCCAAAGATGTAAGTATAAGACTGTCAGGCTTTGTAATTGAACCATGAATTTTATATATTTCACCAATACCTGAAATATTATTGAACAAAAGTTCTTCCTGTCCAACATAAACTGCATATTCAGGATAGATTTTCTCCAACAAAATATCATAATTTGTTGTTATTACTCCTGATATACTTCTTTTTCCTAATTGACGCAATAAAGCTATTTCTTCATTTTCCGGTTCAAATTGCGCATGAGATAAATGCTCAGATACTGCAATTTTCAATGCTGAACCATTATTTTTTAGTTCTAATTTGTATTTTTTCCTAAAATCTTCATATCTATCTGCTGTTAGCACAGTATTATTATAGTCTTTTTCTAAAAGGCTGGCAATCGCTGGTTGTTTCCCATAATAGTCCTTTTCTTCAACTTGATTCGAATATACATTATATTGAAAATCATTACCACTATATTCTTCACAAAACACTTTCAGCAATTCATCCCATTTTTCTGTGTTCATATATCGTTTACTAAAACCTGATCCAACAAAAAGAAATGGTTGATGTCCTGTTTTTTGTATTGTTTCTGTAATCAATGCATTTAATTCCATATATACCTCCACGCCTATTGTTCTAGGCTATATAGTTAATCAACTACTTCCTTAAATTCCAATAATTTATCTCTATAGTATTCATATTGCTTTTGTCTTGCTTCGATTTCTGCCGGAAGTCCATTGGAAAGATCGTTACACAAAAAATCAAAATGGTCTAAAACTGATACAATGTGTTCTTGTTCTTCCTTGCTTGGTAACGGAACAATAATATCATTCAACTTATCCGGTGTTACCTCAATCACTTTTGTTCCATGCGCTAATTTTTTCTTTTGTTTTATGAAATCTTGAGCATGAAAATAATATGCTAAAAACTTTGGATTTTGTTCATGATGAACAATAGCCGTATGCCCACTAACTGCAATCTCGTGCTCTCCCAGCCATGCAACACATTTACACACATCGTCTATATTTTCACTTGTAACTGCCATAATAATATCATTTTTCGCTGCTTTTTTAGACTTCTCCGCTGCATCTTCTGATATGTTCGTGATGGTCTTATCCGCATAAATACCATAGCTTGTATATATTTGCCCGTAATGAATGCATGGAAAACCATTGGTAACAAAATCTCTCTTCTGAAAATTGCCGCCTCTTGTGATTGTTGCTATATCTCCAAGCCTAACATACACAGTGCCAAACACATATTGCAAAAGTTTAATTAACGTCTGTCTGTCTGTCTGTCTGTCTGTCTGTCTGTCTGTCTGTCTGTCTGTCTGTCTGTCTGTCTGTCTGTCTGTCTG
>ERZ808049.604-NODE-604-length-15567-cov-3.823241_pt1 | contig 15567 bp, 17 predicted proteins | sample MGYA00380198_ERZ808049 | MGnify/ENA primary metagenome ERZ808049 (study PRJEB31490, sample SAMN06133414) | mouse gut metagenome | isolation source: Z2_2 | host: mice | place: China: Chengdu | collected 2015-05 ...
AGTGTCAACCTTGAAGCTGCCAAGAGTCCTTATGCAGACATTGGACAGCGTCCACACGCCCTCAGTCATGGACAGGTCATCCTTCTTTATCTTCACCCAGTACACCGTGGCATTCCCGGAAGAATTCCCGGAATTGGAGAACCCGTACCAGTACCCGTCATGCCCGTCAAGGAAATCCCCGTAAGGCGTATAGCTGCCCTGGAACTTGAAGGTGCTACAGGGGATGGCCGTCTCCTCCAGCAGGGTGCATGTGGTATCGTCCAGCCTGTCATTGAGCCCTACCGTAAAGACCGGCAGCCTCTTTTTCTTCACAATCACCGACTGGTCCGCAAATGTCAGGCTGTACATCAGGTTGTTCCCAAAATCCACCTCAACGGCGCTATACAGCTCCGCCAGCTCCTCCTTCGTCTGCTCCTCCAGCTTCGTCTCCATGACCTGCAGGAAAGAAGTCGCGGAACTGTCCATGCTGCCGTATGCATTCTTCCCTCCCAGGGCCGAAGTCAGCGCCACGGCAGCAATCGTCCCGTTGCCCTGGCTCGGCGTGAACTCCCAGACAAACTTATACCCGTCCTCCAGTGCCTTGCTCTCCGTCAGGTTCAGGCTCCCCCTCGCCACATTCGCCGTGGCGTTCACATCATTGCCGGCATACGCCACCGGCAGCTTCGCCGTGGACGGGTAGATATTATCCGCATCCTCCTCCAATGGGTCAGAATAAAGCAGGATGCCGCCAACCATGTTCGGACAGATGGGCAGCAGCTTATCATTCCAGAGCAGGTGTGCGTCATACTCCCCGGCGACCGCATAGAAGATCCCCATGGGATTCAGCCCCAGGATGTCATTCACCGCATTGGTGACCATGTTGCCTTCCTCAATCCGCTCCTCCTCCCCGGTATTCCCATCCACCAGCTCAATCACCATGTTCCCTTTCAATTTCATACCAAACCTCCATTTCCACCGGCCTTGCAAATGCGCCGACCGCTGCCCTGCCGCGAACCACATCACTGCATTCCCGTTTCATTGTCTCGTCAATCTCCATCCCAATCTCACCGTCGGCCGGAACAGCCCGGATGCCGCCGCCAATGGCTGCCCTGCCGACCCATTCCTCAACCTTGATTTCCCCGTCCCATGCGGACTGCGCTCCCATGGACTGCCCGCTGATGCTGGCAATGCAGGAGCCGGTATCCACCGTTCCCGTGCCGCCGCCCATCCGCATATACACATTGAATACATTCGTATAGTTTGCCACCACGCCCTCAATGGGGTAATACAGAAGGATGGTATGCCGCCCAGAATGCCAGGTCTCCTCCGGCTGATGAATCGCCACCACAGAATCATTGATCTCAAACGTAAAATGCGCTGCTGCCTGCCCGTCCTCAGACCAGATGACAGGCAGCTCCACCTCCAGCGCCTGCCCCGCATCCCCAGGGCTTTCCTCCCCGCCTGTTCCGGCATCCGTACCGCCGGCCGCCGGGATAACAATTTCCCCCTTTGCCAAAGCTGTCCGCTCCACCGCATCCGCCTCCACATCCACGATGACGGAACCAAAAAACTGCGCATGGTTATCCTCGCTTGTGGCAAACTCAATGGTGATGATCTTCACATCCGTCTCCGCCACCGTAAACGCAGAGGCATTCGTGAACGTATGGATGCCGATTTTCCCAGCCTCAATCTGGTTCAGCAGCCCGGAGATGTTCTTGTCATTCTTTGACTTCGCCTGCGCCAGCCGCGGGTTCTTCCCCACGCATTTCAGCGTATGCTTCCCGCCGATCTTGCAGTTAGAGGAAGTGATGCAGGCAATCTGCGCCCCGTCCGCCTGCCCGCCCGTGAAGGTCAGCACATCCCCCAGGTCCAGCGCCGGGTTCCCTATGGTGCTGGAATCGAAGGGTACATAATCCACCACGGAAATGTCCGCCAGGATATTCCTGCACAGCTGCTCCCTGGTCTCCTCCAGTCCGAACTGTAGGAGCGGGTTCACCGCCAGGTTCATGGTCAGCCCGTCATCCTGCTCCAGCGCATAATACTCCGCCGTCTGCGTCCGCAGGTTCGTGGAACTGACCGCCGTGTACCTGGTGATGAAATCGGAAAAGCTGCTGGTGAACCGATGCCTGCTCTTAACCTCCATCACTGGTGACCTGCCGTATTTCCGCAGTTCCAGTTTCCCCTCCCGGTTTATGCAGAAAAAGCCTCCAAGCACCTGACCCACAAAGTACAGCACATCCCTGTAAGTCTCTATATCATTTTCCGGATAGACAGACAGCAGTTCCGCCCCGTTGGGCATCGCCTCAATCTCATCCTTCGTGTGCGCCAACTCGACAGAACAGGCTTTGCAGCACAAATCCAGAAAAGCATAGGCATTCCCCATCGTCTCAAAACCGTTGAAACTCTTCTCAAACCGAAGCATATAGTCATAGGCTTTCAGCTCCAGGCAGTGCGCCGTCCGGTTCGCCTCGCTGACCTCAAAGATGCCCATCGGCACTTCCTCAAAACTCCCATCCGTAATCCGCAGATGGTAAGAGAGGCGCACTTCGGCTCCCTCCAGCGTGTAACGGTCTATCTGCGAAAAGAGCGTGATACCCATCTCCGCAGCATACACAGTCCCAAGCTCAATCTCCGCGCTGCCGCAGCACTGCGCCGTGATATACCCGCTCCCCTTCACAATATCCTCATAACCGAACGGGTACACAGCGCCGCCTTTCGTCCTGATTTCCCCCGTCCAGTAATACCGTCTTGTGTTCTCCTGCACCGCCTGCAGAAACGCATCACTCACCGGGTACATAAGGCACACCTCCTCCCGCCATGCTCCCCTGCATTCTCAAAATTCCTTCAACGTGAAGGAAACCTTCCACAGCCCCTTATAGGACGTGTCCTTCACAAGGCTTGCCTTGTATCCGTCAATGAACATCTCCGTCCGTTTGATCTCCAGCGTCTCCGTGTCGAAATAATCCACAGACAGCTTCTCCTTCTGCTTGAACCCCGTCAGAACCTTAAGCCACTTCGGGGAAAGGGAAAACGTAACGGGGATGGACACCACGCCCATCCTCACCACGTCCCTCTGTGTGGTCCCGGCCTCCGTCTCGCCGCCGGAATCCGCCTCCACATCGCTCATCTGCACCCCGTAGGAATCCGGCAGAGGGAGCGGCACCCCGTCAAGCGTCAAATACTGTATAAAAGCCATGCCTATCTCCCTCCTGACCTTAAGTTCTGCCTTGCCTGCGCGTCCACCACCACTTCATCCAGCAGCGTCCCGCCCACATACACAGGGATACAGATAGTGCCTCCCCCTGCCATCTCCTGCAGGCCGGAGAGCATCTCCCTGAGGCCGCCCAAAAGCTCCCTCACGGAATCCCCGGACGCGCCGCCTCCGCCCTGCATCTGGACGGCTGCCGCCTGTGGCTGGAGCATCAGGTCAGACGCCACGCCGGACACCGCCTCCTTCACCATGCCCCGTCCTTTCTCAATGCCCTTCGCCAGCCCTTTCATGAAGTCCGGCATCCAGCTCTCATAATCCGTCAGAGGCCCTTCATCCGGCACCGAGAAATGCAGGAAGGAGCGTATCTTGTCCGCCACGTCCGACACTGCGCTCACCACGTTGCCGATGGCGCTCCGGATGCCGTCCGCAATCCCGTTGATAAAGTCCTTCCCCCATTCCAGAGCTTTCCCCGGCAGCGAGGTAATGAAGCTGATAGCGGACTGGAACCCGGACTGCACCACGCTCCCCAAAGAGGACAGCGCGGAGCCGATGCCGGAAACCATGCCTTTGAAGGCGTTCACCGCCGCCTGCTTTAAATTGGACGCAATAGACGACACAAGGTTTTTCAGCCCGTTCCATGCGGACGAAGCCGTATTCTTTATAGCCGCCCAGATATTCGCCACAGTATTTTTCAGCCCGGTGAACAGGATGGAAACATGGTTCACAAGCCCCTGCGCCAGCGAACTCATCACCTGCTGGATACCCGACCAGATAGAAGACGCCGCATTCTGTATATTCGTCCAGATATTCAGCGCATCCTCTTTCAGCTTCGTGAAGTTCCCCGTCACCAGGTCTATCAGCAGCAGCACCGGCCCCAGGATGACATTCTTGATCAGCTCCCATGCCCCGGAAGCCGCCGTCTGGATGCCCTGCCAGACGCCCTGCAGCGTCGTGGAAAGGTTCTCCCAAAGGGAACGTATCATGTCCACGATCCCGGTCAGGACAGGATTGTTCATCATATCCGTCCAGATACCGCTGAAAAAGTCACCCACGGACTGCCACAGCCCGCTCCACCACTCCGGGATCCCCTGGAAAAACGACACCAGCGAATTCCACGCATCTGGTATGGTCTCCGTAAAGAACGAACAGATGGCCTGCCATGCGGACACAAAAAATTCCTTGACCTGCGTCCAGATGGCATTGACCGCATCCCGGAACCATCCGCACTTGTTATACAGCACCACGAGGATTGCCACCACCGCGGCAATCGCCAGAGGCACCCATCCGATAGCCGCAACCACCGCAGAGATGGCCGGGATCACCGTCCCGGACACAAACCCGATCACGCCGGAAATCGCCCCGGCTATCTGCGGCACCACCGTCATGATAGTTCCGATGGCCCCTACCACCTTCCCGATGACGATCAGCACCGGCCCCAGCGCGGCCGCCACCAGGGCAACCGTGACAATGATCTTTTTCGTGCCCTCGTCCAGACTGTTCAGCCAGTCCACAAGCCCCTGTATCCACCCAACGATCTGCCGGATATAGGGCATCAGTATCTCACCGATGGAGATGGCAAGCTCCTCCAGCTGGCTCTTCAAAATCGTAAGCTGCCCCGCAAGGTTATCCTGCATGGTCTCCGCCATCTTCTCCGCCGTGCCGTCACAGTTACTGATGGCACTGTTCAGCTTCTCAATGTCACCCGGCGCGGCATTCATCACCGCAAGGAACCCTGACATGGCATTCTTCCCCACCAGCGCCTCCGCATTGGCCGCCTTCTCCGATTCGGACATCTGCGCGAATGCCGCCCGGCAGTCCGTGAGGATGTCCCCAAGGCTCCTCATGCTCCCGTCCGTGTTCGTGGTCTGCACCGTCAGCTCCCCGAAGGCATCCCCGGTAAACTTCACTTCCCCGGTCAGGTTGGTCATCATGGAGCGCATGGCCGTCCCCGCCTGGGAAGACTTGATGCCCGCATTCGCCATCAGCCCGATGGCCTCCGCAGTGTCCTCCGCCGTGAACCCCAGGGCGCCTGCCACCGGCGCACAGTATTTGAACGTCTCCCCCATCATGGATACGTTCGTGTTGGCATTGGAGCTTGCCGCCGCAAGGATATCCGCGAAATGCCCGGAATCCTCCGCGGACAGCCCCAGGGCAGTCAGAGCATCCGTCACGATATCGGACGTAGTCGCAAGGTCTTCCCCGGAAGCGGCGGCAAGGTTCATGATACCCTCGATGCCAGAGAGCATGTCAGAAGTCTTCCAGCCCGCCATCGCCATGTAGTTCATGGCCTCGGCAGCCTCGGACGCAGAGAACTTGGTCTTGCTCCCCATCTCCCGCGCCTTGTCCCTCAGCGCCTCCAGGTCCTTTCCTGTGGCCCCGGAGACCGCCGCCACCTGGCTCATGGCCGAATCAAAGTCAGCCGCCACCTTCACTGCCGCAGTGCCAAGCCCGCCCACAGCCGCAGTGACCGGCATCAGCTTCTGCCCCACGCCCTCAATGGCGGATCCCACCGTCTTTAACTTCTCCCCTGTGGCAGCTATCTTCTGCAGCGCCACGGCGGACCGGTCCGCCTGCTGCTCCAAATCCCGCAGGTTATGCTCCGTCTCGATGATCTCCCTCTGCAGGGCATCATACTGGCCCTGGGAAATCTCGCCCCTTGCCAGCGCGTCATTCGCCTGCTCCGCCGCAATTTTCAGCGTCTCCAGCTTCTCCTTTGTCTCTTTGACCGCATCCCCAAGGAGCCGGTGCTTCTGCGCCATCAGTTCCGCATTGCCGGGGTCCAACTTCAACAGCTTGTTCACGTCCTTCAACTGCGCCTGCGTGTCCCGGATTTCCTTATTCACCTTTGAAAGCGCCGTGGAGAGCTTCGTAGTATCCCCGCCAATCTCCACCGTAATCCCCTGAATCCTGGATGCCACAACCCTCATCCGCCTTTCTCCAACGAAAAAAGGAGCCACCCCGGCTCCCATAAAAATGCAACAAAAAGCGCCTGCCATTCCTGACAAACGCCTTATGTAAAAATCTTCCCTATTCTGTTTTCAATTCTTTATTGCTATTTATCCGAACTTAAAGTCTCTTTTGCAAGTTCCGCTTCTTTTTCTCTTTTTAGTTTTTCTAAAAAACCATAGGCGTTACTTGCATTTTCCTGGATAGTGCTAGGCATACTGGAACTCGCCATGTTATGAATACATTTCTCCACAAAATGCTTTTGCGTCAACTCGCCTCCCAAATAGTTCTCCAGCTCCTGCATATTATTCTCATTCAGAAGTTTATTAATATGTCCTTGTTCCTGTACAATATCATTTATTTCTTTCAATAATTTGGCTCTTTTATCCTGGCTCATTAGTTATCCTCTCTTTCATCATTTTCCCCATTATCTTCTTCCCATTGTTTTTGTAACCGCTGATAATATCCCGGTTTAGTACAAAGCATATATCTATTTTTCTCTGGAAATTCACCCATATTAGCATTTCCATTCGCATACACCAATACCTGCACCATTTCCACAGCCAAATCAAAGCTGAACTGTTGATAATAACAGTTTTCGTCTTCACTAAGCAGACTATCTTGGAGTTCCCATATAAAAGAACATTGTACTGCCCTATTTCCACCTTTCCCATCAAAATATAATTGAAAATGAAAATTCTTTTCTTTTATCAGCCTCACTTCATTCAAAAGTCTTTGATACAGTTTTTCATATATACGATTACGAATAGATTTATTAGCAAAAAGAAAATCCATTTCCCCATATGCCGCTGTTAATGCATTCGTGCGCACTTCCTGAAATCTCAAAAATGATCTCATAGCATCTTCTAACTGTCTGCTATATTTTTCTATTTTCTTTTTACATTCTTCATCCAAATATTCCTTAATTTGAAAAGGTTCCTTATAAACTTCTTTTGTTCTTTCATCCGTATTTTGCCATACATAATCTCTAAACGCATTTTGCGCATCATAATCTAACTTCATATAATTACGACTGTATACTTCATCTGCTTTTTGTTGATTCTCAAACTTTGCAGTACCTTCTGCTAAATGTTTATTGAATCTCATATCACTTTCATTATTATCCAATTCACCTAAAACACTTTGCACAAGTTCTTTCGGCTCATCTGGAAGAAAGTATTTTATTTTCAAAAACTCCCGTTCTAAATCCTCTGCCGTTAAATACATATTTTCCAAGGCTTCTACCCGTTCATTCCTATATTCAACAGCAGAAATCAAAAATGTAACCAAAGCACTTGTAAACAAACCACTTGTTATAACTATCCCCAACTGTTTGAGATTAGATAAGAACTCTGTTCCGCCCGAAATACCTATCAACTCATAACAGCGAAACTGTAAAATAATAAATCCTACAATTCCTATTATAGCAATAACACCTGAAATATATAGTGTGCCTTTTTTATTTTTCAATTAAATTCCCCTTTTCACAATATAACAATTCCTTCTTTATTTATCAGCCTTTTTCCACCACCAAATTATAGCAGAAAAAGGCCGCCATATCAATCAGATTTCAAAACCGGTCCATATCCTCCTGCGTCCCAATCTCCGCATACCTGCACTCGTCATTCCGGCTCTCCACAAACATATCATTCACCAGCCCAATAGACAAAAGCTCCATATCCGCCATAGAAATCCCAAGCTGCACACACCGGAGCAGGAACAGCGGCGTAGTCATCTCCCGCTCTGTTGGCCGAAGTTTTTTTTAGCCTCCGCATCCGTCTTCACATTCAGCCCCCACAGCTTGATCAGCTCCGGCAGCACCTGATAAATCGAAAACGTATTAAACCCGTCCAGCCATTCCTCCACATCGTCCGGGATAGCCGGGTCTGCGTGCTTCGCCATCGTATAAGCGATATTCTCAAACATCTCCAAAGAAAACAAATCCAAGTTGGAACGCTCCTCATCCCCCTCCCCAATGCTCTTCTCCAGAATCCGCAGATCCTTATAAATATCCCTCTGGAACTTCAACCGGTAAATCCTCGGGATCGCCGCCGATGCCTTAAACAGCACCTCCTTCCCGTCAATCCCGACCTTCCTCACAATACTCATACCCTTTCAGCCTCCTTCAACCCTGTCCCTCTTCCTCGACACCGCCGCCGGCCTCCGCCCTCGGAACCGGCAGATATACACTCTTATACCAACCCTCATACGTCTCCGCCGAAGTCTTATTCCCCGTCTTCGCCTTCACATACCCGCTTGCCAGCGGCCTGGCCTTCACCGTCAGCGTCTCCGTCTGCACCTCCCGGCTTTCCTCATTGGTCTTCCCCTCAATCTTCGGCCTGCTGGCAGAACAATTATACAGCACATGCCGGATCTTCCTGATATCCCCGTCAAACTCAAACAAAAGCGCGAAAGCCCCCGTCTCCGAATTGGCGTTCTCCACCAGCACCTCATTCCCGTCCGCTTCCTCCTTCAAAACATCCGTCCGGAAACTCTCCGGAATCAGCGCCAGCTCCAGATCCCCGTCATAGCCCATATTGTTGGCAATGATATAATACTCAATCCCGTCCGCATAAAAAGACTCCGGCTCCCCGTTGGGGTCCAGCGCCAGCGAAACCGCGCCCGGCATCGCCACCGGCGTATCAAACGTCATCTCCCCGTCCTCCGCCGCCCTCTGCAGCGCATAATGGCAGTTGCAGATATTGAACTTCACCTTGTTATTCATCGTCTATACCTCCGTCTCATACAGAACCTCATACAGCTTCTCCGACTCAATCCACACCTCGCTTTTCCCGTAGAAAATCCCGTGCCTCAACAGCACCGCCTCCACAGCCTCTTCCAGCTCCGGGTCCTTCAAGTCCGTATAAAGCTCAATGTCCAGCTCATTCTTCTTAAAATACGCAATCCCGTCCGCCGAAAAATTATCGGCCCTGGGATACAGAAACACCGCAAACGGCGGCTCCGGCGCCTCCCCTTCCACGAAATGGTCATAGGCAAAAGGAAGCCCCATTTCCTCCATCATTTCCAGCACGCCCTCATGGCTCATTTGGACAGCCCCCTTTTTATCCCCTCTTCCAGCTCCCGGATGCCCTTTTCCTCCGCCGGGGCAATATGCGGAACAGCTCTCACCCTGCCGCCGCCCCGCTTCGCATGGCCCTTCTCCAAAAGATGGGTAAGCTGATACCGGTTCCTGCTGTGTACCACCATCTCCAGCGTATTGGAAGTCTCCCTCTGCCGCTTCACCGCCCAGCTCTTCTTATACTTCCCGGTCCTCACCGGAGCGCCCGCCTGCGTCTCCTTCTTCACCGTGTTCCCGGCCTTCTTCACACAGTCTTTCATCACGTCCGCGGCAAGCTCCGCATACTCCATAAGTCCATCCATAATGGTATCCGCCATCTGGTCCACAGACACCCTCCGATTGTCAGCCATCCCGTCACCTCTTCGCCAGAGAAGCCCGCAGCTTCAACATCCTATTCTGATACCGCACATTATCAATAAAAGAGATATTGTAAACCTGCCCCCGAAACAAAATCCGGTAATGCTCCGTGTCCATATCAGCCACCTCCGAACAGTACCGGATAATGAAATACATATCCTTCTGTGCGTTAATCTGCGCCGCCTCCCAGTATTCCTTCCCGGAAAGACTGTTCACAAAAGCAGAACAGGAAAAATGATCCTCCCAGGCCAGCACATGGTTCCCCGCCTTATCGTTCCCCAAAGAGCTCTTCTGGACCGTGATCCGCTCCTTCCACTCCCCCAAAGGATACCTCTGCCGGGAACTCCCGCCAGCCCCGCTAATTCCATTGCTTCTGCCCCATTCCTCCGCCATCAGAACACTTCCTTCCTGATACCGAACAGCAGGGAGCGTAAGGTCTGCACCAGTTCCTCATGGTCCGCCTGCTCCCTGTGCTCATACAGATAGGCAGTGACATACAAGACGGCAATCCGCGCCATGGGAAGATGCCCTTCCAGCTCTCCCGCTTCCATACGCGCCATATCCGCACACATGCTCTCCCCGGTCTCCAACAGCCCGAAGATAAACCCGTCCTCGTCCGCGCTGTCCACCCGGAGATACTGTTTTGCTTCCTCCAATGTCACAACCGCCATCCTGCATCCCTCCCGCCTTTCATACTTTATTTCCTGCCGGAGATTTCACACCCCCGGCATCACTCACCATACCCCGGAACCTTACGCCCCGGTGTTGCTCCCTTTAATCGCCATAGTCTTCACAGCCTCTGACAGAATCAGCTTCCCGTCCACCCTCTGGCTTGCCAGGAACCCTACCTGCCCGTTTGCCGCAAACAGCTCATTCAGCCGCTTAAAAGACCTCCCCTGCCGGTCCGCGATCCAGTAATAAGAGAAATCCCCGAAGGCCATCACCTTCGCCCCCGCCGCAACCTCTGGCACATAGGCGGAAGTATGGTACGGACGGTTCAGGATCATGTCCGGCTGCCCCGCCTGCACGGACGGCTGCCAGATATAATTGCCGTTATTGTCTTTCAGCTTCCGCAAAGCCTTCACCGTGGTATCATTCAGCACCCAGACCGCCTTCTTCCGGTACGGCGACTTCACCGCATAGAACAAATCCATCACATCGTCAAACGTGATATTCGCCGCTGCCGTGGTCACTCCGTCAGAAGCCCCGCCCGCGGCATTAAAAATACCCGTAGGCTTTCCCTTCCCGTCCCCGGTAAAGAACGCCTCTTCCTCCTTCGCCCCGATCCTGCGCCCGAACTCCTTAGAGATATACGCCTCCAGGTCAAACACGCTGTCATTCAGAAGTTCATCCGACACTTTCAGCATCGTCGCCACCTTGTACGCCCCGATGGAAACCTGCCCGAAAGAATCATCCGACTCCGGGTAAGCCCCTTCCTCGTCAATCCAGGAAGCCGTCCCCTTCGTCGCCACCACCGGGATCTTCCTGTCCCCGCTGGAAGTCTGGATCACCGTGGCGATACTCCGGAAAAAGTTCTCTTCCTCCAGAGCCTCCACCAGCGTATGCTCAAACTCGTCCGGCACCAGATACCCGCCCTCGGAATCCGTCCCCACCTGCAGGGCATTCTCCACGTCATAAAAATTCTTCCTCCGCATGGCGTTCCAGAACGTCTTTTTATACCTATCCGTCGCCCTGCCCTTCTTCTCTTCGCCGTCCGGATTGTTGTTCGGCTTATTCGTGATCGGCTCGGAGACAGGCTTATTCAGTTCCGCGTCAATCGCCGCCTGCCGTTCCAGCCGCTCAATCTCCTTCCCCAGATCCACAACCTCCTGCTCCATCTTCTCATAGGTAGCCGTATCCTCGGCCGACAGCAGGCCGTCCCCGCCCCGCTTGCTGTCCAGGAAAGCCTTTGCTGCCTCCCATGCCTTCGCACGCTTCTCCCTCAACTCCAAAATCTTCTTCATCTCCATTACCTCCGTCAATCTACTTTTTGAATTTACAAAAACCTCTTTTCCAGGCCCTGCACCGCCGCAGCACCTCAAAGCCGCTTCCCAGGCTCCACAAGCCGCAGTACCTCTAAACCGCTTCCCAGGTTCCACATAGCCGCAACACCTCAAAGCCTTCCCCTGCTCTGCCGGTTCACAGACCGCCGTAGCCCATGACCACTCCGAAAACTCAATGCCGCAAAAGCCCCAGCCGCTTCTTCAACTGCTCCACCGGAACCCTCTTTTCCGGCTCCTTCGGCACCAGCTTGGACAGCAGGGAATTAGTCACCGCCATGCGCGAAAACATCATGCCCTCCGGCTCCGCGCCTCTCACCGAATCTTTCGTGACTTCCCCTTCATGCAGAACCCCGTCCGCAAAACCAAGCTCCACCGCCTTCTTCGCATTAAACCAGCTCTCCGCATCCATCAGATGGGAAATCCTCGCCCGGCTCATGCCCGTCTTAATCTCATAGGCGTTCATGATGCTCTCCTTCACCTCGTCCAGCATCTCCCCGGCCCTCTGCATCTCCTTGGAATCCCCAATGGCAATCGTCATGGGATTATGGATCATCATCATACCCACCGGGGACATCAGGACCTCCGTCCCAGCCATGGCGATCACAGACGCCGCCGAAGCCGCCAGAGCATCCACCTTCACCGTCACATCCCCTTTGTACTCCATCAGCATGTTATAAATCTGCGCCGCCGCAAAAACGTCCCCGCCCGGAGAATTGATCCAGACCGTGATATCCCCCGTCCCTGCATCCAGCTCCTTCCGGAACAGCGCCGGCGTCACCTCGTCCCCGTACCAGGTCTCATCCGAAATCTCCCCATTCAATACCAAAGTCCTCTCCCCGTCCGTCTCATTCCGTATCCAGTTCCAAAACTTCCGCTTCATCCCTGCACCTCACTTCCCGATTTTCCAAACACTTCCCGCCGATTCTCGTAAATCGACGCATAAAAAAAGCCGCCAGATATCTCCGACTGCCAGCTTCCAAAACTCCTTTATTCTGCTTTTATGCCTTTATACCTTTATGCTTTCATGTTCCCATGCCTCACTGCCCTGTCTGGGATAACCCTGCCGGGAAATCCTCCCGTCCGGCGGCTCCTGCTCCTGCAGGTTCTTCCCCGCAAACAGCCCTGCATCTTCCAACTTGCACAGATTCCCGTTCACCAGGTACAGATCCCCGCCTTCTTCCGCCGGGATCGGGTTCATGTCCTCCATCTCCCTGATATCATTCGCAGACAGCCACCCATTCTGCCGCCCCACAGAATACCCGTTCATACGGCTCTGGTAATCCCCCCGCAGAAGCCCGTCCACGTTCAGCTTCACAAAATACTCCCGCTTCTCCTGCGGCAGCAATAAGGCTTTCTGTAAAGACTGCTCCCACCGGATCACCCATGGGTCCAGCGTATACTTCACAAACTCCAAAGATTGCTGCTCAATGTTGGAAAAACTGCTCTTGTCCAGATCCCCCACCATATGCGGCGGAATCCGGTACAGCCTGGCAATCTCGTCCACCTGGAACTTCCTGGTCTCCAGAAACTGCGCTTCCTCCGGCGGAATTCCGATCTGCTGGTACTTCATGCCCTCTTCCAGAACGGCCACCTTCCCCGCATTCTTAGAACCCCCGTAGACAGCGTGCCAGCTCTCCCGCACTTTCGCCGGGTCCTTCAACACCCCCGGATGCTCCAGCACGCCGCCCGGCGTGGCCCCGTTCTCAAAGAACCCCGCCCCATATTCCTCACAGGCCAGCGTCATCCCCACCGCATTCTTCGCCATAGCAATGGGAGAATACCCCACCAGCCCGTCAAACCCAAGCCCGGGGATATGCAGCACATCCTCCGGCGCAAGATACACCCTGCCGTACTCCCCAAAATTCGGGTTCTCGTCACTGTACCGGTTATAGACATAATAAAGCTCCCCCTTATCGTCCCGGTCAACCTCCACCTTGTCCGGCAGCAGCGGGTACAGCCCCAGCACCCGGCCCCCGCCGTCCCGTATGATCTGCGCATAGGCATTCCCCCAGATTAAAAGATGGCTCATTAAGGTCTCCCGGAACACAAAAGAAGTCATCTCCGGGTTCGGCTCGTCATGCAAGAGATAATACAAAGGATGGTCATACACCCGCTCCTTCCCCCTCCCCGCATACCGGTACAAATGCACCGGCAAGGAAGCAACCGCCTCCGACAGAATCCGCACACAGGAATAGACCGCCGTGGTCTGCATGGCCGTCCGCTCATTCACAACCTTCCCGCTGCTGCTCCGCCCAAACAAAAAAGAATAAGCTGTACTCCCGTAACTGTCCTCCGGCTTATCCCTCGCCCCCCTGATACCCAAAATCGAAGCTAACCCCATACACACCTCCTGCTAAAAATGAACAAAAGAAAAGCACCTCCAAAGAGATGCCATTCAAATCTGTACTAATCTTTGTGCAAACCTATAAGTTGATTTTTCTATTTTTTACGCAACTGTTTTGGGATAAGAATTTACCCATGTTTGGTGCTCTGCCAAAGTAATGCCATATTGTGCAGCCAAATCAATCTTACTCTGCGACGCATTATAATTATTCGGGAGATTTCGTAAATGCTCACGCACATTAATAATTTTCTTAGGAACATCACTATCTATTGACGCTTCTATCGTTTCTGGCAACACAGGAACTACATCTTCATATATTTCCATACTTTTATCAATTATCTCCTTTACCCCTGTCGCATTTATTATGTTCTTTCGATTTTTTAAAATAAATACCCCTGCCACCAACGTGCAAAGAGTTGTTGCGCCAATTACAATTGATTTTTTATGTTCTTTCAAAAAATCAATTAAATCTTTCTTCTCTTTTGCATCTTCCACTGCTTTTTTTCCTGACATAGTTTCATTTTCCATTAGTAAAGCTCCTTTCAAATTATTTGCGAATACCTTCTCTACACTTTTAAGTATTCTTTTGCTTATATCATACACCAATTTTAAAAATGAGGTATTCACAATATGTGAAAGTACAGCAAAATATACACAAAGCTATTTGGATTTTAAAACTTATTAAGAAAATCCATCATGCGATAAGCATACTGATTTCCCTGTCGCAAGAATGACAACATCATATGCATTCCTATTGTTGTATTCATTTCAGGGCTAAGCCCTGTATCAATCATCGAAATCATATACTGTAACGCTAAATAGTAATCCGCCAACTGCACCCACGCAATATCTGTTTTCAACATAGCAAGCAACTCTGCTAATGGTTCATCAAAGTCTTTTATAAAACTTGTTTTCCGTTGTTTTAACTCAATGCTTTCATTTTCCCTTAACTTTAGAAATTTCTTTATAAATGGAATATCATCTTTTTTTCTTGGAACTAATAATGACTGGTATACATTAATCATCTCGTTATCATATATTTGCGTCCATTCCAGAAAAATCAACCAGACCATGTTAGCAACTGCCTCTGGCACCTTCAAATTTCCATTTTCATCTACATCCTCAATCGCTTTACCAAATGCTTCAAAGCAATCCGATAATATCGATCCACGTATGCTATCGTTTTTAGAAAATGCATCCAATATCCTATTACAATAATCATATCCCTTTTTGAAATCAGCATTTTTCAGTGCAGTCTCTGAATATGAAAACGGTAATAATATCTCTAGCATTTTTACAAGTTCATTACTATTTTCTATAGTAAAATTCATAGCAGTTAAATCCGATAAATCTACATTCAATAACTCATCTACAGTTTTCCCATAATGAGTTGCTATCGCTCGCAAAGTCTGAATGTCTGGTTGACGTTCACCAGACTCATAATTTTTAATTGTCGTATTTCCATAATCAACCACTTTCGCAAGATCGTGTAATGTTTCCCCGTGGATTTTTCTCAATTTTTTTATATTTTCACCTAATCTGATTTCCGACTTATCCCACATAATACCTGCTTCTTCCTTATCGTATTTTCAATATAATCATATCATAAAAATTCGCTTCTTAAAAGGACAAAATCCCCCTTTCATCA
>ERZ808049.605-NODE-605-length-15525-cov-19.023433_pt1 | contig 15525 bp, 14 predicted proteins | sample MGYA00380198_ERZ808049 | MGnify/ENA primary metagenome ERZ808049 (study PRJEB31490, sample SAMN06133414) | mouse gut metagenome | isolation source: Z2_2 | host: mice | place: China: Chengdu | collected 2015-05 ...
GCCCTTGACGGGAAACGCCGGGGGAAGCTCCGCAGACAGGAAATCGAAATCTATTACTCTTTTGTCGGCAAGGTAGAATTGCCCGACTAAAGCCCGACCCGTCCGGCAGTCAGCCGGACAGGGAACGGCAAAATTTTTTACACTTCTTTTACTTCTTTATCTCACATGAGCAAAGAGCCAGGGCATGAAACAGCTTATGGCGGGCGGCGGCGTTGCACTGATTGGTATGCAGCTTATTCCACTGCTTGCCAATCTGTTCAGTTAAGGTGGTGACAGCCTATGCTGAATATTCTCGACCAGATTGGACAGTGGATCAAGGAATTTCTCATTGAGTGCATTATGGGAAATCTGTCCGGGCTGTTCGATCAAGTGAATGATACGGTTGGGGACGTGGCAGCGGACGTAGCACTGACACCCCAGGGATGGAATCCTGGGGTGTTCTCCATGATCCAGTCATTATCCAACAACGTGATTGTTCCTATAGCCGGAATTATTTTAACGTTTGTTCTCTGCTATGAATTAATCAGTATGATAGCGGAGAGAAATAACATGCATGATTTTGAAACATTTATTTTCTTCAAGTGGATTTTCAAAGTATTTGTGGCAGTTTATCTTGTTACACATACATTTGATATTACGATGGCGGTTTTTGAACTGTCACAGACTGTGGTACAACAGAGCGCAGGTGTAATCACAGGGAACACGGCAATCCAGTTTGACACTGTTTTAGGCAGTCTGCCAGACCAGTTTGAAACAATGGGAAACGGGGAACTGTTTGGACTTCTGGTGGAAAGCATATTAATCCGGATCACCACACCAATCCTGTCTGTCTGTGTCATGCTGGTGCTGGTGGGGCGTATGGTGGAAATCTATATTTACTGTTCCGTGGGTGCAATTCCCTTTGCAACCATGACCAACCGAGAATGGGGGCAGATGGGGAATAATTATCTGCGTGGGCTTGTCGCACTTGGTTTGCAGGGCTTTTTTATTATGGTGTGTATTGCGATTTATGCTGCTCTTATTGCAGGAATTGGGAGTGCAGAAAATATCCATGCTGCGATATGGAGCTGTGCGGGATATACACTGCTTTTGTGTTTTTCACTGTTTAAAACCAGTTCCATTTCACGTTCTATTTTTAATGCACACTAATAGGGCTGACAACAGATTTTATACAAGGAGGAATGAAAATGGATTATCCGAAGATTTACAAGGCATCTCTGGAAGAAGCGATGTTTAGGGGTGAAACTGAACTTTTCCATACGTCCCATAAGTTAAATATTGCTTGTAAACAGGCAATAGAAACCGCTATCAGGGAAAATTTTGATGGGATACACTTAAATAAAGATTGTTTTCAGCACGTTTTGGAGGAATATGGTGCAGGGCGGCTGGAATGGGTGCTTGCTAATACGCTTCAGCAAAAAGATTATGACGGGCGATTCTCTAGTGACAATAAGAAGTGGGCAGGAACAATCCACATACCAGAAACCAACGCAAACGGTGTTGATTTGCGCCGAAATTTTATGGTAGATAGCCACCCCGCGGTGTTGGACGGTTTTATTAGCTTGGTGCGTTATGAACTGACAGAAAGAAAAATTCAGCAGCGAAAGCTGTCTATCAAAGAGCAATTATCTGTGCCAATGACACAAAATGCCAATCCCATAGAAAGAAAGCAGAACAGGGAGGTGAGGTAAATGCCATTTGTACCTGTACCGAAAGATTTGACAAAAGTAAAGACAAAGGTAGCATTGAACCTGACAAAACGCCAGCTTTTTTGTTTTGGGTTAGGCGGGCTGATTGGAGTTCCGACCTATCTTCTTACACGCGGCAGCATTGGGAACGAGTCCGCAGCACTTTTGATGATTGTGCTAATGCTGCCTTTTTTTGCTTTTGGCATTTATGAAAAGGATGGACAGCCGTTGGAGAAGGCATTACGGAATTTTATCTATGTTTCCTTCCTACGCCCTCCGTTTCGTCCGTTCCGAACTAATAATGGCTATGCTGCACTAATGCGGCAGGCGGATTTTGATAAGGAGGCAGAACAAATTGAAAACAAGACAGCAATTAAAACAGCAAAAAGCTCTGCAAGCCGCGAAAAACCAGTATCAAAAGGATAAAAACCAGTTAAAGGCAATCCGGCTTCTGCCAGAGGAAAAACTGGCAAAAAAGGAAAAGAAACGCCTTACCGCTGCTGTAAAAAAGGCAAAGCGTGATGGAAAAATTCCACAGAGCGCACAGGAAACAATCCCCTACCGGGAAATGCGGCGGGATGGGATTTGTGATGTGGATGGACATTATTTTACAAAGCAGGTAGAGTTTCTTGATATCAATTACCAGCTTGCACAGAATGAGGACAAGAACATTATCTTTGAAAATTGGTGTGATTTTCTCAATTACTTTGATGCTTCAATTAAATTTCAGCTTTCTTTCTTAAATCAGAAAGCAGATATGGAGAAATTTCGACGTTCCGTGGATATACCAGAACAGGACGATGCGTTCAATGAAATACGAAAGGAATATACTGGAATGTTGCAAAGTCAGCTTGCTCGTGGCAATAATGGATTAACAAAGACAAAATATATTACATTTGGAGTGGAAGCGGATGATGTGAAAATTGCAAAGACACGCTTAGAGCGAATTGAGGCGGATGTACTAGCAAACTTTAAAGTGCTTGGGGTAAAAGCAAAGGTATTGAACGGGTTTGAGCGTCTTGCTATATTACACCAGATGTTTCACCCTGATGGGGAGAGAAAATTCCGGTTTGCATGGGATGCCATTTGGCAGACGGGGCTTTCCAGCAAAGATTTTATTGCCCCAGACAGTTTTACTTTCCAAAATGGACAATATTTTAAAATTGGACAGACTTATGGAGCAGTTTCTTTTTTGCAGATTTTAGCGCCGGAACTAACAGACCGTATGCTGGCAGATTTTCTTGATTTAGAAAATAGTATGGTGGTAACACTGCATATACAGTCCATTGATCAGAGTACAGCAATTAAGACAATTAAGCGCAAGCTAACAGATCTTGACAAAATGCGCATAGAGGAGCAGAAGAAGGCAGTACGTGCAGGGTATGATATGGATATTATACCAACGGACCTTGCCACTTATGGAAATGAAGCAAAGACATTATTAGAGGATTTGCAGAGTCGTAATGAGCGCATGTTTTTAGTTACAATCCTTGTGATGAATACAGCAAAAAAGCGGCAAAAGCTGGAAAATAATGTATTCCAGGCGGCGGGGATTGCACAGAAATACAACTGTGCATTGCGGCGGTTAATCTACCAGCAGGAGCAGGGCTTTTTGTCGTCGCTTCCGCTTGGAGTGAACCAGATTGAAATACAACGGGGGCTTACCACAAGCAGCACAGCAATTTTTGTGCCATTTACTACACAAGAATTGTTTCAGTCTGGTGAGGTTTTATATTATGGTGTCAATGCTCTTTCTAACAACCTGATTATGTGTGACCGCAAAAAGTTGAAAAACCCAAATGGGTTAATTCTTGGCACACCAGGCGCAGGAAAGTCCTTTTCTGCAAAAAGAGAAATTACCAATGCGTTTTTGATTACAACGGATGATATAGCGATTATCGATCCAGAAGCGGAATATGCGCCCCTTGTAACTGCACTTGGAGGGCAGGTAATAAAGGTGTCGCCTATGTCAAACCAGTATATCAATCCAATGGACATTAATTTAAACTACAGTGAAGATGATGACCCATTAATTTTAAAAAGTGATTTTATCCTTTCGCTGATGGAGTTAATGATGGGAAAGGTGGAGCCGGACGAAAAAAGTATTATTGACCAGTGTTTGCGGCGGGTGTACCACAGTTTTTTTGATGATCCAGTGCCAGAAAAGATGCCTGTTTTACAGGATCTATATGAGGAGATTGAAAAGTATGGTGGGGAACGGGCGCGTCATGTGGTGGACTGTATGGCAATCTATGTGACTGGTTCGCTGAATGTGTTTAATCATAGGACAAATGTAGATATTCATTCAAGGATTGTCTGTTATGACATTAAGGAACTAGGAAAACAGCTAAAAAAACTTGGTATGCTGGTCGTGCAGGATCAGGTCTGGGGACGTGTTACAATTAACCGGGAGATGCATAAATCTACACGGCTCTATGTAGATGAATTCCATCTTTTATTAAAGGAAGAACAAACCGCTGCATATTCTGTGGAAATTTGGAAGCGTTTTAGGAAGTGGGGTGGGATACCAACTGGTATTACGCAGAACGTAAAGGATCTGTTGTCATCACGCGAGATAGAGAACATTTTTGAGAACAGTGACTTTATCTATATGCTGAACCAAGCGGCAGGCGACCGACAAATCCTGGCAAAGCAGCTCAATATCTCCCCGCACCAGTTATCGTATGTAACAAATTCCAATGCTGGTGAGGGGCTTTTGTTTTATGGAAATGTGATTATTCCGTTTATTGATCATTTTCCAAAAGACACACATTTATATAAGTTGCTGACAACCCGGCTGGAGGATTTGGCAGAGGGAAGTAAATAAAAGAGTTGTTAATTTACAATAAATAGTTATACTCTGACAATAGAAAGCTATATTTTACAATAAATATCTATAATAGCGGTTTTGGCGTGAATTTTACAATAATTATTCATACTGACGTACTGGTATTTACAATAAAAAGTTATACTGGTGCGAAGCCGCCGAATGGATTGGCTGTAAGAATGGTTTTTAATGTCTGTTGCGGTATTGCTGTTGCGTGGAATGTTCTATGCGATGGCATTTTTTATTGGTAATTCCGGTGTTTGTATAACTATTTATTGTCAAAACGGAGAAAGGAGTATGACTTATTATTGTCAAGAAACAAGAGTGAGGTTTATAATGAATAGTTTTATCAAATGGGTTGGAGGCAAGCGGCTTTTGCGCAACCAGATTTTACAAGAGTTTCCAAAAGAAGAAACAGAGTGCTATGTAGAAGTATTTGGCGGCGCTGCATGGGTACTTTTTGCAAAAGAGAAACATGCAAAGATAGAGGTTTATAATGATGTCAACCATAACCTTGTAAATCTGTTTCGTTGTGTTAAGTATCATACAGATGCTTTTTATCATGAATTAAAATGGAATCTGGTATCAAGAGAGCAGTTCGATCAAGCAAAAGAGGAATTGAATCGCTCCTGTTTAACAGATGTTCAAAGAGCAGCATGTTTTTTTGTTTTGATAAAATGCAGCTTTGGTGCCAAAATGCAGGATTTTAGCGGGAAACGGGTTTCTTTTCACAATACAATAGAAAATTTAGGGTGTTTTAGAGAAAGACTCAAGGCAACCATTATTGAACAGCTAGATTTTGAAAAACTAATTTCCCTTTATGATAGAGAAGGAACATTGTTTTATGCTGATCCGCCTTACTATAAAGCAGAAGAATACTACACAGAGGAATTTCAGGTTTCAGATCATATCCGGTTAAAGGAAAGACTAGATAAGATTCAGGGTAAATTTGTGCTGACTTATAATGACTGTTCCTTTATACGTGAATTGTATCATGACTACAGGATAATTTCGGCAGAACGGCAAAGTAATATTACAGCACCGACTGTTAAGAAAAAATATCAGGAAGTAATCATTAAAAATTTTGATTAGTTGTTTTTAGAAATCAGGAGAAAACAATGGAGAATAAAAAATATACAGTTATATTGGCAGATCCGCCGTGGAAGTACCATGTGTATTCCAAAAAGGGGAAAGGCAGGAGTGCAGAAAGCCATTATCCAACCATGCAGCTTGCAGATATTCAGGCTTTGCCTGTTGCGGATATAGCAGATAAGGACTGCGCCTTATTTTTATGGGTGACTTTCCCACAGTTGGAGGAGGCACTTTCCGTTATAAAAGCATGGGGATTTACTTATAAAACTGTAGCGTTTGTATGGGTGAAACAAAATAAAAAAAGTGATTCTTTGTTCTGGGGAATGGGATACTGGACACGCTGCAACGCAGAGTTATGTTTGCTTGCAACAAAAGGAAGCCCGAAACGTGCCAGTGCAGGAGTGCATCAAATAGTGCTTTCCCATGTACAGGAACACAGTCGGAAACCAGAGGAAGTCCACAGGCGGATTATACAGCTAATGGGAGATGTACCACGGGCAGAGCTGTTTGCACGCAGAAAAACAGACGGTTTTGATGTATGGGGAAATGAAGTGGACAATGAGATTGTATGGAATATAAAAAAGGAGGCGTAACGCATGGCAGAAAACAATCAAACACAGACAGAGCAGTTATTGGAGAATGAGGCAGTACAGGAATTTTTAAAACTGCTGATGAAGAACCGTCCAGAGGAAGGGCAGGACTTTTCTGTGCTGCTCTGGCAGATTGAGGGAATGGGACGACAGCTTGATGCAGCCTTACGGGAACTAAATGAAGTGAAAACACAGCTTACAGGTATGCAGGAAACGCAAGAAAAACGATTTGTTGATCGCGTCACCCAGACAGTAGAAGGGAAAATTCACACAATACAGGAACGGATGGCAGAAATGAAGAAACGGATTATAGAAGGGGCAAAAAAAGCGGTAGCAGGTTTCAAGCGTGCAGGTGTAAAGGCATTGGACAAGGTGGTTTCCGCGCTTAGCATAAAAAAAGCACTGGAGCAGACGCACAAAGATCTCACAGAGTCCATTTCTGATATAAAACAGTCAATTGGGAAGATAGAAACCATTGGACAAGAATTGCGCAGCGTAGGCGGACATATCAAAAATGTAGGACGTGTTATGACAGGGAAAGAACAGCAAAAGATAGACGGAGGAAAAGAGGGACGTTTTCAGTCAGCAGTGCTTTCTCCGCTGCGTCTGCAAAAAAATATCCTTACAAAACTTAATAACCTTACATTGTCAGCAATTGGAAGTGTGGAGCGTCTGGAACAGGCGGCAGGACGTGAAAAAGAAGAAGCTGTGCCAGAAATAGGGCATATGGAACAAAAAGAAACAGCGCTTGATCATAAAAAGGAGGCAGAGGTTGCGGAATTAAGCCGTGAAAATCAGCCCAAGAAAGAAAAAGAAAAAATATCACTTTTGAAAGAGCTTCAGGAGGGCAAGGAACAGGCGGCAGCCGCCCGCACTGATCCGAACTCAACTAAGGAAAGGAAAATACAGGAGGCTGCGTTATGAGAGGACAGGAGTTTCGTGTAAGGGATAAGAAAGTTCAGAAAATGACACGGGACGGGCTGACAGAGCAAAACTTGTCACAGGGGACAAAGCGACGCATTAGCAGTCGCGTTGCAGATGTATCTTTTACACAAAATAAGCCCGAAGATAAGAAGGAAGAAATTCATAACAGACAGTTACATAAAAAAATGCATCAGCAGACAGCAAATACAGATGGCAGTTCAGGTGCGCAAAATTACTTGTCGCCAGAGCAGGAGGAAATAATACCGTTTGCAGATGCATCTGTTCCAGAGGTATGGGGACCGCAAAACGTTCCCGCTTCCATGCGTGATGCAGGCGATAAACCAATACCAGAGGGAAATGCGTTTGATACACGAAGCAGCCCAATGAAAGAGGGGCAGGAAAAAAGGCACAGGCAGAAAATGGTTGAAAACAAAGAAATGAATGAAAAAAAGACGTTTTCTGCTGATGGTGGACATGGACGGCTAAAATTTGAAGCGGAGCCAGACAAAGAACCAGCAGGCAAAGACACTATGGCAATGAAAAAGAAACAGGCAGTAAAATTTATTGCTGATGGTACAAAAACAAAATTTCTGGAAGAAACGGATAGTGGAAGAAAATCCGTTATTGTTTCCGATCTTGGGCAGCTGAAATTTGAAGCGGAGCCAGACAAAGAACCAGTAGAAAAAAGACACATGATAATGAAAAAAAAACAGGCAGTCAAGTTTACTGTAGATAGTGCAAAATCAGAGAGAAAACCACATTCAGAGTTACTAGAAGAAAATATTGACCACGCTGCACCTTCAGGAACAGAAGCTGCAGGCACAATGGAAAAGCCACCGCCAATAAGGAAAGAGCCAGCGGGTAAATCCAGACAACAGAAAAAATTGGAAAAAGCACAGCAAAGAGTGGAGAGAGTAGGCGGCAGACTGGAGAAGGCACAAGAAAAATTGCCAACGCGCCGCCGTATCCAGTTTGCAAGACAGTATGACAGTGAAACTGGAAAAGTCAAATCCCACTTGTATTTTGAAACAGAAATAATTCCACAAAATGAAAAACCGCCGTTTTCCAAAAGGGCAGCAAAAGCAGCAAAACGAGCAGTTACAACAACGGCTGTATTAAAAGTACACCAGAAAATACGGGAAACCGAACGTGACAATGTAGGCGTGGAGGCAGCACATAAAGCGGAGTTTGCCACCGAACGCGGCATGGGGCGTTATCTGCGCAAAAGAGCGCGCAGGCTTCATGAAAAGCCTTATCGGGAAATGAACAGGGCGAAAAAACGCTTAGAAAAAGCCAATATTAATCTGGAATATCAAAAGCTGTTGAAAGACAATCCGCAATTACAAAAAAACACCGTTGCGAAATGGATACAAAAACAAAAGTTAAAACGCAGTTATGCGGCTGCGGCAAGGGAAGCGGAAAAAGGCGTACAGCATACGACAAATGTGCTGACTGCCATTGGGCAGAAAGTGCGTGCACTGGCGCAGGCTGTGGCAACGAGAAAAACGGCACTTGGTATTGTGGCGGTTGGAGCGCTGATTCTTCCTACGTTTGGCTCTTTGTTTTCTTCCTGTTCTGCAATGCTTACAGGAATCCAGTCTGCAATTGTTTCCACTTGCTATGTAGCGGAAGATACGGAAATAAATGCCAGTGAATTAACTTATACGGAGCTGGAAACGAATTTGCAGATAACGATCAACAATACGGAAACTGATTATCCAGGATATGATGAATATCGGTATTCTATCGGGGAGATTGGACACAACCCGTATGAACTGATGGGTTATCTGTCTGCGGTGTATGATAATTTTACTTATACACAGGTAGAAGCGGAGATCTTGCGCCTGTTTGAATTGCAGTACCAGCTTACATGGGAGGAAATCGTAGAAACGCGCACTTACACAGATGAGGAAGGAGTGGAACACGAATACGAATGGAATGTCCTAAAAACAACACTTTCAGTAAACCCGCTATCTGGAATCATTGCCGCAAGCCTTCCCGCCGGTGATCCATCTGATCGTTATGGAGTGTATATGCAAACCTGTGGAAATCGTCAGTGTTACGGAAACCCATTTAATTTTGCATGGATTTCCTATGTCACAAGCCCTTACGGATACCGGATACACCCGATTTCTGGTGAAAAAAATCTGCACAGTGCTGTTGACATTGGCATAGCGGAAGGGACACCGATTTTAGCGATACAGGACGGACGGGTAGTATCTGTTGGAGATGCTGGAGAATATGGTCTGTGTGTGGCAATTGAAGGAGAGGACGGATACCAGTCAAGGTATGCACATTGTTCTTCCCTTTTTGTAAGCGCTGGACAGGAAGTAAAACGTGGGGATATCATTGCTGCGGTGGGAAGCACTGGAAACAGTACAGGTGCGCATTTACATTTAGAAATCACACATAATGGTGAATACTTAAACCCATATTTTTATGTAGATAATGGCGGCAGCGGCTATCTTCCAAGTGGTGGTGCGGCAGGAAGCCCAGATTTTTCTGAAAACCCTGGTGATGCGATGGGGGATGGCAGCTTTGAAGCGATGCTTATGGAAGCAGAAAAATATCTGGGGTATCCGTATGTATGGGGCGGTTCTTCTCCTTCCACGTCTTTTGACTGTTCTGGATATGTTTCGTGGGTAATTAATCATTCCGGCGTGGGGAATGTCGGCAGGCAGACGGCGCAAGGATTATATAATCTATGTACGCCAATTACACGGGCTAATATGCAGCCAGGGGATCTGGTGTTTTTCACTGGAACCTATTCTACAGCAAACCCTGTCACCCATGTAGGTATTTATATCGGTGGAGGACGCATGATCCACTGCGGATCGCCAATTTCCTATGCCAGCATTGACAGTAACTATTGGGCTTCCCATTTTTACAGTGGAGGGCGTTTGCCTTGACAACAGGTGTCCAGAAATAATAAAGTTGGATAATTTTTGAAAGATGCAGAAACGATATAAAAGTTTAAGCATCTTTTTCTTTACCCAAATGAAATATGATGATGTACCTGACTGCATTTCGGAATGGAAAAATATCAGACTTAATTACAAAAAAGGCATTTATAATATCAAACTTAATTGCAGATGGACAACAGGATTTACATAAAAAGGAGGTTGAAGAAAATCGAAACAAATAAGATTATCAACGGGGATTGTCTTGCAGTATTGAGGACAATGCCAGCGGAGAGTGTTCATTGCTGCGTGACATCGCCGCCGTATTATGCCCTCCGTGATTATGGCATGGAGGGGCAGATTGGAAGGGAGGCAACGCCAGAGCAGTATATTGAAAGGCTTACAGAAATTTTTACAGAAGTTTACAGGGTGTTAAAAAAAGATGGAACTTGTTGGCTGAATATCGCGGATACTTATTGCGGCACTGGAAGCAAAGGCGTCTGTCTGGACCCCAAAAACCCAAAAGGACGCAATGGGCAGAAGGTTTCCCTCGCACAGAAGGTAGTAGGCTGCAAACAAAAAGATATGCTTGGTATTCCGTGGCGGCTTGCCCTTGCCTTACGGGACAAGGGATGGTATCTGCGAAACGATATTATCTGGCAAAAGGGAAATGCAATGCCAGAAAGTACAAAGGATCGGCTGACACGTAGTTATGAGCATATTTTTCTGCTGGCGAAAGCAAAGAAATATTTTTTTGATGCAAAAGCAATTGCGGAACCAATTGCAGAAGGGACAACAAAACGGTATATGGCGGGGCGTGGGAAACAGCATAAATATTCAGAAAAAGTACCAGGGCAAGGCAGTATACAAAAGCTGAACCAGCCGCGCAGAGCAGGGGATATTAAGAAAACGGACATCTCCCCATACCGGAATTGCAGAGATGTATGGCGGATTAATACGGTATCATACAGAGGCGGGCATTTTGCCGCTTATCCTCCCAAACTGGCGCAGCGTTGTATTCTTGCCGGCTGTCCAGAGGGCGGGATTGTGTTAGATCCGTTTTTTGGAAGCGGAACAACTGGACTTGCTGCCTTGCAGAATAACAGGGATTACATCGGAATTGAATTGAATGAAGCATATTGTGCGCTTGCAGAAAAGCGGATATATGGCGAATTATAAGGAGGGCATTATGAGAATCGGTTTAATTGATGTAGATGGACACAGATACCCTAATCTGTGCCTGATGAAACTGTCTGCCTATCATAAGGTGCGTGGGGATACTGTGGAATGGCATGATGGAAGGCGGCAGTATGACCTTGTATATCTGAGCCGTGTTTTTACGGACAGTTATTCTAAAGATTACAGCGGAAAAATTCGCGCAGACTGCATTATCCGTGGTGGTACAGGATACGGGCTTGCGAATAAACTTCCTGACATAGTGGAGCATACATTTCCTGACTATGGATTGTATCCGCAGTTTTTGGGAACTGCTTACGGCTTTTTGTCACGTGGCTGTCCCCGTGGGTGCGGTTTCTGCATTGTAGGGGAAAAAGAAGGAAAAAATGCCGTAGCAGTTGCAGACTTGTCTGAGTTTTGGGCAGGTGAAAAGGAGATTAAGCTAATGGATGCAAACTTACTGGCGTGTCCAGACTGGGAGAGGCTTTTGAGGCAGCTTGCTGACAGCGGTGCAACTGTGGATTTTACACAGGGGCTTGACATACGTCTTATGACACCAAAAAAAGCGGAAGTGCTTAACCATGTAAAGACAAAAATGCTGCATTTTGCATGGGATAACCCAGAAGATGATTTAATCCCTTATTTTAAAGAATTTTTGGAACTGACAGCGGTAAAAGACTATCGGAAACGACGTGTTTATGTCCTTACGAATTATGGCAGCACCCATGAACAGGATTTATCCCGTATCTATACCTTGCGGGATTTGGGTTATGACCCTTATGTAATGATTTATGAAAAGCCTACATCGCCGCCTGTTACACGCAAGCTGCAACAGTGGGTAAATAACAAATGGTTCTTCCGCGCAGTAAAAGATTTTTCGGAGTTTGACCCGGTTGGGCGCGGAAAATGGAAAGGAGCAGGGAATGAAAATTCACAGGCTGAAAGCAGAACTGCAAAAGGCAACACAGAAAGCCGCCGAGTGGCAGGCGCGGATTAAGGATTTGGAACGCCAGATTACCGAACAGGAAAATTTAGAAATCGTACAGGCTGTGCGTGGAGTCACGACTACGCCAGAAGAATTGAAAAAAATCCTTGAGATGATCCAATCTATGAAAACATTGCCACAGAACAGTTTTACCAAGAAGGAAGGAGCAGATGAAAATGGAAAATAAAATGAGGCAGATGATACTGGCATTTGTGCTTTGCATAAGTGCATTTTTTATGCCTGTGACAGCATATGCTGCGGGGGGAGCGGATACTACGCCGCCTGTTATCCATGCGGAAGTGCTGGACAAGGTTCTGCACATTGAGGCAGACGATAAAGATTCTGGAGTGGATGCGGTATATATTAATGGAAAACGTATCAATTACCGTGTAGATCATGCAGTGGATCTGGAAGTGGAAGATTTTGCAGGAACAGATACAGAAATGATTACAATCTATGCAGTGGACTTTGCCGGAAACCAGTCAAAAACGGTGGAGATTAAAAATCCTTTCTGTGAAACGGTTTCCAAACCATTTACACCAGACGGGCAGGCTACAATAGTGGACAATGCCACAGATGGGGACGGCAAAGAATTTTATACGTTTACTACGCCAGAGGAACATATTTTTTATCTGGTAATTGATAAGCAGAGGGAATCTGAAAATGTATACTTTCTCAATGCTGTTACAGAAAGGGATTTGATGGCACTGGCGGAGAAGGAAAGCGAACAAAGTATAGCTGGTGAAAGTGCAGTGCCAGAAATGCCTGTCTGTAACTGTACAAAGAAATGTGTTGCTGGGGAAGTCAATACAGTTTGCCCTGTCTGCAAAAATAATTTAAAAGAGTGTACAGGGAAAATTGAAAAACTACCTGTGACAGAAGAACCAGAGAAGAAAGCAGAACAGCCGGAAAAAGGAAGCAATGGAACAATGATATTTGTACTTCTTGCGGCTGTTGCAGTGGGTGGTGCTGGTTATTATTTTAAGATTTATAAACCAAAACATGAGCTTGACGATGCAGAGGATCTGGACGATTTGTTTGATGATTCCGATGAAACAGAAATAAATGAAGATGAACAACAGCCGGAATTGTCAGAAAGGAAAGAACCCTTCCAGCCAGAATCAGGGATTGGGGAGGATACAGACACCATTGAATATGACGATTATCCAGATGATGAACCAGAACAGGAGGAATAATGGCATGACACGTTTTACAGATTCCCCTTATGAATATATGATGACACAAAAACCAGAAGCAGGATTGCCGCAGGAAAGCGAAGCACGAAACGACCCATCTAAAAATTTATGTGGAACTTGTCCGTATGGGCGTGGCAGACCATGTGTAAGCGTGTGCATGAAGAAACTGCTTTCTGTAGCGGGAAAAAGAAGGAGGAAAACCATTGAAACAGATACATAAAAAGGCACTCTTGCTTGCGTTGCTTCTTGCCGCTGCATTTGCTGGAACGATGCTTGCCTTGTATCCTGTATGGGAACACAGGCAGGAACAGAAAGAGCAGGAAGCCCTTCTCTTGCAGTTGGAACAGCAAATTAATGAGGAGGACACAGCCAGTATCAGGCTTACAAAAGAAATACAGAAGGAAAAAGCTGCTGACAAAAAAGAAAGTGGGCTTTCTATTATAATAGAAGAAACAGGAGAAGCCAGAGCAACCAATAAGGAAATAAAAACTGGAACAACTAAAATATTTATGCCAGAAGCCGGGGCAATGATTGGGATGCTGATAATCCCCAAAATAGAAGCACAACTTCCAGTGACGGCTGGCGTGACAAAAGAACAGCTCAATGTATCAGAGGGGTGGGTGATGCAGACAGCACCTATTGGCAGTGAGGGAAACGCTGTAATCGCAGGTCATCGCAGTTACACATGGGGACAGCATTTTAACCGTCTGGAAGAACTGGAAACGGGTGATGAGATATTTTTTATTGGGACAGACAGGAAAACCACACGGTTTGTAGTGTCAGAAACCTTAACTACAGAACCAGACGATCCAGCGGTATTTGCTGCGCCGCCTGTGGGAATGGCGCAGCTTACACTTTACACATGTACCCCGGTAAGAACGGCAACGCACCGGTTCCTTGTTCGTGCGTTGCTGGAAGAATGAAAGGAGGATATCCATTTGAAACAGATTACAATGATTTTTTTGGCAGTATGCCTTTTTTTACTGCTGGATTTTCCAATGACAGTATATGCGGCGGAAGTGGAAAGAAACAGGGACTTGACGGTAACTGATACAGAAGAATATCCAGAGCTGCCAGAAAAAAGCATATCAGAAACGACAACAAAACCAGAGAACCAGACAATGAATAAGAAAACTGGCAATCTTTATATTCAAAACGCTGGGGAAGGCACTGGAGAAAAATTATCCGGGGCAGTGTTTGTTATTTATAGAAAGGGAAATAAAAAAATCGCGGAACTAACAGTTAAAAACGGAACAGCATCATTATCCCTTCCAGAAGGAGAATATTATTTAATGCAAACCAAAGCAGCACCCGGTTATGGTGTGGAAACTGCCCGCATTTATTTTAATGTGATTACAGAAGGAATGACTTTGGTGGAAGTGACAAGCGAAATAGATCTGGAGCATACAAATCCACAGGATTTATTACCAAAAACAGGGGAAAATCTGCCAATTAGGATTTATGCTTTGTCTGTAGGCTGTTTTTTATTAGCTGTTTTATGTGGGATTTTCCTTTGGAGAGATAGACAAAAAGATACAGCAAGTGATACAACAGCCCCATAAAAGGAATGAGAACGGATAAGTTATCTGATATCCCAATAAAAAGGCAAAAGCAGCAAAGACAGTCTTATAAGAGGCTGTCTTTGTTGTGTATACGCCGATGCAGAGGAAATTTGCCATTAAAATGGCGCATCGGCTGCACGGCGGGTAGGGGAAGCAACCTTCCCTGCTTGATTTGCAAATAGTTTAGGAGGTGTTACATATAGCTATCTTGATTTTAACCGAAAAACCGAGCGTTGCGCAGTCCATAGCAAAAGCCATCGGCGTGACAGGGCGTAAGGACGGTTATCTGGAAGGCGCGGGCTATTTGGTAAGCTGGTGCGTGGGGCATCTGGTAGCGCTTGCCGCTGCTGACCGTTACGATTCGCACTATTCTAAGTGGCTGCGTGAGGATTTACCAATTCTGCCAAATCCGTGGCAGTTTGTAGTATCGCCTGTCACACAAAAGCAGTTTGACATTATAAAAAGTCTAATGGAACGCCCAGATGTGGAAGAACTAATCGAAGCGACGGATGTTGGATAGTGCGGAGGGGCGACAAACAAATACAAATAAAAAAGGGACTTCCTCAATCCTTAAAAGGCTATGAC
>ERZ808049.614-NODE-614-length-15258-cov-5.351953_pt1 | contig 15258 bp, 17 predicted proteins | sample MGYA00380198_ERZ808049 | MGnify/ENA primary metagenome ERZ808049 (study PRJEB31490, sample SAMN06133414) | mouse gut metagenome | isolation source: Z2_2 | host: mice | place: China: Chengdu | collected 2015-05 ...
ATTTCTGTTAGACAAGCATGATACCATAGGGATTGACTGTGTGGCAATGTGCGTAAACGATATTGTCTGCGCAGGAGCAGAGCCTTTATTCTTTTTAGATTATATTGCATGCGGAAAGAATTATCCTGAAAAAATCGCGACGATCGTAAGCGGCGTTGCAGAGGGCTGCAAGCAGGCAGGCTGCGCGCTGATCGGCGGGGAGACTGCGGAGCATCCGGGACTGATGCCGGAGGAGGACTATGATTTGGCGGGTTTTGCCGTAGGTGTGTGCGATAAGAAGGACATGATTACAGGTGAAAACTTAAAGGCAGGAGACGTGCTGATCGGCATGGCTTCCACAGGGGTGCACAGCAACGGCTTTTCCCTGGTCCGCAGGGTATTTGAGAAAGAGCTTACAAAGGAAGGCCTGGATACATATTATGAGGAGCTTGGAAAGACTCTTGGAGAGACCCTGCTTGCCCCCACAAGAATTTATGTGAAAGCACTGAAAGCTGTGAAGGAGGCAGGCATTAAGATTCACGCATGCAGCCATATCACCGGAGGCGGTTTTTATGAGAACGTGCCGAGAATGCTCACAGACGGCGTCCGGGCGGTGATCAAAAAGGACAGCTACCCTGTGCCGCCTATTTTCGGAATGATGCAGAAAAAAGGCGAGATTGAGGAGCAGGTCATGTATAATACCTTCAACATGGGCATCGGCATGGTGGTGGCTGTGGACGTAGCTGATGCCGGGAAAGCCATGGAGGCCATGAAGGCTGCCGGGGATACTCCCTATGTGATCGGCTCCATCGAAGCCGGCGAAAAGGGTGTGATTTTATGTTAAGAGTCGGTGTTCTGGTATCCGGGGGCGGCACCAATCTTCAGGCCATTCTGGATGCCATTGACAGTGGAGCCATCAAAAACGCGAAGGTGGAAGTGGTGATCAGCAACAATGCCAGAGCCTTTGCTCTGGAGCGGGCAAAAAAGCACGGGATTGCGGCGGAGTGCGTTTCTCCCAAAGATTTCTCTGACCGGGAGGCCTTTAATGAAGCGCTGCTTTCCAGGGTGGATTCCTATCGCCTGGATCTGATTGTGCTGGCCGGATTTCTGGTGAAGGTTCCGGAGGCTATGATTGCCAGGTATCGCGGCCGCATCATAAATATCCATCCGTCCCTGATTCCGTCTTTCTGCGGTGTGGGATATTATGGGCTTAAGGTTCATGAAGCCGCGCTGGCCCGTGGAGTGAAGATTACGGGCGCTACGGTGCATTTCGTGGATGAGGGAATGGATTCCGGCCCTATTATTTTACAGAAGGCTGTGGAAGTGAAAGACGGGGATACGCCGGAGATTCTTCAAAGACGTGTGATGGAGGAGGCTGAGTGGAAGATTCTGCCTCAGGCCATTCACATGATCGCAAATGATCTTTTGCAGGAGAAGATATCGTAACAGTTCAGACAGGTCTGCATGGTGACCGTGTGAAAACATGGTGACTGTACGAAAACATAGTGGCTGCAGGCATACGGTCTATGGTGAAGCGATTCATAATGGCCGTATTTTGATTCAGTCCGGGCCGCCGGGGAGGGGGGTCCGGACTGATTAGCATATGGTTACAGGAGGAAATGCGAATGAAAGTTTTAATTGTAGGAAGCGGCGGAAGAGAGCATGCCATTGCCTGGAAGGTGGCTCAGAGTCCGAAGGTGGATAAGATTTACTGTGCGCCGGGAAATGCGGGAATTTCTCAGGTGGCTGAATGTGTTCCCATTGGAGCCATGGAATTTGATAAACTGGTGGAGTTCGCAAAGGAAAAAGAGATTGATCTGACGGTGATCGGAATGGACGACCCGCTGGTAGGCGGCGTGGTGGATACGTTCGAGAAAGCGGGCCTTAGGGTATTCGGACCGAGAAAGAATGCTGCGATTCTGGAAGGCTCCAAGGCCTTTTCCAAAAATCTGATGAAAAAATATCATATTCCGACAGCCGCTTATGAAACCTTTACAAATCCCGATGAGGCTATGTCCTATCTGGAAACTGCAAAAATGCCCATTGTTCTGAAAGCCGACGGCCTGGCCCTCGGAAAGGGTGTCCTGATCTGTCAGACCAGGGAGGAGGCGAAGGAAGGCGTCCGCACTCTGATGCTGGATAAAAAGTTTGGTTCTGCCGGGGATGAGATTGTCATTGAGGAATTTATGACCGGACGGGAGGTTTCTGTGCTTTCCTTTGTGGATGGGAATATTGTGAAGATCATGAGCTCTGCCCAGGACCATAAAAGAGCCAAGGACGGAGACCAGGGCTTAAATACCGGCGGCATGGGAAATTTTTCTCCAAGTCCTTTTTATACAGAAGAAGTGGATGCATTTTGTAAGAAGTATATTTATCAGCCGACCGTGGATGCCATGAAGGCGGAGGGCAGGGAGTTTAAAGGGATTATTTTCTTTGGCTTGATGCTGACGGAGGACGGACCGAAGGTTCTGGAATACAATGCGAGATTCGGTGATCCGGAGGCCCAGGTGGTGCTGCCGAGACTGGAAAATGATATTGTGGAGGTCTTTGAGGCATGTATTGACGGAACTCTGGACCAGGTGGATTTAAAGTTTGACAATGACAGGGCAACCGTCTGCGTGATTCTGGCTTCCGACGGATATCCGGTGGAGTATAAAAAGGGATTTGTAATTGAAGGCCTGGAAAATTTCGAGGGCCGCGATGGATATTATGTTTTCCATTCCGGAACCAAATTTAATGATAAAGGCCAGTTCATAACCAATGGCGGCCGTGTACTGGGCGTTACGGCCAACGGGGCAAGCCTTAAGGAAGCAAGAGAGAACGCGTATAAGGCTGCGGAATGGGTGAGCTTTGAAAACAAGTATATGCGGCATGATATCGGAAAGGCGATTGATGAGGCGGAATAAAAAGGGAGGATGGAGTCTTTTGTTGTCCTTTCCTTTCGATTCCGTATGTAAGCTATTCCTTCTTCGGTCAGAGTTGCCACGCCTACATGTTTTTCCTTTTATTTTGATAACACCAGAAAGGTATTGCTTAATTATCGATGTTGATGATTGAGCAGTACCTTTTTGCTATGTGTCGTACCCCGAGAAATATACTGCGACCAAAAGAGCAATTTAAGCTTGATATTATCCAGAGAATTACATATAATATAGTTAGCTAACTTAGCTAAATAACTTGTGCGAAAAATCCTGATTGGAGGTATGGATATGATTCAGGTAAATATGTTGGAAGCGAAAAGTGATTTATCAAAGCTGGTAAAGCTGCTTGAATCGAAACAGGAAGAAGTAATTTATCTGGCGAGAAACGGGAAAGCAGTTGTTCAGATGACACTGATCCCTAGGAAGCCCGCCAGTAAGCGAATCGGAGTAGCGGAAGGAAAATTTAAAGTTCCGGATGAGTTTGATAAGTGGGATACGGAAGTTGAGGATATGTTTGGGGGAGAGGTATGAAGATATTATTGGACACACACATTCTTTTATGGGCGATATCCAATGATGTGAAATTGTCGGAGAAAGCGAGAAAACTGATTGTGAACGAGGAAAATGAAATATATTACAGTATTGTTTCTCTATGGGAGGTAGAACTGAAAAGACTCGCCCATCCTGATGCAATGCCGATTTCGGCAGAACAGCTCGCAGAATACTGCGACCAATCAGGATTCCAAAGGATATTGATTAGAGAAAAACATATTTATGCTTTGGCAGGATTAAAACGGGATGAGAAGGCCTTACCACATAAGGACCTATTTGACCGAATGCTGATTTGTCAGGCTTCCACTGAAAATATGATGTTTATTACACATGATTCACTGATACCTGGGTATAATGAACCATGTATTTTAGCCGTTTAGAAACCAAGTCAGGAATTTTCCTTATGCACTAGGGCTGACGATAAAAGATTGTTTAGGTGTTTGGTTTTTCCTCTTTTAAAAAGCAAATAGAAAAGGGGGCTTTATATAGCTCAAAGTGGTTTGAAAAAGCTAATCTTAAAGAACTTAAGATAGCAAGAAAACTCGTTCAGGAGGATTATAATAATCCGAATTTGGATTTGGATTACAGAAATTACTGTTGGAATCTTTTAAATAAATTTGATAATGCTATCGGAAAAATAAAGTGGGATGGTAAAGAATATGGGTATCCAGTTCATAGTAGCAATGGATGGCATTTAAAAAACAATGACTAAGACAAATAAGGATTTACTGAAGCAATAAATGATACATAAGTGAAAACCATCCATAAAGAAATATATGGAAAGAAGCTTCTGGAAAAGTATATGGAGGAAAAGTGCATATTGCGAAGCTCAACGGCCGGTTTTACGAAGTAAAACGGCCACGATGCGTTATTGGTGGCCACTTTCAAATTAGGCATAGCAGATCATCCTATTGATCTGCTTGATTGCCCATTCTACACTTGCCGTTTTGCTCCGTAAGGCGGCCGCTGAAAAACGGAATCGTGGCCGGGAAGGGCCGTAAAATGCATGGCTTAAATCCTGTCATTCTTTATTTCTTAGTAATACAGTTTTTTCTTTGCACCAGAGCGTCGGAAATTCACGACCTTGGAGATACGCCACTTGATCAGTCAAGCTGTGTGAGAAGCCATTGAGAGGCTTTGACTATGGAGAAATCTCCTATGCAATTATAGACCACCTTCGAGAAATGGAAGTTAATCCTGCCAGTATCCGGGCTGTGGCAGCAAAGCAGAAATAAACGTCAGGAAGAGGCAAGAAAATATGTCAGAGAAATATACTGAAAAGGAAAGAACAGTAGCAGAAAATGGAACGCAGTCAATCCTGACAGACCCTCTGCTGCCCTGCCAAAAGACTACCGGGAACAAAACAAAATATTTGCAGACACCCTTCGTAGAATACGTCAAAATCTTTATTAGCAGAGCCATTGACGAGGTCATGAAGTACAATGGTTGGATTACCAATAATCGTGTCTACACCTACTTCCTGCCAGCGGCTGCAGGGTTTCCTTCTGTGGCTCCATTGTCCTTCTATTCCCGGCAGTGTGAACGATATCGTGATAAGCATTTTCATGCTCCTCCTGCTGTTTCGTAGTCTATCTTCAGTCGGTAGTGGTCTCCATATGGACTTTGAAAAAGGCTATGTGCACCAAATTGGAACCGTTGTATAATTCAAGTAATGTTCTGATAAAAAAGGATGAACCGCATAAAACAGCATACTCCAATCATGAAAAGAAGTGTGTATTATGAGTGATTGAGACGTTCCAAAATCTGACAAGATATTTATGGAACGAATATAGTAGCTTGTCAAAAGAGACCAAATGACTTTACGTTGTGCTGAAAAATTGAAGTACAGATATACAGGCAGTAAAACAGGTAGTTCTTATTTCCAAAGTGACAAGATATAGCGTACGTAAACTGCCCTGCTGTTATCCCTTGCTTTACCAGCAGGATTGTATATCAAAAAAATTTTTCGGGGAAAACAAGAGATGTTTGTCCATTTTCCCATATATGCCATTTCCTTTACACTCCGGAAGTACATCGTCTGGGCATTTTTCTTTTGTGTTACCTCGCTGTGTTTTTACACAGTAATGCGGAAATTTACATTACTGTGCGAGCGAAAGACCAGAATCCTAGAAGGAAAAATTTTCAAAAGACAGCTACCAGTCAAACTGAAAGCGACAGAAATAGAAACTGCCGTCACAGAAATATCTAAGCGTAAAGCAAACTGAGTGATCCATAAGAGCCCCTGATTATCATGTTTTATTTCCTCACCTCAAAAGTGACAGTTTATCCTGGATAACCGCAAAAAAAATGCTTGCGACACTTTATATATTGTGGTATATTGAGCATAGAGAAGGGCATCTGCACTAACAGATGCCCAACAGGAGTTACCGATAGACGGTTAGCCCAACATGTACTAAACAAAAATAGCCGCTTAGTTTGCTAGACTGGGGCGGCTATTTCTGTGTCTTATTACTATCTTTACCGATAGAGTATCCTATTCCAAAGCAGGTTAAGCCGAAGCTTAACACCGCTATAAGTCCTAAAATATCCATTGGCTCAGCCCTCCTTTCTCCAGATTCCCTTGCGGGTTTCTATGTAATCGGAGGGTCACAGTCCCTCCGGAGAGAGCTAACCGCCTACCATCTTGGTATTCCCAAATAAATACTACCATAATTCGACAGGAAGTTCAATTTAATTTTTCACTATCCACTGTACGAAATTCTGGCTATAAAAAGAAACGGGCAAGCCGTAGCAGACTGTACGGTGAAAACCCATTTCTTACTGTCAATCATAAACTATTTCTTCCGTCCTGCCAATCCCCAATTTTGATTTTTTCAGAATACCGCCATTGGCATTTTTAATGCAATGGGGGGACTTTGTTCCCCCTTGACCGCTTCATAGCAGGATACGCAGATGATATCAAGACCGCCGCAGACGAGGCGGAGCTGGTGTCTTGACATTATCTGCGTATTCTGCTACAAAACCGAAATTGTGTTGAAATATTTTAGCAGAAATACAGACTGCCGTATCAAAATGACAGCCTGTACGATTTTCGGTGATTTAGCATTAAAGGGAATATATCAGGTCATGAAGCACTATTTCCTCCGCCCTGCTCCTGATGCTGTTCATTTTTTGGAGCCAACAGAGCCAGTCATCAGATTTAAGCTGCTCCGTCACTCCCTCTTTCTTTGCCATCTGCCTTACAAGCCTGTCTATCATCTCATTACATTCTTCGTCAATCTCCGCAAGATGTTTCCATAAGGTTTCTGACAAAATCATATACGAATAAATGCCCCTATGGTTTTCTTCTAAAAAACGCTTCCTCATCCGTCCATACTTCCCGATCTGATACTCCGTTGTATCCAAAAGTCTGAGGTCGGGAATCAGATAGTCGCCTTCCCAATGATATGTGATTTCCATATGCAACCGCCTTTCTTTGTGCTAAACTGTTTACAGATACGAATAAAAGAAATATCACCTTCTTCCTTTACCACAACATCTGCAAGTTTCCATTCACCACAAATGAGCCAGCCGCATATGTTGTATTTTAGCAGACGCACATTTCCGCTAAAATACTGCATTTATTAGAAATGTTTACATCTACAGTTCACAACATATCACATCGTACAAGCAAATACCATAAGTTAACTTTTTAAAGAGCTTTACTTTATTTTCATATTTCTTCGTGAAGCAACACTAAATCCAGGAAATTAGGGATTGACAAAACAAGATTCATGTATTAGACTATACATAAATCAAAACTGATGTTCTATCAGTAGATTTCTATATTAGGTATTTCTTGCAAGATCTGCAAAGAATTCAAATGTATTTTTCAAAAATATTTTTCAAAGGTAACAGATTGAGTAAATCATAAGAGCATGGTAGAATATAAGAAAGAAGGGCGCCTATGGGCGAGATTACGATTGTAAGCACACCTTATGACGATGTTTTCCGCACCTTATTAAACGACTGCCGTGAGTTGGTTATTCCCGTGATCAACGAACTGTTTTGGACAAAGTATTCTGGAAACGAAAAGATTGTCTTTTCGCAAGACGTACATTTCCTAAACCGGCAGGATGGTAATGAGGATAAGGAGATCACAGATACGAGCTTTACTATATTAGGAGATGAAACGAAGAAATACCACCTGGAATGTCAGAGCAGTACGGACAGCAGCATGTTGGTGAGATTTTTTGAGTATGATACGCAGATCGCACTGGATACAGGGGAGATTGACGGTGCTGTTCTAACCGTGACATTTCCGCATTCCGCATTGCTGTATTTGAGACACACTTCCGCTACATCGGATAAATTGAAGATTCGGATGGTGACACCCGGAGGAAGTGTCGAGTATGATATTCTGGTGATGAAGTCCCAGGAATATACCATAGACGAGATTTTTGAGAAGAAGCTGTTATTTCTGATTCCATTTTATATATTTGTACATGAGAAGTATTTTCAGGAATATGAAAATGATGCAGTGAAGCTTAGTACCATGCTGGCAGAGTATGAGGAGATCAAGAACAGGTTGGAAGCGATGGCGAATCGGGAAGAGATCTGTGAATATACTAAGTGTACAATCAATGATATGACGAATAAGACTGCTTGGCATCTGGCTAAAAATTATAAGACTGTTCGAAAAGGAGTGAAAGATATTATGGGTGGTAAAGTTTTAGAATACGAGGCTAAGACTATTTTGAATCGCGGCAGGGAAGAAGGGCGTCTGGCGGGCAGAGCGGAAGGCAGGGAAGAAGGGCGTCTGGCGGGCAGAGCGGAAGGCAGGGAAGAAGGACGTCTGGCGGGCAGAGCGGAAGGTAGGGAAGAAGGGCGATTGGAAGGCAAGGAAGTTGGACGATTGGAAGGCAAGATCTTAACCGTCAGAATTTTTCAAGCTGCTAAAAAGAATCCTGAATTTACTTGCAATCAGATTGCAGAAGAAGTGGGGTGTTCGGCTCAGGAAGTCGACGATACCTTGAAGATGTTCGGTAAGAGCTATATTGATAATTTTACATAAGGAGGCATTATATTGTGGGAACAAATGAGAATATAACAAAAGATAACTCTACTACAAATATAACTGCCGCTGAATCACCAGAAACATCTTTTATCAGTATAAAAGACCAATTAGTTGAAAAAGCAAGAAGTTTTAATCTTTTAAGTAACGTATTTATGAGTGTTGCATTAAATGACACACTGGCCTGTCAGCATGTCATCCGCGTCATAACAGGTATTCCAGACTTAATTGTGAAGGAGGTAAGATCACAGCATAGAATCTCAAAGGTTACGGCGCACGATGCCATTCTTGACATACTGGCAGAGGATATCCACAGGCGATTAGTAAATTTGGAGATACAGAGAAAAGATATAATTGATCATGCCAGAAGAACCAGGTTCTATGCAGCAATGATTGATGGTGAATGTCTGGAAAAAGGAAAAGATTATAATCAAATGCCCGATGTCTATATCATATATATTAGCGAAACAGATTTATGGTCGTCAGGAAAGACTCTTTATAATGTAGAAAAGAAATTTAAAGAAACAGAAATTCCATATGATGATGGTGTTTATATAACATATGTAAATGCCGAGGTAGATGATGGCAGTGATGTTGCAAAGCTTATGGACTATTTTAAAACAGCCGATCCAGAAGATATGAGCCATGGTGATTTATCCGCTAGAATTCATTTTTTGAAGTGCGAGGAAGGAGGATATCTGGAAATGTGTGAAGTTTCTGAAAAAATTTATAACGAAGGTATAATCGAAGGTAAAAAGGAAGGCAAAAGGGAAACCGCATTTAATATGAAAAATAAGGGATATTCAGATGCTACAATTGCAGATATTTTAGATGTTGGGATTAATGTTATACAGCAATGGTTATCTGGAAGTATTGTAAAATCCTAATGCTAAAACAAAACAGTTTATACCTATATTTCCCAATAGTTATCCCTATAACTCTCAAAAACTTATCAGCAATTACAGATGGAAAGGTATTGGTTCCATTAAAGTGATCGTGTGCAGCAAACTCCAGAAATTTGAAGGAAAAAAGAAAAATACCGTTTCATGAATGATGTGGTTTAATAGAAGAGGAACCTTTATTTGGTGCAGCCAAGTCAAAGACCCCGCTGCAAGCACTTAACTTGACCCACAAGTAATCATGGATATTTATCTGTTCCCATGCTATACTAAAGAAAAAGGGGCGATCCAAATGACGGCTGAATGTAGGAATTGGCAAGAAGAGTTTAGGGACGTAAATTTTGTCGATCAGCGTTTAAAAACACGCTTCTTCAAAATTATGGATGCTTTCGCGGCATCACCTGGAAAATCCACTTGGGCTGCAACCGGATCCAGAAGCTCTGCAAAAGCAGCATACCGTTTCTTTAGTAATAGAGATGTCTCCAAAGATGAATTACTTGACAGCATATCCAGAGCAACTGTAGAAAAAATGAAATGTGCAGATGCAGAGTGGATTTTAGCGATCCAGGATACTACATCTGTTGGATTTGGCGATCGAAAAGCGATCCAAGGGATGGGATACCATTGCAGTACGGAGCAAAGAGGAATGCTGGTTCATTCATGCATCGCAGTGACAGATCAAGGGATTCCTTTGGGTATTATTTATCAGGAAACAAATACGCGCGAAAAGCGAAAGGATGATTCTGGAACAAGGGAGCAAAAACGTTCCAAGCCAATAGAGGAAAAAGAAAGTTTCCGATGGCTGAATAGCATGAATGAGACGCACCAAAGGGTGCCGGAGGATATTCCAATATTAACAGTATGCGACCGGGAGGGAGATTTCTATGAATTTTTCTCAGAAGCAGCCGACTTAGGAGCAAATTTTTTGGTTCGGATCGTACAAAACCGTATGGTAGATGATGGGAAAAAGATATTTAATGAATTACGTAGTTCTCCAGTAGCAGGGAGTATGGTTGTCAGAATGAGCCGAAATCCAAAAGAACATATCCCATTAAGAAATGTAAAAATGGATTATCATTGTAAAGAGGTTGTGATTCACCGTCCGCAAAGAAGACGGGAGAAACATTTACGAGAAAAGCTGACGCTGACAGCACTGTATGTGCATGAATCTGGGAAAAAGGGGATTGAATGGTTTCTGCTGACAACAGTAAAGGTGAAAAATGAAAAAGAGATAGAAAAGCTGATACAGTATTATGCACATAGATGGAAAATAGAACGGTTTCATTTTATATTAAAGAGTGGGTGCAAAATAGAAAAGAATCAGGCAAGAGAATATGAAAGATTAAGTTATTTGACATTATTATATTCAGTCATTGCAATGCAGATATTAAATTTGACCTATCTAGGGAAAATATGTCCAGAAATATCAAGTGAGATTGTATTTGATGAAGAGGAATGGAAAGTATTATACTGCTGTGCAAGAAAAACCAAAGAAGTTCCTGAAACGTATTCGCTCAAAGAAGCGATTTATGATTTGGGAATTCTAGGAGGGATGAAAGGTGCTCCGAGCGATGGTATGCCCGGAGCACGTTCTATTTGGCAAGGGTTAGAGGTGCTATGCGCATTGCTTGCTTATCGAAGTTATCTTGTATAAATGTGGGTCAAGTTAAGAGTAAGATGGGGGGTAAGTGTTGTACGTGCGCTGTAAGCCTCGTAAATATTAGGTTTATTGGTAGCTAGACCACTAAAGATACGGATAGTTTTAACAGGCATCTAGTCAGAATAACACGTGCTCTATTTAATATTATGTGATATGATTATTCTATACTCTTACGGAGGAAAAAGAAATAGTACATACATTTGAATTATCAAAAATGATTTCAAAAGATACACTTAATAAAATCATTGCTTCTTTAAAACTTAAATGCTATGGTTACTATTATTTTACTACAGCCTACGCTGACAAAGGTTTTTCCGCAATTCGATTATCTAAATTCAAGCGGAAAGAAGTCAAAACAGAAAAACAAGAGGACAGCGGCCTCACACATTATTACATGATTTCCTTATCTATAAATACAGCCCACATTCCATGTTTAGAACCTCACTCAGAATGGTGCTTTGATGAATGCTGGGGAGATGTCGAAGATTGTAATATTGAAAAGAATGAAGCATGGCTTAATAAAAAGAAAGGACCAAACAGGAAATGGCTTAAATCAATTTCTTTTAAAGCCGCTAGAATTGATTTTACATATGACCTTTATACAATGAATCAATAGTATTTAGCACTCATTGATAAAGGTTACACCTTGCGGCAAAAGTCTTATGAGCGTAACTATTACGACGATGATGAACTTGACATACCAGAGGACGAAATAACATTATCTGATGAAAAATTTGGCTTAAAGGGCAGAGAATTACAGTATTTAGTGACACCAAAAGTCGAACGATATGTATTAGACTATTATGACAATAGACTGACGGGTAAAGGTTTATATGTAACGTATGACCGTGCAATGAATATTATAGATAACAGCGGATACACAAAAAACAAAAAAGAACACTTGAAAAAGGTTATTGAAGCAGTTGCAAAAAGCATGGTATAGCAAAAGTATTAGAACAGGTTGAAAATGGTAAAATAGCTGATTTAGGAAAATTGAAAACTGTAAAAGGATATTTGAAAGAGATAGAAAAACTGGGTATTAATCCAGTAACCATATCTTCCCGAATGAATGTGCCAAAGCAAACATTAAAGAACCAGAGCGGCGGCAAGGATTTATCAGAGAAAATATTATTCAATCTTGTAGATATCCTCTCTGCTTACGGCGACCAGATGGAAGATTATCAAAAACATGGCGTACCTGTAACTGATGAAGATTTAAAGGAAATAGATAAGTTATAAATATTCATATCTTCAAATATAAGGAGTGCTTATTATGGTAACATATAAATTAAAGGGAAATGAAAAAATAACAGAACACGAGAAATCTATGATAGAAAAGGCAAAAGAAAAGCCTATAGTCTATGATGAGGATTCCCCCGAACTTACGCCTGTAATGGAAAAAGCATTTCGATTAGCGGCAAAAAAGCGCAATGCGCAAAAAAGAGCATTCCTCATTTCCGAATAAAAGGAGAAGCAAAATGAATATAGAAATTATCCAGAGCCTATACCGTATTGAAAAAATAAAATGGTCTACGCTCTGCCTTGAACGTATGCAGGAAAGAGATATAAGCATAGATGATGTTGGTAACTGTATTATGTCAGGTGAAATTATAGAAGATTATCCTGATGATTTTCCACATCCAAGCTGTTTGATATTTGGGTATAGTATCAATCATAAGGTATTGCATACCGTCGTTGGTTCAGATGGAGAAGTATTGCATATCATAACAGCATATTATCCAAATACCATAAAGTTTATGGAAGATTTAAAGACAAGCCTGCAAATAAAAAGTCAATAGAAAATTGAATATTTTTTGAAAAAGTTTTATGTAGGAAAGATGCGTACAACAACCAGACCACCGTAGAACGCTGGTTTTGTGAATGGTATGATTATGTAACTCTGTTATTGCGGAAGTGAAGCCAAATATTCTTTAACTCTACCGTAGTAAATGCGGAGAAACTTATTGGCCCCGGCAGTCATGTAGACATAGTAAGGTTTCCCTTGCGCTCGTTTCTTATCCATGAATAAGTACACGGGGTCGTCCTGAGGCTTTGTCTTAATCAGGACATCCATGATCTGGAACAAGGTCTTACGAAGCACGGGAGAACCATGTTTCGATGCATGGACGCTTTTCTGGGAGTAATCGCCTGATTCATTGACGCCAGGATCGACACCGGCAAATGCTGTAATCGCATTCCTATGGGTAAAACGTGCAACATCTCCAATTTCAGCCATCAATTGAGGACCGAGAGACGGTCCAACGCCTTTCATGGCCATGACGACGGAATATTCTGGCAGTGTGGCGGCTGTTTCGTTCATGAGGGTGCGGAGCTGTTCGACGGTCTTGGAAACAGCATATAATTGTTCAGTTGCCCGCTTGAGGATTTGTTTGGTAAAGTCATCTTTTGGAAGTACAGGAACCAGTTCCTTGGCTGTTCCATGGATTTCTTCAGCTTTTGCTCTGCTGAAGTTGTACTTCTTGCGGCGGCACCATTTCTGATAATGCTCAACAAAGGCATTCAGGGACATCTTACGGACACAGTCCACATGCCAGTATGTAGCAGTGAAGTCGACCCATTTCTGGCTGCCATCTTCACGGGCGGGGCTGTCAAAGTAGGTGTTCGCTCCTGGATATGACTGGTCAAGGAGAGCGATCAGGTTGTTTTTCATGGCAGTCTTATGCTTCATGTAGAAATCAAACTGTCGGTTCATGGTCTTTAATTGATTGCGTATTTCATCCATAAGACCATATTGTTTTAGTTTTTCCCATCTGTCAAGAGTGTATCGCGCAATTTTGAGGGAATCAGCTTTGTCCGACTTCACTTTACGGAGGGAGCTGTCTCCATCCTGGTAGTCGTGTATCAGCTGGGGATTAATGGCGCTTACAAAGAGCCCGGCTGCCACAAGCTCACGGGCAATGGGTTCATGGTATCGACCGGTACATTCCATAACGATACGGGATTCTCCATCAAGAGAGTGAATCCGATCAATCAGTGACTGGACATCACCGGACAGATGAGAGATTTCAAAAGGTTTAGCCACGACTTCCCCGCCAGGGCGGAGGATGGACACCATGCTTTTTCGTTTGGAAATATCAATACCGACTGCGTTCATATTCATAATTGTGTCACTCCTATCTTTGGTATGCAATGGTAGGCACCAGTTTTACTCATTGCCTATTCAATCTACTGTGGTGTGACGCGGACGCACCTTAAAGGTGGTTCAACCTGCATAAAACGAATGCTGCGAATGAGGAGCTGGTTATCAGACTTATTTACGGACGCGAAGTCCAAGGAGGAATCCGATATACCGATTGCTCTCTACATTCTAACAGCTTAAGCAACAAGATGGGTAATTCCTTACTGGCTGTAAGGGATATTAACCATAAATATATTGTAGTAGGAGAAATATATGAAAACTGAAGATAATACTAACTTGGATGATTCTCTAAATTCATTACCAGAGCAAAGTAAAGGTTTATCTAAATTTCTTTCCAGAACAGCTAAAAAAGTAGGTTTTACTGTATATGATTTGGCAACAGACAGTCTTTTTCAAATTGCGCAAGAAGCAAGTCGAACAAGTGAATCTGAAAAAGACTGCAATTCTGCAAACGATTTTATAAATCGTATGTCTACTCAGATAAAAGAATACGAAGGCTTTTATACTACAGAAGACAAAAACATGACCATACAAGTAGAAAAATGTACAGCCGCAAAGATGGATTTTATTATAGCCTCTAAAAAACATTCTAAATCTATAAAATGTACAGGCAAATTTTTAGGACACAGTAAAGTTTTATATTCCGGACAACATTGTACACTTACGCTAACTTTATACAGTGATGAGGACTTTATTATGAAAGGAAAATTACCTTGGGAAGATGATGACATTGAGTTGCATTTTATGAGTCCAAAACAATTAAAAAAAGTATTAAAGAAAAAAAGAAAGAACTAAAAAGGCAGAAAGCCGAAGTGTAAGATTCATTGCGCTTCGGCTTTTTTGCTGTCTTTTTAAGAAAAGGAAGGTTATACATATGCAGATTAAAATATTTAACCAGAATCAGCTTTTAATTCTAAGGAATATAAATCCTTTATTGAAAAACCACAAAATTCCAAGAATGGTGCTTCATGAAATCGGATATATTCTCGAGTTTAAAAAAGCGAGTAATAAAGATTATGTAATATTATTTTTGAAACCGCTTAAGAATGATTTGATTGATATTTTAGATAGAC
>ERZ808049.616-NODE-616-length-15230-cov-4.827625_pt1 | contig 15230 bp, 15 predicted proteins | sample MGYA00380198_ERZ808049 | MGnify/ENA primary metagenome ERZ808049 (study PRJEB31490, sample SAMN06133414) | mouse gut metagenome | isolation source: Z2_2 | host: mice | place: China: Chengdu | collected 2015-05 ...
GGCGCCGCCGTGCCAACCTTAAGCGGTCTGGTAAAATTTTACAACACACCCTATGGCGGCACGCTGGTGGAGGCTGAACTCTTCGGCCTGCCGGGCAAGGCCCAGCCGGGCAGTTCCGCCTTTTACGGCATGCACATCCATGAAAACGGGGACTGCTCCGACAACTTTCAGCACACAGGCGGCCATCTCAATCCCACCGGAGTCCAGCACCCCCAGCACATGGGAGATCTGCTGCCTCTGTTCTCAAACCAGGGCTATGCCTGGATCGCTTTCTACGACAAGCGCTTCATCATCCCCGAGATCCTGGGCAAAGCCGTAGTCATCCACCAGATGCCGGACGACCTCCACTCCCAGCCTGCCGGAAATTCCGGGGAAAAGATCGGGTGCGGCGTCATTCGCCTTACGGGCCGCCAGGATCAAAAAAATCTGGACCGCTGACCTCTCCCCTCTATGATCTAAAACATACTTCCGGAAATCATTTCGAAAAAAAAATCCTTCATCCGCTTGAATTTACAAAATATTTACATTTCACACAAACTTTATTCACATTTAGGGCATATACTATGTCTTGTAAACAGGTGATACACCTTTTTCAAAACTTTTTCATACTCTAGCCGGCAGATGTCCCCCGTCTGCCGGCCCTCCCTATGTAAGGGGATTTTTTTTATTTGGAGGAATCTTTTTTTATTTTCAGACTTTTCCACCCAGAAATCCATTCACAAGGTTCTCCTTAAACATAGCTCCCGCTTCCCCTGCCGCCATGCCCAGGATTTTCGCCGCCCATTCCACAGTAACTGTCAGAGCCTCCAAAACACCGGCATTTTTCCAAAACTCCTCTGCCGATTCGTCCCATGGCGGAAGATGTCCATCCGGATCCGCGGCTGTCAGGGAATCTTTTCCTCTCTTCCCCAGAACCCGTCGCCCTTCCTCAAAAGCCCACCTGACCGAATCAAGGCCGTCCGTCTCCACAAGAAGGCGGTGTCGGGGCACTTTTTTCACCACCTGGGCCACTGCCTCGTTCCACCACACATCCGGCCCTATAGAAAAATAACAGTCAAGGTCCAGATAGTCCTCCAGATGCTCCTGACAGGAATACCAGTGGACCAGATAGCGGTTGGGATATGTTCTGATGATCTGGGCAATGGCCTGTTCCCGGCCTTTTGTGTGAAGGATCACCGGTTTCCTCCACACGCCGGCCAGGGCAAGCTGCTTTTCAAACACCTGTCTCTGCGTATGGAGAGGCACCTGGCACCACACGCTGTCCATGCCGATCTCCCCGATCACCGGACACTGTTCCATCCACTCCAGCAGACTTTCCACCTCCTGCCTGTGCGCATGCCACGGGTGGACCCCGCAAGTAGGGATCAGATATGTCCATTTCCCCGAAAATGCCTCCCTGGCCTCCTCTGGCGTGGAAAGGCAGACTAAGCTGACAATTCCTGCCTCCTCCCGTTCCTGCCGCTCTTTTACTGTCCCCATATGGGTGTGGGCATCGCTTAACTCCTCTCCGATCCCATTTCTCCCATCACTTGCCCATAATCTTTCCATGGATCTCCTTTCTCAAATCCCCCTGCCCGTAAAGCCACTCTCTCCCCCGCTCCTTCTCCTCAATGGCGATCTCCCCTGTGATCCTTGCCGGCGACCCGTTGAGGATCAGGATCCGGTCTGAAAGGTAGATGGCCTCGTCCATGTCATGGGTCACCAGAAGCACAGTCTTGTTGAGCCGTCTGCGCATATTCACCAGCCAGTCCTGCATTTCCCCTCTGGTGATCACGTCCAGAGCGCCAAAGGGTTCGTCTAAAAGAAGGATATCCGCCCGGCACAGAGCCGTCCTCAAAAATGCCGCTCTCTGTCTCATGCCTCCTGAAAGCTGGGACGGGTACTTATCCTCATACCCCGAAAGGCCGAACACGGAAAAATTCTCCCTGGCCTCCCTCCTCATTGCCTGTAGATCCCCGTGGACATACCCGTAGAGACACACATTGTCCAGGATCGTCTTCCAGGGAAACAGAAGGTCATTTTGGGGCATATAGGCAAATAACTCTGTCACCCCCCGGATCTGTCTTCCATCTACCAAGACCTGGCCGTCCTCCGGCGTCAACACCCCTGTCAAGATTTTTAAAATAGTGGACTTGCCGCATCCCGAAGGTCCCAGGAGGCTGACAAACTCCCCTTGTCTCACAAAAAATCCCATCTGATCCAGGATTTTTCTGCCCTCATACGAAAACGCCAGTTTTTCTACGCTCAGCTTCATCTTTCCCTCACAATATGTATTTTTGCAGCTATTTTCCCTTGAGATAGGGCAGAGCCATGCGCTGGTACAGCCGGATGACCCCGTTCATGCACAGGCTTAAAAACACGATCACCGCCACACAGGCAAACACCTTGTCAAGCATGTAACCGTTTTTCACCCGCAGCAGGTAATACCCCAGCCCTTTCTGGGCTCCGATCCACTCTCCAACTACAGCGCCGCTTATGCTGTAGGTGGCCGCCACTTTGAGCCCGGAGATCAGCGCCGGCACGGAAGCCGGGATCTTCACCAGACGGTAGGCTTTCCACCTGCCTGCCCCGTAGGACCTAACCAGGTTCACATACTCCTCATCAACCTGGGCTAAGCCGTCGCAGAAGCTGACAGCCACCGGAAAAAAGCACATCAGAACAACAGTAAGAATCTTAGGCCCCACGCCAAACCCCATGTAGATGATCAGGATCGGAGCCATAACGATCATAGGCACTGTCTGGGTCGCCACCAGGATCGGGTAGATCCCCCGGCGCGCCAGGGGAAAACAGTCCATGACCACTCCTAAGATCACCGCAAACACCAGGGATATGGCGATACCAGTCAGCGCCTCCGCCACAGTCACCACCCCGTGACTGGCCAGTGTTCCTCTTTCCTGGATCAAGGCCGCCGCCACCTGGATGGGAGAAGGCAGCACATACCCGGGGATCTGAAAGATCACCACCGCCAATTCCCACACAGCCACGATCCCCGCTGTCACCGCAACAGGCGCCACATCATTTGTCCCGCCGCTTTTCATCTCATTCACCTGCTCCCTTCCTTTTCGGGGACTCCTTGGCCGCTACTCCAAATACCCCAAAGCCTATGGCAAAAAGCGCTGCCAGCATCCCCACTCCCATGCCGGGGTTTCCGGTTGCCTGGGTGATAACTCCCACCAGGGCCGTGCCGATAAAGGACGCGCCCTTTCCGCAGATATCAAAAATCCCAAAAAACTCCCCGGACTTTTCCGGCGGGATGATACTTGCGAAATACGACCTTGACAGGGCCTGGATCCCGCCCTGGAACATGCCCACGCACACCGCCAGAAACCAGAACTCCCACTGTTTATCCAGCTGAATGGCAAAAAGAGCGATGCAGAAGTAACACACAATGCAGACCTTGATCAGGGTAGTGTTCTTGTACTTTTTCGCCGCCTTCCCAAAGAAGATGGCGCAGGGAAAAGCCACGATCTGGGTCACCAGAAGGGCCAGCAAAAGCCCCTGGGTATCCAGCCCGATGGCGCTGCCATAGGCTGTGGCCATCTCGATGATGGTGTATACCCCGTCAATATAGAAGAAAAACGCCACCAGAAACAGGAAGATCTTCCGCTCCTTTTTAATATCTCCCAGGATTCGAAACAGCCTTCCAAAGCTCTCCCTCACCACATGCTCTTTTTTTGCCACCCCATGGTTCTGCCGGTATGTTCTAAGGAGAGGCATGGTCATGGCAAGCCACCACCCGGCGTTTATGAAAAACGCGATGGCCATGGCAGCGGACATGGAGATTCCTATGGCCTCATTGCCCAGCACAAACCCAAGGCTGATCACAAAAGGCACACAGCTGCCAATATACCCCCACGCGTACCCCTGGGAGGAGACCTGATCCATCCGCCCCGGCTCTGTCACATCGGACAGCATGGCGTCATAAAAGATCAGACTGGCAGAATACCCCACCTTGGCTATGACAAAAATAACCAGAAACACGCTCCAGGACACTGGCAGGGCCAGAGCCGCGCACCCTGTAGCCCCCACTGCCATACAGATTGTAAAGATCGGCTTCTTATACCCTTTGGTATCTGCCATGGTCCCCAGCACAGGCCCCACAAACGCCACCAAAAGGGTGGACACTGACGCCGCGTATCCCCAGAAAGCCAGAGCGTCCACCTCCGACACCCCGCCCAGCCCTGCCAGATAATTAAAATAAATAGGCAGGATGGTGGACACCAGGAGCACAAAGGCTGAGTTTCCTACATCGTAAAGGATCCAGTATTTCTCCAGTTTCGTCATTTTCCCTTCCATATTACCTCCATTCTACAGATCGAACAGGCTGAGCTGTGTGACCTCATATCTTCTCTTATACGCGTGTATGATATCCTTCATGTCATATAGGATACCGAACTTCTGGCACTCCTTTGTGAATATGCCCCACAGTTTCCTGGCCCTTGGGCTGGGACATTCATACCGGTTCCCGTAAGTCCGCATGTACTGCCCCACCAGATCCCGGCCGCCAAACAGTTCCCTTAGCTTGTCATAATACCACTCTCTCTGCTCTCCCCGCAGGGTCATGCCCATGGCGCAGTAGATAAACCTTGCCCCCGCATTATGGGCCTCCCTCACCACAGACAGAATGTTGTCCTCGCAATCCTCCAGAAAAGGCAGCACCGGCATCAGCAGGACACCGGCAAAGATCCCCCGGTCATTTAAAGCGGCCACCATGTCAAGGCGCTCCTTTGGGGGCGGCGCTCCCGGCTCAATCTTCCCTGCCATCTCCCGGTCCGTGGTGGTGACAGTCACCTTGCACAGCACCGGGGAATGCTCTTTTATGCTCTCAAAAATATCCATATCCCGCAGCATCAGAGTGCTCTTGGTTGCCGCCGAAGCGCCGAACCCGAAAGCGTCGATCAGCTCCAGGGCATGCCTGGTCAGGAGAAGCTCTTTCTCAAAGGGATTGTAGGGGTCGCTCATAGCCCCCATGCCCACCACCCCTTTTCCCGTTTTCCGGCGCAGGTCGTCCCGGATGATCGCCAGAGCGTTCTCCTTGGCCCGGACCGTATCAAAATCCTTGATCTGATAGCACTCCGAGCGGCTGTCGCAGTAGATACATCCATGGCAGCAGCCCTTGTAAATATTCATATTATAGTCAATGCCAAACCAGCTGCTGCTCTTTGTCTTTGTCACAATGGTCTTTGCAGGAATATACTCCATATTATCTCCATATTCTTAATCATTGATACGCCACATGCCGTCACATCCTCTTCCCGGCCTTGTTTGATTTGGAGTATACCACATTACAAGGCTAAAGTCCATGAAATTAAACTATGGATGCTTACTATAACAGGCCTTTTTGCTGTCTTGCCATTTTCCCAAACTCATGCTAAGATACATAAAAACAGACTTGAAAGAACTAAGAGAAAGGCAGGAACTGATGATCTCTCTTCTGGTACAAGGCAAACGAATCTTTGATAAATATAAAAAAGATGAGGTGACGGTCTATGCCGCTCAGGCCTCATTCTTTATTGTCATATCTTTTTTTCCTTTTATTATGCTCCTTCTGACCCTGATCCAGTTCATCCCGGCTGTCAATAAGTCGGATCTTTTAGAGCTTCTGGTGTCCATCATGCCGGATATGCTGGACTCCCTGGTGGTGGGGATCGTAGATGAACTGTACATGAAGTCCCCTGCAACCGTGGTGTCCATAAGCGCCATTGTGGCCATATGGTCCGCCTCCAGGGGGATGCTGGGCATTGAGCGGGGCCTAAACCGGGTCTACGAAAGCCCTCAGCCCAGAGGTTACATTATGCGGCGGCTGATCTGCTCCGGCTACACCATTTTGTTTGTGGTGGCCTGCATTGCCAGCCTCCTGCTACTGGTCCTGGGTACCAGCCTTCAGCGGCTGATCCTTCGGATTTTTCCCGTGGTGTCAGGATTTACCCGGTATGTGATCAGCCTTAGGTCCTTTTTGGCCCTGTTCATACTGGTCGTTGTGTTCGCGGGACTCTACACCCTGGTGCCTTTTCGCCGCCACAGCTTAAAAAGCCAGCTTCCCGGAGCCATGTTCTCCACCCTGGGGTGGATCGTGTTCTCCGGCCTGTTTTCCATCTATTTTAATAATTTCAGCAATTACTCCTACATGTACGGAAGCCTGACCGCTGTGGTGGTCCTGATGCTGTGGCTTTATATCTGTATCTGCATCCTTCTCATCGGGGCTGAGCTCAATTATCACCTGGAGCGGTACGCCGTTTAAATGAAAACGGCACACCGCCCCGCTTTTATCGCGCTATCCGGCAGACTCCCTCAATCCCCCATTACCTCAGATTCCTTATCCCCTCCTCCAGCATCTCCATCTGGAACAGAGTCTGCCACGATTTGATGACCGGTTCCTTCCCATTTACAATGCATTCATAAATATCATCGTAAACACGCCCGTAATCCCCAGCCAAGCTTGACACTTTCTCCTCATGGAACCCGCCGTCCTGGTCATAATAAGTCAGCACCCCATAATGTCTCGGCTCATCCAGCCCGAACCCCGGCTGTCCGGGCATATAAAACAGTTTTAAGTGCTCTTCCTGGCGGTCCTCCGTCTCTTTCACAAACATGCCCCTTTTGCCGTAAACCACAAACCTTGGCCGGCTCTTTACCCGGAAATAGCTGGATTTTACCGACACTTTCATGGTTTTGTAATACAGGTCGATGTCAAAATAATCGTTCATGCGGCCCTGTCCTAAAAGCTGCCGCACATCATATCGGATCCCACTAGGTTTTCCAAAATAACTGATAACCTGATCCAGGGTATGGCAGCCGTGACCGTAAAGGTAGGAGGAGTAAGGGCTGAAAACCGCCTTCTCCGGCACCTCGGGCCGGTAATAGTCGTAGTGCATCTCCACCTCTAAAAGCTCCCCCAGCTTTCCGCTCTCGATCACCTTCTGCACAGTCAGAAAATCACTGTCATAGCGGCGGTTCTGATAAGCCGAACAGTACAGTCCCTTTTTCTCTGCCAGATCAAAGAGCTCCTGTGCCTGGGCCTTTGTCTCCATAAACGGCTTTTCGCAGAGACAGTGTTTCCCGCTTTCAAGGGCCCGCTTTGTGTACTCATAATGAAGGCTCATCTGGGTGCTTACCACCACCAGATCAATCTCGGGGTCTCCAAATACATCCTCTGGGTTCTCCGTATAGTACACCCCGTCCAGCCGCGTCCAGACATCGTGGTGGATACGCGGGGAAAAGATGGTTTTGACCGTAAAGTTATCCTGCCTCTGAAGCACATAAGGAATGTGGTAACGGTTGGCGCTTTTTCCATTGCCAATATAAGCTAATACCAGTTTGTTGTCTGTCATGATTTCATATGCTTCCTTTCCTGTTTTCTTTTGGATTTCTCTATCAATACACGCTTGCCCCCAAGGGCCGCCTTTGCCGCGTCCTCCAGGGAAGACTCCTCCTCCCCATAAGCATTGTTTCCCATGGGGTATGCGTCGTACACGTTGGATACAGGTCTATTATATGATTTTATGTCTATATCCGCAAGGCTCAATCGGCCTTATTCCCCTTGCGCTTTTTCCTCTGTCCAGATAAAAGAGTTTCGGGAACAATGCAGCCGCTGGGCCCTGACTGCAGCCCTTTGGAAAACTGGCATACTTAAAAGGTATGCCGCGCCCTGCCTAAAAAGCATTTTACTTTCCCGGCTGCCTTATAGTACAATAGTCGTACAATACAAATACTGTTACGCCAGGTTCAAGCGGTCGTGATACTATGTCCGCATATTACTACATATCTTTTGAACCTGTAAAACAGGAAAAACAGGAGGCAGAGACGTATGCGATTCCGGCCTGGGCGTTCCGATTCCTCCAGACGATTCCGGAAGTAACGGTCACCCTCTCGGGCATGTCCAACTTTGAACAGCTGAAGGAAAACATCGACACCTTCCGGGAGGAGAAGCCCCTGACAGATGAAGAGATGAAGGGACTTCTTGGAATTGCCGCCAAAATGCTTGAAAAGAAAGTTCTTCCCTGCACCGCGTGCCGCTACTGCACCACCCACTGCCCCAAGGGCCTGGATATCCCGTCCCTTCTGGCCCTGTACAATGAACACTGCTTTACAGAAGGCGGCTTTATCGCGCCTATGGCCATGAGGGCGCTTCCAGAGGAAAAACGGCCTGCGGCCTGCATCGGCTGCAGAAGCTGTGAGGCGGTATGCCCCCAGCAGATTAAGATCTCTGAGGCTATGAAGGATTTTGTGGAGAAGACAAAATAACCCTCATCCCTTCTTCCCAAACCGCTCCCGCAGTTTATCCTTAAGATACTCGTACCTTTGCCGCTTCTCCTCCTTGCCAAAGTGTACTTCACGGAACTGCTCCGGATTGCCCTCATAGCACAGCGCCTCATCCCCAAACTGCTCGCTGGTCAGGTCAAACACACAGTTCCCCACCACATTGTAGCAATGGTAATTGCCGTCCGGACGCAGTATCCCATAAACTCTGCCCCCGAATAGATCCTGGGCAAGAAAAGCCGTGATGGAACACTGTCCCAGAGTCTTGTTCTCGCTGCTCCACCCCTTTCGCAGCCTGGGCGCGCAAGTGTACTCGCACCAGATGTCCGAAAGGGCGTCATACAGGTCCCTGGGCGTATGGATCCCCTGATACTCATCCGTAACCGGGGGAACATCCCCGTGATTCCATCCGTAAAATGCATATCTCATTTTTTTATTCCTCCTTTTTCACTATTATAGGCTCTCGGAATCTCAAAGCCTTATTTTATGCGGCTTCCGAGAGTCGTTTTTATAAATTCCCCCACTTTTTTCAAAAAAACTATTGACAAATCGCCTCAAAAATGCGGCGCTTCGCGCCCCTTGATTAACAAGGTAATTCGTTCCGGTGCAGCCGGTACAGATTTTTTGATTGGGGGCGATTTTATTGAAACCTTTTAATCCTGGCGGTCATGCCGCCTATCAGGAACGTGTCCTGACTCAGTTGCGTAAATATTATCCCGATGCTGTTTCCTCACTCCCTGCCTCTACATGGGATATCTTGGAAAAATTCTGGGCTCTTGACCTCTCAGAGCTGGACTCCCTCATGCAGGACCGCTATTCTGTTTTCGGTCCTGCTCCCAGACTACCTTCCGACATGCTCCGTTCCCTCCTTCTTTCTGTTGAGTTCAAGGTTTCTTCCTATACTAAGTGGGCCGCTGACCTCAAAGAAAACCACCTTCATGCCATCCTTTCCGGCTTCTTCATCGGAGATACCCCAGGTACCGGTACTTTTTACGATTTCCTGGGCCGTCTGTGGCTCTCTGACAAGGATAACTTTTCTGATCCTGCCCATCCCCCGAAGGAAAAGCCCAAAAAGCCGGATAAGAAGGGCGGCAAAGCTCCTTCCGTTGAAAAAGTCACGGTCAAAGACCTTTTTCAGCAGTTCGAGGCGGCTCCTCCCACGGACATGGAACCCTGCAGACTCCTCTACGACATTTTTAAGGTGCTTTTTCTTGAACATTCCGTACAAGATGGGCTGATTGACCTGCTCAGCCTTTCTCTTGCCGGTGACGGCACCCCTGTTTATACCGCTGCACAGGAACGAAAAAAACGCTCCTGTGACTGTCTGGAAAAGGGTATCCATGACTGCAAATGCAACCGCATTTACAGCCAGCCCGACTGTGACATCGGCTGGGATTCCCATCGGGACCGCTATTACTTTGGCTATGATTTATACATGCTTACTGCCGCCGATTCGAAAAATGACCTCCCGGTCTTTCCTTTCCTCAGCCCGGCTTCCCGGCATGATTCCATCGGTTTCCTTTATAACTGGTTTTCCATGAAACCGTTTCTGCCGGAAGCCGTTGTTACAAAGCTCCTGCTGGATTCCGCCCATGATGCAATGCCTTACTACGAATACTGCCGCAATCATGGCATCGTTCCTTTTATTGACCTGAATGCTGACCGAGGACGGCCTCCTGTCTATAAAGATGATTTTACCATCAACCATGACGGCGTACCTGTATGTCGCGAAGGCCATGTCATGCGCAGGGACGGTACGGAACCTGCAAAAGGCAGGACAAAATTTAAATGCCCTAAGATCAGTTTCGCCGTGGGCAGCGTTACCTGCACTTGTGAAAATCCATGTTCGACTGCAAAATATGGCAGAACCATCCATCTCGTTTTGAAAGACAACCCTAGACTTTTTAATGACCCTCCCCGCAGCAGCAAGGAGTGGAAACGGGAATACAATGCAAGGACTTCTGCTGAACGCTGTAACAAACGTGAGAAAGTAGACTATAAATTAGAAGACGGCAGATACCGCTCCTCTAAGATGTGGTACTGCCGCCTCTTCGCCATCATGATGTGTCAGCATCTTGATGCATGGGATTTGCCAAAGACTCCCCGCCTAAAAGATGTACTTTGAGCAATCCGCTTAACTGAATAAGCAATACCATTATAAACCCTGTCTGGCGCATGGTCTAGTAAACTGCGCCCTTTTTCTCAAAATTTATTTACGAATTTATTTCAGCAATTCTATTTTGGACAATATTTACTTTTCAATGTTCGGACAGCCACTGATCTTTGGTCGGCAGGCTCAAGATTCCGAGAGCCTATTTGGTTTTGTTTTGGGGGCAGTGGTTAGTAGGGGCTGTCCTGGGGATCTTAGGTTTTACTCTGCCGCAGGTTTGCAGGGTCGGGGCAGGGAGCAGACAGGGGCTGTCAGCTGTTATTCCAACAGATAAGGAACAAAATAAGTCACCTGCTTGTACCACCACGGCCAGTCATGGGCGCAGTCATACCCCCAGTAATCTACCCACAGATGGATGCCCTTGCTTTGGAGGATGCTGTCCATCTGTCTGGTGGAGCCGGGAATCTCCCAGGGGCCCTGGCCCACGCAGATAACGGCTTTTTTCTTGTTGTAAAGCTCAATATAAGGATGGTCCAAAGGCATGTTTGGCAGGAAATGCACCGGGGAATTTTCATACACAAGTCCGTTCATAAACCCGTCGAAGCCGTAGTCCGCGGTGTAGATACCGCTTAAAGCCAGCAGGCCGTCAAACAGGTCGGGGCGGCGGAAAAACAAAGTGGCGGCGTGGGTGGCGCCCAGGCTGCACCCGAAGGTGATGATGCCGGGATAGCCGTCCCAGCCGTTGCGCTCATTGACCATGGACCGGATGAAGGGGACCATCTCATCGGTGATGTAGCGGACCCACTGTTCATGGCGCCAGATGCGCCAGCCCGGGTCGCCGGTTTTGTTGGACCAGGTTTCCTTGTCAATGGTGTCAATGGAAAATACCATCACCTGTCCGGATTCGATCCAGGGGGACCACACGTCTGTCATGTGGTAGTTTTCAAAGTCAAAGAACCGGCCGTCCTGACATGGAATAAAAAGGACCGGCCGTCCTGCGTGGCCGTAGACTTTGCACTCCATGTCCCGCTCCAGGGCAGGGCTGTAATCTTTAAAATACTGTACTTCCATAGTGCCTCCTTATTTGAATGATTTCTGTTAAATTTCCGTTGGCTGCTTGGCCTCTGGTTCCTCTTGCTTTTGCTCTGTTGGCTTTTCCCCGGGCTCATACATAAGAGTCTCCATAAAGAACGGGATTTGACGCTCCCAGCTGGCTTCGCAGTGATCCCCCTCCGGGACGATGCGGCAGTTTAGGTAAATCTGCCGCTCAAAGAGAAGGGAGGCGATCTTTCCAAAGCTCTGGAGCATGTTTTTGTGGTTGTAGATTTCTTTGGAGCCGTAGTCCATGTACAGGGTGGTGTCAGGCCGCAGCTTTGCGCTGCGGATCAGGTTGGAGAGCCTGGCCGGGTCTACCCACAGAGATGGGGACAGGGCGGCTGCCCTGGAAAAGTATCGGTTATACTCTAAAAGGGCGTAAAGGCTCATCAGGCCCCCCATGGAGCTGCCGGCGATAAAGGTGTGCTCCCGGTTCGGAAGGGTGCGGACATTGGCGTCAATATCCGGTTTAAATTTGTGGACCATCCACTCCATGGTGATCTTGCCCCATCCGGGAATCTGGCCAAACCTTGGATCCCTGAAGGCGAATGGGGAGTACTCTTTCAGCCGTCCGTGGTCCGGGCTGTGGTTGCACTCAACCGCGGCGATGATCAGGGGGGCCCGGGTTTCTTCCATAAATTCCTTCATGCCCCAGCTTTTTCCGTATGTAGCATCGGAATCGAAGAATACGTTGTGACCGTCAAACATATAGAGAACAGGATAGCGCGCATCCGGGTCGTCGTCATAGTAATCCGGAAGGTACAGGTACGCCCGCCGGGTCTGGGTTCCTGTCAGCTCCGGAATGGTAATATCCCATTTTTCTACCATAGGTGCCTCCATTCAAGTTTAATTATAGTAGGAATACTTTGATAAATATAGCACAAGGGGGTGGAAAAGGCAAGACTTGATTGGGTTAATAATGTAATAGGTTAAAGTGGGAAGGTGAAAAGGAGCGATAGGGAGGGGATTGGCGTGAGTACAGCGTCAGCAGGATTCGATTTATCTGGCGCTTGTTATCGGAACGTTTTGGCAGGAGGAAATATGAGAAGTGATAAAAACATGTGGTAAATCATTTGGCAGGCTTGACGTTAGGGGATGGGTTTTGTAAAATAGCAGTATCAAAGAATGGGAGAGGTCTGTCTATATGAGCATGAACAGAGAAGATGAGATTTATGAGGGACGTTTGAAAAAACATATGGATGAATTGAAGTGGCTGTATATGGAGCTTTATGATGCGCCGGATATGTTTGAGGAACTTTGTGGGAATATGAGCAGGGTTTATAAGGAGAGGAAGAAAGCTCTGAAAGAGCTGGATCTGAAGAGAGAGGCTGACCCTGAGTGGTTTAAGGGGAATGATATGCTGGGCATGATGATTTATACGGGGCTGTTCGGAGGCACGCTAAAAGGGGTGGAGAAACACCTGGATTATCTGCAGTCCTGCGGGGTGAATTATGTACATCTGATGCCTCTCATGGAGTCCCCCAAGGACCGGTCCGACGGCGGGTACGCGGTGGCGGATTTCAGGAAGGTGCAGCCGGAACTGGGGACGGTGGATGATCTGGAGCATCTGGCGGAGAGTTGCCATAAGCAGAACATGAGCCTGTGCCTGGATTTTGTTATGAATCACACGTCTGAGGACCATGAGTGGGCAAAACGGGCCAGGGCAGGGGAGAAGGAGTACCAGGACCGGTATTTCTTCTATGATACCTGGGATATTCCGGCAGAGTATGAGAAGACGGTTCCCCAGGTATTTCCCACCACGGCGCCGGGGAATTTTACGTGGCTGGAGGACTGCAGGAAGCATGTGCTGACCACTTTCTATCCCTATCAATGGGATTTGGATTACAGGAATCCTGTGGTGTTCAATGAGATGATGTACAATTTCTTGTTTTTTGCCAACCTGGGTGTGGATGTGATCCGGATTGACGCGGTGCCTTATATCTGGAAGGAGCTGGGGACCAGCTGCCGGAATCTTCCCAAGGTACATACTATTGTCCGTATGATGCGGATGATCGGGGAGATCGTGTGTCCGGGTATTCTGCTTTTGGGTGAGGTGGTCATGGAGCCGGCTAAGGTGGTGCCTTATTTCGGGACCGTGGAGAAGCCGGAGTGCCATATGCTGTACAATGTAACTACCATGGCTACCATCTGGCATACGGTTGCGGTGCAGGATGTCAGGCTTTTGAGGAAGCAGCTGGATATTGTGTACGGGCTGCCTAAGGATTATACGTTCCTGAATTATCTGCGGTGCCATGATGATATTGGCTGGGGGCTGGATTATGACCAACTGGAGGAGTGGGATATGCTCCAGGCTCCTCATAAAAGATATTTGAATGATTTTTATTTGGGGAAGGTGTGGGAGAGTTTCAGCAGAGGAGAGCTTTACAATGACGACCCGGTGACCCAGGACGCCCGGTTCTGCGGGACCACCGCGTCTATGTGCGGTGTGGAGACGGCTCTGGAGAGTCAGGATGACAGGGCTCTTGAACAGGCGCTGCGGCTGGATTTGATGCTCCATGCGTTTATGCTTATGCAGGCCGGGATTCCGGTGATTTACAGCGGGGATGAGATTGGGCAGCTGAATGATTACTCTTATAAGAATGAGCCGGAAAAGGGCGTGGATTCCAGGTATGTGCATCGCTCCTCATTCCGGTGGGATCTGGCGGAGAATGCCCATAAGCCTGACACGGTTCAGGGACGGATTTTTGAGGGGCTTCGGAAGCTGGAGACGATTCGGGGAGAACATGAGGCGTTTACGGCCCAGGCTCACGGGGAGACCATCGGATGGGAAGACAAGGCCGTGCTGGGGATTATGCGGACGGGGAAGACGGAACGAATCACAGGTATTTATAATTTTGGCAGAAGTGAGAAGACGGTTTCCTGGATTGGCGGGGGGAAGGATCTGCTGACCGGGGAGGATGGGGCAAAAGACGGGTATGTGACGTTGAAGCCATATGGGTTTATCTGGATTAGGGAGGGATTGTAGGAGGCTGCGTTTGAACATGATCCGGCAAGAGACGGGCGCTTGGGGGCGGACAGAATCCGATATATTCAGAATAAATATCCGGCATAAGCCGTTTGCGGGGGATTGAAGCGCCGGGATGAAAAAGGTAACGTTTTATTATGTGCGCCACGAGGAGACGCTGTTTAATGTTCTGAACCGGATGCAGGGCTGGTGTGATTCTCCCCTGACAGAAAAGGGCGTCAGCCATGCTAAGGAGGCCAGGTTCTTATTGTCTCCCACGGGGCGGCGTGGCTGTGGATGCAGAAAATCCTGCTGGGGATTGACAGCGGGGCGTATGGACGGCGTGTGGCGGCTGGAACATGTGCCAGGGCAGACGGATGAGGAGGTTGGCTGGCTTTATACTGCTTTTCAGGGATAATAGGCGGCCGGAATATTTTTTATGAATCACCTAATTTTATACGCGGCAGATTCCAATGGTAATACGCGGCCAGAAAACGGATAATGATAACAATGGCAGATGACGCGGACATAGCCGCAATCTGCCCGGTTTCTCTGTAAATCCACACGCAGCTTACCGCGCCGATTACGGATGCGCAGGCATAAACATGCTTAACAAAAATGTAGGGCGGCTGGCCTGCCATGATGTCCCTTAAAAGGCCGCCGCCCACGCCGGTCAAGGTTCCAAGCACCACCAGCAGAAACGTATTTTCAACATACCCCTCATGGATTCCGGTCATTACCCCGACTGCCGTAAATATGCCCAGTCCTATAGAGTCCATAACCAACATGGTTTTGTCGTAT